>MDTC01017239.1_pt1 | contig 17167 bp, 13 predicted proteins | sample 811181 | NCBI WGS metagenome assembly MDTC01 (sample SAMN05326644, study PRJNA326480) | marine metagenome | isolation source: seawater | place: Pacific Ocean: North | collected 2011 | reverse complement strand
GCAACAATTCCATCAAAAGGTGCTATAAGCATGGTTCTCTCTAGAGATGCTTTAGTAACTTCAACTTGGGCTACAGCAGCGTTGCATGCTGCCATTGTTGATTCAGCATTGGCTACTGCTGTTTCCTTGGCTTCCTCAGAAGTCAATCCTTTTGCATATAATTCATTCGCTCGACTTGCATCTCTTTCTGCCTTTGCAGAGACAATGCAAGCTTGATCAGAAGACCTTTCAGATGCAGTGACCCTCGCTTTAGTTTCTTTATTCCATAGCTCTAATAAAATATCTCCTTCTTTGACGGAATCTCCCTCCTTTACATGAAGAACTGATATTTGGCCGGCTGCTGCAGGCGACATCTTTGATCGTCTGCAGGCATCAATGGTTCCTGCCCTAGTATTTGAAACAGTCTTTTCAACATTTCTAATTTCAGGCTTTACGGACAAAACTTTTATTGGCTTTTCTTCGCCTGCAAACATAAATGAAGACAAAGCAATTACAGCAATAATAACGCCTATGATTTTTTTATTTCTTGTCATTTTTCACTCAACCTAATTTTGCATGACCATTGTATAGAGTTCATTTTGAAAAAGCATTGTAAGATACAATTTGTAACAGTGTCATCTTTACTTAGTAAAACTCATGTTTTCTTCATATTTAAAGCTCTGAATAATATTCTTGATAAGCCTTAAATAAGATTTAATAAAATGAATATTATCAGACTATATTTTTCGTAAATAGACGCACTAAATTATACCTTTGGAGTGCATTTGATGCCTGTGCCTCCCAAGCCGCAATACCCGCCAGGGTTCTTTGCCAAATACTGTTGGTGATAGTCCTCAGCATAAAAAAAATCCTCTGAGGGCTTTATCTCTGTGGTTATTTCTCCAAAACCAGCCTTGTTTAACTCAATTTGATATTGGTCTCTTGAGGCTTCAATCTTTTCATGAACATGGTCATCATCATAGAAAATTATCGAGCGGTACTGACTGCCTAAATCATTACCCTGCCTCATAAATTGTGTTGGATCATGTCCTTCCCAAAATATTTGTAACAGATTTTCTAAATAGAGTTTCTGGCTGTCGTAAATGACAAGAACCACCTCTGCGTGATCGGTCGTACCAGAGCAAACGTCTCGGTATGTAGGATCAGTTGTTTTTCCTGCCGAATATCCAGCGCTTGTTGAATAAACACCTCTTTGTTGCCAAAACATTCTTTCTGCCCCCCAAAAACAACCCATGCCAACAATCAGTCTTTTGTGATTGTCTGGGTATGGAGGTTTGACTTTATTTCCATTAACAAAATGATTTTCAGCAATTTTCAACATTTTGGAATCCGACCCTTTTATTTAATGAGAATATTTATGTTAAATTAATCTTAAATTAATTATTCGAATAAAACTTGGATTCTGAATTAAAAAATATCTATCTTCATGTTTGTCTCGCATTGATATTATTCTTCTCTGTCATGACAGTATCATTCTCGCAAGAGAATAGTGATTTAGAAAAAGCCGAACTGAGGAATAAATATCAAAATGAGTTTATCGATCTATATGATCAAAAACTGTACCTTCAGAGCCTAAGACCGGCCAAAGAAATTGTCGCTCTCACTAGAGAAATCTTTGGTGAAGATAGTTATCGTCTTATAACACCTCTAAATAATTTAGGCAGCACATACTATATGATTGAAGAATATGAGCTGGCACAAGAGGTCTTCAGGGAGTGCATTCAGCTCATCGAAGTCAACAAAAATATCATATCGCCCGATCTCAGCTCACCCCTATATGGAATAGCGCTTACACTCAATCGTTTTGGGCAGTACGAAGATGCGATTAAAGTTCTTGATAGGGCTTTGAGAATCAATCATGTGAATGATGGTCTATACAACCCTAATCAAATCAAAATTCATGACAGCCTTACTGAGAGTTACGTTGGGACAAAAGACGTCAAAAATGCAAATCATCATCAGACATTTCAGGTGTTTATCAGTAAAAAATATTATGGGATAAATAATCCTAAAGTCGATGAATCACTCATTAAATTGTCTAAGTGGTATAAACGAAGTGGACAAATATATTCTGAAAGAGAAATTCACAAAGAACTCCTTGATCGTCAAGAAACCAGGGCAGATACTGATATGGCTTCACTGGTTGAAACATATAAAAATCTATCGTTTTCTCATAGGAGAGAAGGAGTGGATTTATTTCAAAGTACAAACCCGCTCAAAGAAGCGCTCGAAGCAATTGACCTCATGGAAAACCCTGATTTAAGCCTTAAATTTGAAGTGCTGCTTGATCTAGGCGATACCTACATTAGTTATGGAAGAATCCTGTCAGCAAAGAAAGTTTACTTAGAATGCTGGGAGTTAATCAATCAAGATAATTCTATGAGAGAGACTATTGAGGATAGATTTTCTAAGCCTGTTCGAGTGAGAAACGTAGAGATCCCAAAAACCTATCCTCTCCCTCCCATTGGAGAGGAGATAGGAGAAACGATCCCGGGCTCAATATCGATCAACTATGATGTTGATGAAAATGGGCAAACAATCAACATAGAAGTGATTGAATCAAATCCAGAAGGCATCATAGATAGAGAAGCAGTAAAGATAATCGATAGAGTTATATATAGGCCTAGATATAGCGAAGCTGAAGCTCAATCAACAGAAGGGCTTAATATTAGTCATCAATACAGCGTCCGATTAACAGAAATTGATGGTGACATGGCTGAGGCGATCGGGGCTGATACAATCGAGGACACTTCAGATGCACCTTTGAAAAATCCAATTGAATAGGCCCTACTGACGTCGCCCTATCAAAGTTCTAGTGAAATAAAGGACAGATAGAAAAAGCAGGCTGATAATGCCCATGGCCCATCCAAAGGCGCTGTTTCCAAAAAGATCCATTGCTCGACCAATCACTGGTGGACCCAAAACTTCACCAATGGATAAAAAGAAAATAAAGCTCGCATTTGCTGAAACAAGAATTTGGCCTTTGAATTGTTCTCCAAGCATTGTTAATCCCAGTACATAAAATCCCATCGTGACGCCGCCCAAAAGAAATAACAAAAGTATTCTCATTGCTGGTAGATGGAAGAATATTGGAATTAAAAATAAAACCACAATCGCAGTTGAGGTTAAAAGAATCATTAATTTCCTTTTATCGTACATGTCGGCCAGCCAGCCAATCAATAATGGAAGCATCAACTCGCCCGATGCCAACCAAGCGACAGTTCTTGATGCCGCAGAATAATCGTCATTCACATATGGCAAAGCAAATATAGGCAAAAGCCCAGCGCTTGCAGCATAAAGGAACCCCATCATCCAACTCGAGCCCATGAGTATAGGGGAAGAAAAGAGGTATTCAGAAAAAGAGACGCTTTTCGGTGTTTCAAAATCACCAATGTCTTTCATTGACCACAATGGAAAAGCAATGACTATCGCCAATGTAGCAGAAACATAAAACCCTCCGAATGTTTCTACAGATGTGAATGACATGATCAAAACGCCAATGATAAAACCTAGCGAAAGAAGACTGGTGTAAATTGCGATTATTCTTCCTCGATTTTTATCTTCTGCAAAGGAATTAATCCATATTTCGCTTAAAACCCAAATGATCGTCGCAGCCAAACCAATTATGAATCGAAATAAGAACCAAGCATATAAATTCTGAAACAATGGCAAAGCAAGTATCGCCAATGGTAGCGTTACCAAAGAAATTCTTAAGACGGTAATTTGTCCAAATTGGTTTACCATTCTTGGTAAAAATGGAGTGGTAACAGCAGCAGACAAACCCATCATTGATGCAGCCAATCCAATGATCGAGGAACTAATGCCCCAACTCTTCAGTGTCAGTGTGCTGAGCGGTAAATTAATGCCTGCGACAACTCCGGCAAGTGAAATTGCAAGAATGACTCTTACAAGATTAAAAAAATTCTTAGGCAGCTTCATTTAGCCTATCTATTCAGAAAGTTTTGGTAATCTTTTTTTCCTTTAATGACCAAAGCAAGAACTTCTTCTGAACGACCTCCAATTTCCTTTGCCAAACGTTCGGCCTGACCAACTGTGGCTATTTTCCAAAGGTCTCTCTCTTCCTGAGAAAGCCTATAGACCTGAATTCCCATATTTTCTGCATTTTCAAGATTCTCAGCTTCTTCTTCTCTCAATTCCAGTCTTGCCTTTTTCAAATTTGGCCACGATCCTTCTATGATTTCTTGTTGTTCCGATGTGAGATTCTCCCACCATTCCTTTCTTGCTACCATGACCGACATGCCCAGAGAGTGTTGCGTTAGTGTGTAATTTGGAGCCTCTTGCTCCTTTCCTGTTTTCACATAGAGAGCAATTGAATTATCTCCAGCTGTGATCAGGTCGGTTTGCAAAGACTGAACGATCTCGCCATAGCCCATCGGAATCAAATCAGCCCCAATGGCTTCTGCGAAGTATCTTGAGCTCAAACTGGCAGAGACACGGTATCGAACTCCCTCTAGGTCGTCCGGTTTTAAAACGGGTGACTTTGAATAAACATGATGGAAACCAATTTCACTCCATGCAATAAACTTTAGGTTCTTCTCATCAAGCATTTCTGTAAAGATTGGGGTGAGATAGTTGTCATAAATAAAGTCTGCTTCCTCAGGACTATCAAAGAGATAAGGGGCATAGAGCAACGCTGTTTCTGGAACCAATGTTGAGACTATGATTGCTGATAAATTCGCAAACTGAACACGGTTTCTCCTCAAGCCAGAGACTAAATTCTCTTCAGAGCCAAGTTGGCCATAAACCAACATTTTTGTCTCAATTTCTGGAAGTTTTTCCTTGACTGATTGTTCAAAATCATAAAAGTGCTTAACGCCGACAGTGTTGGGTATACCTGTTCCTCCAACTGTCATATATAAGTCATTTTCTTCTTTTGGCGAACCGCAAGCTCCCAATAAAAAAACCATAAGCACAAGATTGAACGAAAGATTAATTTTAGGGATAAAAAACATGCATTGATTGTCTCATCACAGCATGTTGGAGTCTATCTATGAATCAGATAAACTGGATTTAATTGATATGAAAATAAAAGAAACAAAAATCAAAATACCTAGTTATGAAATTACCTCAGAATCTGCCTATCTGAATAGAAGAAAGCTTATCCAATCGGTTGGTTTATTATCAATGGGAGTTGGAATCAGCGAAAACGGCTTTGGCCAAGATCAATCAACCCAAACACTGCAATCAATAAAGAATGAAAAATATTCGACAACAGAGATGCCGAATAGCTACTCAGATATTACGACTTATAACAACTTTTATGAATTTGGCATGCAAAAAAGTGATCCATACATGAACAGCGGAATGTTCGAACCTAAACCTTGGAGTGTCGAAGTCTCTGGTGAAGCAAATGTAACCGGCATATTCGATATAGAAGACTTGATTGATTTCAATAAACTCGAAGAAAGAATTTATCGTCTGAGATGCGTTGAGGCTTGGTCCATGGTTATCCCATGGGTAGGCATACCTTTGTCAACAATACTGAAAAAATTTGAACCCTTATCCTCAGCAAAATATGTTTCTTTTGACACAGTCTATAGGCCTGATCAGATGCCGGGGCAAAAGAGAAGGATACTGCGTTGGCCTTATACAGAAGGCCTGACTATTCAAGAAGCAATGCATCCCCTCACATTAATGGCAGTAGGCATTTATGGAAAGGAACTGCTCAACCAAAATGGTGCACCAATGAGGTTGGTCATACCATGGAAATATGGCTTTAAAAGCATCAAATCCATCAATAAGATTCACTTTCAGGAACGACAACCAAAAACAAGTTGGAATATTTCAGCGCCACAGGAATATGGCTTCTACGCCAATGTCAATCCTTCGGTTGATCATCCAAGATGGAGTCAAGCCAGAGAGCGAAGAATAGGCACTGGTTTTTTTGGAGCAAAACAACCAACCACAATGTTCAATGGTTACGCAGAAGAAGTGGCTGATTTGTACCGTGGTCTGAATCTAAGGAAATATTATTAATTTCAACTCTTTCAGAACACCATTGATCATTTTGATGATGTTAGTGCCCTATTTTTTACTGACATTAAAGTCACTTGGTTATCTATCGGGATTAGGAGCAAACCCGGTAGAGACAATCATTCATGAAACGGGTCTATGGGGGTTAAGGTTTTTAATGTTAACTTTGCTCCTCACACCAATTGCTTATTATTCTAGGATTATATCGATTGCTAAATTAGGCAAACCCGTCGGACTAATGGCATTTTTCTACTTGCTGAATCATTTTTTGACCTATGCAATGATTGACCAAGCGGGAGATTTAGGAGTCATCATTGTTGATATAATTGAAACACCCTATCTGATTGTAGGCTGGGGAGGATTTCTGTGTTTACTGGGTGTGGCCTCTGTCTCCTTTAAAAGATTAGAAAATTGGTTCAATCAAAATAGGTCTTCGATCAGTGGGCTTGTTTACACCGCGACAGTGCTTGGTGTGTGGCATTTTTATTGGCAAGCTAAGGTGATAGAAATTGAATCGCTTATATATTCATTTATGGTGACTATATTGATCGTCTGGAGATTCAAGATTTCAACAAGTCGATCGAATTAGTTCTTAACTAAAATTAGATCAGCCATTTAATTTCTCCATCACTATCATACTCAAAAGCTCTTCTGTAAAAGATCTCAAATCATAATCATAGTCATCAAAATTATTGTGCATGAAAACAAATCGATAATTTTTCCCGGATGCAGAAGAAATATAACCAGCCAAACACCTCACCCCGTTGAGTGTTCCAGTTTTCAGCTCCATTTGTCCGAGCAATAAATCAGATCGATAGATGTTTTTTAAAGTGCCATCGATACCAGAAATTGGAAGCATGGATCTAATTTCTGAATATTTAGTGTCTTGTTCTATTTTTTCTAATAGGCTCATAATAGATTCTGGCCTTAAGTTAGATTTCCTCGAAAGACCGGATCCATTGTCAATAAAATTTCGATAGTGCCAATAAATGTTGTTTCTTTTCATCGATCCATATAGCAACTTTCTGGTATTGCGGTGTTCTTTTCTTAATTGATCCTCTGCCAGACTCAAAAAAATATTTCGTGCAGTTAAGTTATCGCTCTCCTTCAACATTAATCTCAAAGCACTATCGAGATCTTCAGAAAATATTTGAGCAATTAAAAGGTTCTTATTTGATTTCTTTTTCCTCTTAAAATAACCATTTATTTTACCGCCAGAATCCAGCCAGATTTTTTTGAAGGCTCCAAAAAAATAATGTTCAGTTTTGGTAATTGCTAGATCGTGATCTATTTCTGAGCACGCAGCAGGATAGGCCCCATCAATCAAAATCGTGAGAGTTTTTTTACGAAATTGTTCTCTAAAACTGACTTGTGATCTAAAATTTCTACAGTCACCAGACCCAATCGATAAATTGTTTTGAATTTTAACGCCATCAGGAAGAAACAAGGGGGTTATGTCTATTTTTCTAGTTTTAGGATTGATAGAAAAATTTAGATCAATCATATTTGAATTGATAATCAGTGAGGAATGCATCGTGTTATATGGCCGCATAGGGCTTTGATCAAATGATCCCGTATAATCCTTTCGTTGTTTAAAAAATGACAGATCCAAGTAAACACCATCAGTGATTTCTTCTATGCCTATTGCTCTAATTTTACTAACTAAGTTTTCAAGATCCTCTATTGAGAAGGTTGGATCTCCGCCTCCTACTATTAAAAGATGGTCAATCTCCTTCTTATTCTTAAATTTTTGATCAATGTATGCTTCGGTTTTCCATTGAAATTTCTTGTCAAGCAAATCCAATGCGGCAAATGCTGTGAAAAGCTTTGTTACCGAACCAGGGCTTCTTGATGTTCTTGGATTGATTTGAATCAATCTTCTTTCAGATTGAGCATCTTCCAGAATGATGCTCAGTTTGCTCTCTGGTATCTGATGTTTTTTGATCAGTGCTACAACTTGGTCTTGCCCAAAAACATGCAAAGAGGCAATGAGACCAACTAAGAGTATCAGAAACTTGAAAATAATTTGGTGATTGATGATTGAGAGGCGCACTCACATCATTCTATAAGATCACCTATAGCTGTCTAGTAAATTCTTGAGTGCTGTTTTACCTGGGCAAAGTGTTTTGTGATCTATTGAATTCAATGGTTTATCTGCCATATTTTCTATATCTGTGAAGTCATGCTGTGATTCATCGATATAGAGTAAACCAGTCAGTAATTCTCCTTCTTCTGAAGCAGCCCTAATATTTTTTACTGAATCGCCACGCGATTGTGGTGAGTATGATTCATCAGTTTTTCTAAGGATTACTCTTCCGCCATCGTGAAGATCAACCTCAATACTAGAACCCTCCTCATAATTTACTTCAATCTCATTGAATGGAGCAATATAGTCTGTATAAACTGCCTCACGTTTGGACTCTCTTGTGCTCATATAACTTTTTGTAGAGCCTTCATGATCATTAAAAGTCACGCAAGGTGAAATGACATCAACCATTGCAAAACCTTTATGCATTAGTCCCGCTTTTAAAAGTGGCACAAGTTGATCTTTGTCTCCTGAAAAACTTCTGGCAACAAATGTTGCTCCCAATGCAATTGCAACTTGGCAAGGATCAATAGGAACCTGCTTATTGGCCTCTCCTTTTTTTGCAGTTGAGCCAACGTCTGCAGATGCAGAAAACTGACCTTTGGTTAGCCCGTAAACACCATTGTTTTCAATAATATAGAGCATGTTAACGTTTCTTCTGATTGCATGAGAGAACTGACCCATCCCAATTGATAATGTATCCCCATCACCAGATACGCCAATACAAAACAGCTCTTTGTTTGCAGCATTGGCTCCAGTCGCAACCGAAGGCATTCTTCCATGCACAGAGTTGAATCCGTGTGATTGGCTTGCAAAGTATGCCGGAGTCTTTGAGGAACAACCAATTCCACTCATCTTTATCATCCGATGCGGCTGAATATTTAGATCAAAGACCGACTGGATGATTGCTCCTGTAATGGAATCATGTCCACAACCTGCGCAGAGCGTTGACATTGCACCTTCATAATCTGTGTATGTCATCCCAAGTTCATTCTTGGGAGCATTGCTTAGAGCGATATTGGGTTTTTTTATGAAGCTCACGCTGCCTTACCTGCGGAGACTTCTTTCATAATTCTTTCAATCACATCTTTAGAGAAAATGGGTATTCCGTTGTATAAACGAATTGATTTCAGTTTGCTTGAATCACATGAAGTCTCTGTTTGTAAAAGTTTTTTAAGTTGGCCATCTCGGTTCTGCTCGATCACAAAGACCCTTTCATGCGCATTGATAAATTTCTCAACTTCCTCAGAGAATGGGAACGCCCTTACTCTAAGGTAATTAAAATCATGCCCATCTTTAGACATGAGATCTCTTGCCTCTCTAATCGCATCATCGCAACTCCCAATGCTAAGAATTGCCATTTTATTTTTCTTCTTAAAGTCTTTGATTGGGCTAGGCACCAATGATTTGGCTGTCTCCCATTTGATCAGCAACCGATCTACCACGTCTTGATACTCGTCTGCATCTTCGGTATATCCACCGAATTTATTGTGTCCTGAGCCTCTTGTAAAATATGCTCCTTTAGGATGATTTCCTGGAATTGTTCTATATGGGATACCATCTCCATCGGTATCCAAATAACGATGAAATTGTTCAATCTTCTCAAGATCATTCTCGTCCAATATTTTGCCCCTATTGGGTACGTATTTATCATCCCATTCTAAATCTTTAATCATCCAATCATTCATCCCGATATCTAGATCACTTAGGACAAAAACTGGTGTTTGGAGTTGTTCTGCAACATCGAATGCATTCACAGATAAGTAGAATGCTTCCTCTGGGTTAGCTGGATAAATACAAACATGCTTTGTATCTCCATGCGATGCATATGCACAAGATAAAATGTCACATTGTTGGGTTCTTGTTGGCATACCCGTTGATGGTCCAGTTCTTTGAACATCAAAAATTACGGTTGGAATTTCAGCATAGTAACCAAATCCTATAAATTCATTCATGAGAGAAATTCCGGGACCGCTTGTTGGCGTGAACGATCTAGCTCCGTTCCACCCTGCCCCCAATGCCATACCAATTGCTGCTAACTCATCTTCGGCTTGGATAACTGAGTAGTTATTTTTTTTTGTTTTCTTATCAACTCGGAAAGCTGCACAGTATCTGGAAAATGCATCCATCAGTGATGTAGAAGGAGTGATTGGATACCAAGAACCGACAGTTGCACCAGCGTAAAGACATCCGAGTGCAGAAGTGGCATTGCCATCAATGATAAAGTGATCTTTTGTTTTATTTGTTGCTAGTGCTTTGAAGGACAGAGGACACTCAAAATTCTCTTTGGCATAGTAGTATCCCATTTCAAGCGCCTGCTTATTTGAATCGATGAGATGAGTTTTTGAACCAAATGTATCCAACAATAATTTTTCGATCACTTTCATGTCCATTTCGAGCAATGCTGCCAAGACTCCAACATAAGTTGTATTCTTCATCAACGTCCTCGCTCTTGCTGTATCAAAAGCTTCGTTGCACATCTTTGCCAAAGGAACTCCTAAAACAGTGATGTCATCTCTCATCATCAGTGTTTCTCTTGGCCAAGACGAATCGTAAATAAGGTATCCGCCAGGTTCAACAGCACTTAGGTCCTCATCATAAGTTTGTGCATTCATGGCAACCATGATGTTCACACTGCCAGATGGAGCAAGGTAGCCATTCTCATTGGCTCTGACTTCATACCAAGTTGGAAGCCCTTGAATATTTGATGGAAAATAGTTCTTTCCAACCACTGGAATCCCCATTCTGAACAAGCTTCTCATAAACATTCCATTTGCACTGGATGAGCCAGTTCCATTTACATTCGCAAACTTCACCGTAAAATCATTGCTTTTTGGAGCACTCATCACACAGCCTTTTTAGTTTCTTTTATTGCATCAATTGCTTCATCGCTTGCATATGGAACTTGTAGGGTAAATTTCTTCATATCCCAAGCAGCAGTTGGACAACGCTCTGCACAAAGGCCGCAGTGAATACAGACATCCTCATCCTTAACCATTACTCTTCCAGTTTGAGGCAAATCTTCCGATACATAAATCGCTTGATCAAGATTGTCTGCTGGTGTTTTAATCTTCTGCCTGATTGAAGACTCTTCATCATTTTCTGTAATTGTTAAGCAATTGACAGGGCAAATATCAATACACGCATCACATTCAATGCATAAACTTGCAGCAAAGTCAGTCTGGATATCGCAATTTAGGCAACGCTCCACTTCCCTTTTGAACTGGCCTGGCTCATACCCCAGCTCTACTTCAATATTGATGTCCTTGAAACGTTTTTGCATGGGAATGGTCGGTACTTCATATCGATCATCATAATCATAGTCATTGCTATAACTCCACTCATGGATTCCCATCTTTGCAGTTACCAGATTCATTCCATGAGGCAACCTATCAGTCAATGATTCTCTGTTGCAATGCTTGTGAATTGAAATTGCTGCTTGATGACCTTGCTCAACTGCTTCAATGATGTTCTTGGGTCCAAATGCTGCATCGCCAGCAAAAAATACACCCTTGAGTGTTGACTCATATGTTATTGGGTCTACAGCCGGAACTTCCCATTGATCAAATTCAATCCCAAGATCTCTTTCAATCCATGGAAACGAGTTTTCTTGCCCAATGGCTAAAATGACTGTGTCGCATGGGATAATTGCTTCATCAACCTTTCTGGATTTTTTTTTGCCCTCATCGTCCACTGAATATTCCATCACAGAAAAACGCATGCCGACTAACTTTCCGTCTTCAACGATATACTCTTCTGGAGAATGGCACAAAACCAAATCAACATTTTCCTCCAATGCTGGCTCTAGTTCCCAGTCCGATGATTTCATCGCATGTCGCTCACCACGATAAATGACTTTCACATCTTTGCCGCCAAGCCTTAGGGATGTTCTGCAGCAATCCATAGCAGTGTTGCCGCCACCAATAATCAAAACTTTCTCTCCAACTTCATCAATGTGGTCAAATGCCACCGACTCTAACCAAGCAATACCGATATGAATTTGATCGGTATCGTATCTTCCCGGTAAGTCTAGCTCTCTGCCTTTTGGTGCTCCTGTGCCTACTAGAACTGCGTCATAATCTTCGCTTAAAAGTTTATTCAAGCTTTCTATTGGATGATTTAAGTGCAGATTAATGCCTTGCTCTACAATCACATCAAATTCTTCATCAATCACTTCTGGCGGTAGTCTAAATTTAGGTATGTTACTCCTTATCAAGCCACCCATTTCAGGAAGTGATTCAAAAACATCCATCTCATAGCCAAGGGGGAGGAGATCATTTGCGACTGTCATTGAGGCACACCCTGCACCAATGATGGCAATCTTTTTGCCATTTTTTTGTTCAGGAACAGGAGTGAGATACGGCTTAAAGTCTTCTTTAAGATCACCCGCAACCCTTTTTAATCTGCAAATTGCAACAGGTTCTTCGTCTACTCTTGCTCTTCTGCAAACTGGTTCACAGGGTCTATCGCAAACCCTACCTAAAATTCCAGGATAAACATTTGATTCTCTATTCAGAAGATAAGCTTCAGTATATTCTCCTTGAGCAATATGCCTGATATAGCCTGGAACGTCTGTATGCGCAGGGCATCCCCATTGGCAATCAACGACCTTGTGGTAGTATTCTGGATTTTTTGTATCTGTAGGTTGCATGACCTGGGTATAGCGTTCTATAAACGTAATATTTTTCGAAAATTAAACGTAAAAAGTTTTATTTTAAATGTCTCTAACAACCCTGTTGGATTAACAAGAGAGATTATATATCTAGATCTTATAAAAAACGATAGTTTTTGATGGCAAAAACTATTTTATTGGTCTTGGAACTCCAGTCTTTTTCCTTGCGGTTCGGTCAATATTCTCCCTTTTTCATAGACCTTGGATCCATTCACAAATGTCATCTCAATTGAGGAATCAAAACAATGGCCCTGAAATGGGCTCCAACCACATTCATACATGATGCTGTCTTTCGTAACTTCCAACTTACCATTTGGATCAACTAGAACTAAATCAGCCCAATAGTCTTCTCTGATATAGCCCCTATTCTTAACTCCATATCTATCAGAAACAGCATGGCTAGTCTTTTTTACAATTGTTTCTATAGGTATGCCATTCTTTTGACTGAGTTCAAGTAAAGCCAGTAAAGAATGTTGCACAAGCGGAATTCCTGAGGGGCAGTCTGGGTATGGTTTTTGTTTTTCCTCAATTGTGTGAGGCGCATGATCTGTGGCGATAATGTCAATCCGGTCTTCCTTTAAAGCATTGATAAGAGCCAATTGATCATCTTTTGTTTTTATCGCTGGATTACAAACCACCATGCTTCCCAATTCATCGTATGCATTATCATTAAAATACAAATGATGAACACAAACCTCAGCTGTAATTTTCTTTTGTTGATCGCCAGCCTCAAAAAGTTCCATTTCCTTCTCAGTGGTCAAGTGAAGCACATGTAGATTTGAATCATGCTTTTTAGCAAGATTTACTGCTTTAGATGAGGATTTATAGCAACACTCAACCGATCTAATATTTGGATGCTCAGCAATCGGTATGTGGTTGTTGTATTTCAACTTTGCGGCTTCTATATTCTGCTCAATTATTGGAGTATCCTCGCAATGTGTAACTATCAGGACTGGTGATTTTTCAAAAATCTCTTCCAATGCATTTTCATCATCAACCAAAAGATTGCCCGTCGAGGCACCCATAAATATCTTCACCCCGCAAGCCTCGCCAGGTTGAAGCGACTTGATTTCATTGATATTTTGATTGCTTGATCCCATGTAAAAAGCAAAGTTTGCATGGGCTTTGCCATTGGCAATCTCGTATTTCTGAGACAAGAGTTCTCTTGTAAGAGTTGGTGGATTTACATTTGGCATATCCATAAAGGATGTAACGCCACCTGCAATTGCTGCCATTGATTCGGAGCGAATGCCGCCTTTATGTGTTAAGCCAGGCTCTCTAAAGTGAACCTGATCATCAATCAAACCAGGAATAAGTAATTTGCCCTTTGCGTCAATAATTTCAGTGCCATGTGTGGCAGAAATCTCTTTATCAATTCTCTCAATCCTTCCATTCTTAATTAATAGATCTTCTTCTAGAATTTTGCCTTCATTCACGATGGAAGCATTGATAATTAGTATCGCTTGATTGGTCATGGGGTTATCATAATATGGATTCAATGGATTGACTATGACTGAGGTTGAGTATCTTTTCAAAAAATAAAACATTTTACGGTTGGTATGTGGCGATAAGCTGCAGCTTGGTTTACTTCTTTGTAAATTCAATGACACTTTTTGTCCCACAAAACTTATTTCCAAGATTGATGGAAGAGTTTTCTATCAATCAAGCAGAGGTCAGTCTGACTGTCGCCAGTACTCTCTTCTATGCTTCTTTTCTTTCCCCGATCTCAGGGATATTGATTGATAAATATGGGGTAAAAATTGTCATAAGGATTGGAATCATCATTATGGCTCTTATTTACAGTTTTTATCCATTTGCAAGTTCCATAGATACCTTGTATAGACTCCATATCTTAATGGCTATAGGTCTAGTTATGTCTGGTCTTGGACCCAATGTAATTATCGTATCCAGGTGGTTTAGAAAACATAGAGGTAAAGTAGTCGGCATGGTAGTTGCAAGCTCAAGCTTGGGTGGTGCAACCATGCCATTACTTATTTCTCCAATAGTAAATAATCCGGATCTGGGATGGCGTTGGGGTTTTGGATTGCTATCAGTCCTTTTTTGGTTATTTGCTGTAATACCCGTCTACAAAATAATACAGCCCGATCCCGAATCCATGGGGCTTAATCCAGATGGAGAGAATCCAAGTGATGAAATTGTAATTGAGGCAAAAGATACAATACCGCTAAAGGATGCTCTTTTATCCAGGGCATTATGGTGTCTCGGAATTGGGTCTGCCTGCCTTTGGTTTTCTATTCAAGGCCTGAATAGTCAAATTTCAATCTTTTTTGAACAAGAGGCAGGATTCACGGCTCAACAATCTGTATTCCTATTCTCAATCCTTTTTTGGTTTAGCTTCTTAGGTAAATTTGGATTTGGCGCATTGAGCGATAAACTTCCAAAAAGAACAGTGCTGTTGCTGAGTTCAGTTGTTCTATTCTTAGGATCGTTACTCTTATTTGATTTTTCAACTTCTGGGCTTACGCTTACAAAAAATACAACTCAATTGAGTCTTTTTACGATATGTTTTGGTCTCGGTTTTGGTGGAAGCTTCAGTATGATCCAGCTTGTTGCGGTTGAGACTTTTGGCAAAGCATATCTGGGAAGAATTTTGGGTATCATCACACTGATTGACGGACTTGGGGCAGCTTATGGTACGAAACTGTTGAGTGAACTCGCCGTGGATTCAGGAAGTTACCTGTTTCCATTTGGTGTGGTCTCAGCAGTTACATTCTTTGCAATCATTAACGTCCTTTTCATAAGGCCATTGGAAGCTTCAAAAAGTTAATTTAATTCATATTTGTAAACGATTCGATTTGTCGTTAGCCTAGTAATAGATATGAGAGGGGAATCTAGTTCAGTGAATATAAGACCGATGTCAGGAGGCTGTGGTGCATTAGTTTCAGGCGTGGACCTTTCCAAACCTCTCGAAAAAGGAGAAAAAATACATCTCGAAAAAGCTTGGCTAGAACATCAAGTATTGTTCTTTAGAGATCAACCACTGACGCCTGAAGAGCATGTTAATTTTGCAAAAAACTTTGGCGAACTCCAGGGACCAGGATATATGCCCACATTAGAAGACTACCCTAATGTGTATGTTCAAGAATACCCAGACCTTTTTAAAGGGATTGTTTCTGATGTAGATTGGCATATCGATGCCTCATTCCTAGAGAAACCACTCAAAGGTGCAGTCTTATATGCTATCGATGTTCCTGAGACTGGTGGCGACACGACATGGGTTAACTTATATGAAGCCTACGAATCATTGTCAGACTCAATGAAAGACCTTTGCTCCAATCTAACAGCCGTTCATGATAATTTTCATAAAAACCTTCTAAGTGTAATTGAAACATACGGCAGCAAAGGTTATGAGATGGCAAGAAAGGCAACGCCGCCAAGAGAGCATCCTCTGGTCTGCACCCATCCTGAAACAGGGAAAAAATGTCTTTTTTATAGCGAGCTAATGGTTTCTCATTTTAAAGAGTTAAGCGCTGATGAAGGGAAATACCTTAGAAGCTTTCTAATTGACCACATAAAAAAACCTGAATTGGCTTGTCGATTTAAATGGGAAAATCATTCGGTAGCTTTCTGGGATAATCGTTGCACTGCTCACAGAGGAATATTTGATTTTGGAGAGGCACACCGTCTAATGCATCGTGTGGCGATACAAGGCGAAACCAAGCCGAATTAATCATGTGGATTAAAAAGTTTCATAAGGACGACTCAGAAGACTCAAGAACGCCTATTCCCACACAAGTTGTTTCGAATGAAGAATACCTGCCAAGACCACAAACACCAGACCAAAAAAAAGTTGAAGCCATCATTCATGAAATGGCTGAAAAATATGGCAAGAAAGTGGGGTTGTCTAGAAGAGATTTTCTAAAAACAACCAACGGGATGGCACTCGCATTTGTAGCCATGAACCAGGTCTTTGGAAACTACTTTGAAGCACATGCCGAAGAACTGACGGATATTTCAGCGATTTCAGAATTAACAAAGAGAAATCAATTCATCTTTGATGTTCAAACACATCATGTTGCCACCGGGAAAACGGAACCACTCGGATTTAGAATTATGGCATGGCCATTCAACGATGAACTCAAAGGAAAGAAGCCTGCAAAAGACGATCTTAGGTTTAATAATTACGTCAAAGAGATATTTCTAGATAGCGAGGTCTCAATTGCATGCCTGAGTGGCATAGCGTCCAAAGTCCTTGATGTCATTAATGTCGATGAAATGGTTGAATCACGCAACACTATTAATAATATGGCTGGATCAAATCGCATGGTTTGTCATGGTCCAATTGCGCCTTATATTCCAAATTTCTTGGAAGAAGCTGAAAGGCAAGCAACAGATTTAAATGTCGATGCTTGGAAGTTTTATACTGGCGTGTTCAATATGGATGAAGAATACAG
>MDTC01000577.1_pt1 | contig 17168 bp, 17 predicted proteins | sample 811181 | NCBI WGS metagenome assembly MDTC01 (sample SAMN05326644, study PRJNA326480) | marine metagenome | isolation source: seawater | place: Pacific Ocean: North | collected 2011 | reverse complement strand
TGAAATAAGATATTTTGGCCCTCTCGTGTATGCAAGAAAAGATGTTCCTGAAGATTCCGTTATGTTTTATGATGATAGATTTACAAAAAGCTCAATGTATGTTGAAAATGAATTTGATCATAGTTGGGATTTAGGAAATTATCCTTTTGATACACAAAAACTACTATTTGAATTTCAAAGTACAGTAGACACATCTCTTGTTAAAATTCAACCAAGCAATAAATATAAAAGTACATTTGAACCAATTATGAGAAATCTTACTGAAGGTTATCTTATAACAGATGTTACATATAGAAGCACCTACAAAACAAGCATGTCAACTATATTACAAATGACACCGACTTTAAAAAGACCTGAAGTAACACAAAACTTTATAGTTGAATTAAATATTAAGAGAAAGGGTGGTGTTTTATTTTTTAAAATATTTACTGGAGGGATTCTTTCTTATTTCATTTCCTGTATGGTATTTCTTATTCCACTTAGAGAACTAGAATCTAGAGTTAACCTAGCAGTTGGTGGTATTTTTGGAGCAATTGGAAGTAGTGCATTTGTTTATGAAGTTCTTCCCGTAGTAAACGTCTTTACTAAAGCTGATGCTATTAACAATCTAATTATAGCAATGGTTGTTTTCAATATTTTAATACTTCTTCTACAACAGGGAACATTTAAAAGAATTAATGTTGATGGAAAATATCTATATGAAAGTAATGAGATAAAATGGTTTAGAAATTTACAAGACAGTAAGTTTTCGTTCTTTTATTCAATCTTTGCATTTTTCGTATTGCTATCTGCAATATTACTATGGTAAATCCAATTTTAAATTAACTTCCCCTACTCTATTTATGAAGAAATATAATTACATTAAGATTCTCTTATTTACTTTATTAATTTCATTTACATTTTATTCATGTAAAAAAGCAAATAACAATACAGCTAAACCAAATATTATAGTTTTTATTGCAGATGATGTTAGCTGGGATGATATAGGTTCATATGGAAACGATTTTGTAAAAACACCCAATATTGACAAATTAGCTAAAAACGGAATAAGATTCACAAATGCATATCTAACAACTAGCTCATGTAGTCCAAGTAGAAATTCAATAATTACTGGACGTTATCCTCATAATACAGGTGCTGCTGAACTACATACTGAACCTCCGTTAGATATGATTTCATTACCTGAAATTCTAAAAGACAATGGTTATTACACTCTTCAAGCTGGAAAATTTCATATGGGCGAATATGCTAAAAGAGGTTTTGATGAAGTTCATGATAAAAAATCAATTAATGGTTTAGGTGGCGAAAACTATTGGGTTAAAGCTGTAGAAAACCGTCCAATAGACAAACCATTTTTCATGTGGTTTGCTTCATATGATGCTCATCGTATATGGGGGGAGAATAATTTTTCCGGAACTCATAACCTAGATGAAATCAATGTCCCTGAATATCTTATTGATGGTCCTTTAACAAGAAAAGACCTAGCTGATTATTATGATGAAATAGCTCGATTTGACTTTCATATTGGTAAAGTTGTAGAAATATTAAAAAAACAAGGGCAATTTGAGGAAACAATAATTATCATCATGGCTGATAATGGAAGACCTTTTCCTCATAGCAAGACCAGATTAAATGATCAGGGCATTAAAACTCCATTTATTATACATTATCCTAAAATAGTCTCTTTAAATAATAAAGTAAGTAATAGTTTACTAAGTTCTATTGACATTGCCCCTACTTTAATTGACTTAGCCAATATAAACTCTTTTGAAAAGTTTCAAGGTATTAGTTTTAAAGATATTTTAATGGATCCATCAAAAGATTTTAGAAACTATGTTTTTGCAGAACATAATTGGCATGATTATGAAGCTTATCAAAGAATGGTAAGGGATGATCGTTACTTATATATATTAAATTCACGTCCTGAATTTCCTCAGTTAGGACCATTAGACGCTATTAACAGTAGAACTTATATTGAGCTAAGAGATGCATATAATAAAGGAATAATCAATGATAAGCAATTAGATATATTTATTTCTCCTCGACCAAATGAGGAACTTTATGATTTAGATAATGATCCTTATCAATTCAATAATTTAATAAATGGTCCAGATCTGCCAAAAAATTACATTACATTAAAAAGTAAACTTAACGAATGGATTGAGAGCACTGGAGATGACATTCCTGACTCATTAACAAAAGATTGGTATTTAAGAGAACAAGAACCCTACAATGAAACTTCTTTGTTAAAAACCAAGCATCATGGAATTAGAGGTGTCATGCCTGGGCATTTATCCAATGCAATTAACAACAACAATAAAGGACCTTTTTAAATAACTCTCGATATTTATTGATTTCCTAAAATTATTGGCAAACCATCTTTCCCAGAACCAATTACAATAACCTTTGCGTTTGGTGATTCAGCAAGTTTTGTTGTTGCTTCAATACCTTTATCTCTTAAAATATTTGTCGTTAAAGAAGAGTTCAGAATTCTATTTGCATCTGCTTTACCTTTTGCATCAATTCTAACTTTTTCTGCTTCTTTTCTAGCTGATTCAAGTTTAAATTCATATTCCAGAGCCATTTGTTCTTGACTAAGCTTTCTTTCAATTGCTTGTTTTATTGTATTAGGTAAAGTAACATCTCTAACTAATACATCATTAATCTGAACATATTGTGATTCAACCCCTTTCTTCAGTTCATCAAAAATTTCACTTTCTATAGCATCTCTTTTTGTAGAATAAAGTTGTTCAGGTGTATATCTACCGACTACACTTCTAGCGACAGCTCTAATATTAGGAACAATAACTATATCTAAATAATTAGAACCTTTTGTTTGGTGTAATAACCCTAACTGATCTGCTTTTGGTTGATATAATACAGAAACATCAAGAGATATTTCAAGTCCATTTGATGAAAGTACTTGCATTTGACTTTCAAATACTTCTTGTTGCTTTACATTATATAGGTAAACCTTATTCCAAGGAGCAATAATATGAAACCCTTCTCCTAGAGCTGGTTCATCCGTAACAACACCTCCTCCAAATGTTCTAAATAACACACCAGCTTCTCCATAACCAATATTAACTGCTGATTTTACTAATACTATAAAAGTTACCATAATTATTACAACTACTGGTAATCCGATTCTGTTTAATTTTTCCATTTTTATTTGTTTTTAATTTAATTATTTATGTTAACATGCCGCCATCGACATTAATTACTTGACCTGTTATAAAACTAGATAGGTCAGATGAAAGAAATAAGCAAAGATTTGCAACGTCTTCAGGTTTCCCTACCCTTTTAAGAGGAATTCCTTTAATCCATTCATTAACAACATCTTCACTTAATTCACTTGTCATTTCAGTTTCAATAAAACCAGGTGCTATAACATTTGATCTAATGTTTCTAGAACCCAACTCTAAAGCAATAGATTTAGAAAAACCTATCATACCAGCTTTAGAAGCAGCATAGTTTGATTGTCCAGGATTTCCTTTTAAACCTACTATAGAGCTTATATTAATAATACTACCTGATCTTTGTTTAAGAAAAACAGTTTGACATGCTTTAATCATATTAAAAACCGATTTTAAATTAACTTCTATTACTCTATCAAAATCTTCTTCACTCATTCTCATGAGTAAATTATCTTTTGTTATACCCGCATTATTAATTAAGACATCAAAAGATTCAAAATCATTTAAAATATTTTCAACCAAGGTTTTCGATTCATCAAAATTAGCTGCATTACTTTTGTATGATTTACATTTTACTCCTAAACTAGATATTTCATTTAAAAGATTATCCGCAGCTTTAACTGATTTACTATATGTAAAAGCAATATTAGCACCGTTTTTAGCTAAAGTCAAGGCAATCCCTTTACCTATCCCTCTACTAGCTCCAGTTACAATTACAGTCTTTCCTTTTAATAGATTCATAATCCAAAAAAATTCTTTGGTAAAAATAATAATTATAGGAGAATCTCTGCTACTTTTTTACCTATTTCTGCAGGTGAATCCACAACATGAATTCCACATTCTCTCATTACTTTCTTTTTTGCTGCTGCTGTATCATCAGAACCACCAACAATTGCACCAGCATGGCCCATAGTTCTTCCTTTAGGGGCAGTTTCACCAGCTATAAAACCAACAATTGGTTTTTTATTATCATATTTTGAAAACCATGAAGCAGCTTTTGTCTCAAGCTGACCTCCTATTTCACCTATCATTACTATACAATCGGTTTCTGGATCCTTATGAAACAATTCAATTGCATCTTTTATTGTAGTTCCAATAATTGGGTCACCCCCTATTCCAATAGCTGTAGAAATACCCAAACCTTGTTTAACAACCTGATCTGCAGCTTCATATGTTAAAGTTCCTGATTTTGAAACTAAACCAACTTTACCTTTTTTAAATACAAAACCTGGCATAATACCAACTTTTGCTTCATCTGGTGTGATTATACCTGGACAATTTGGACCTATAAGAACACAGTCTTTACCTTTTATATATTGATAAACTTTAGTCATGTCTGATATAGGAATTCCTTCTGTAATTGCTACTATTACTTTTATACCAGAATCAGCCGATTCCATAATTGCATCTGCAGCAAAACTAGCTGGAACAAAAATAATTGAAGTATTTGCATCTACGTTTGAAACAGCTTCAGCAACTGTATTAAATACAGGTCTCCCTAAATGTTTTTGACCACCTTTTCCTGGTGTTACACCTGCTACAATATTAGTTCCATAAGAAATCATTTGTTCAGCATGAAAAGTACCTTCACTACCTGTAAAACCTTGAACAACAATTTTTGAATCCTTATTAACTAATATGCTCATAAATTTTTTACTCTTTCTAAGTAAGATCCTTTTTCAGGATCTATCTTAATTAAATCGCCCTCATTTATAAATAATGGAACATTGATTGATGCTCCAGTTTCAAGTTTAGCAGGTTTAGTAGCATTTGTAGCTGTATTTCCTTTTAAACCAGGTTCTGTAGCTTGAACTTTCAAAGTAACACTTTGAGGCATTTCAACCGATAAACTTGTTCCATCCTCAGTGTTTGTTAAAACAGTTACTATCTCCCCTTCCTTTAAGAATTGAGATGAATCTAAAAGATTACTATTTACAGTTATTTGATTGTAGTCATCAACATTCATAAAATGGTATGTTGAGTCATCTTTATATAAATATTGAAATCTTTTAGTTTCAACCCTAACTTCATCAATCTTGTGACCAGCAGAAAATGTATTGTCTACAACTTTTCCATTAGTAACACTTTTAAGTTTTGTTCTTACAAAAGCAGGGCCTTTTCCAGGTTTTACATGAAGAAATTCTACAATTTTATATATATCATTATTGTAATGTATACAAAGTCCTTTTCTTATATCTGATGACGTTGCCATAATTTAATTTTGAAAATAACCTTTCATTATTCCTCGTTGAGAATTTTGAATAAACTGTATTATTTCATCTCTTTCCTTAGTAGCTTTTATTTCTCCTTCAATAATTTTAACAGCTTGACTATTATTAAATTTCTTTTGATAAAGAATTCTATAAATAGATTGAATTTCCATAATTACTTTACTATCAAAACCTCTTCTTCTTAGTCCAACTGAGTTAATTCCAACATATGAAATAGGTTCTCTTGCAGCTTTTACAAAAGGAGGAATATCTTTTCTGACAAGTGATCCACCAGCAACAAATGCATGATTTCCGATAGAACAAAACTGATGAATAGCAACCATCCCTGCCAAAATCACATGATTTCCAACAGTAACATGACCTGCTAAAGTAGAGTTGTTTGAGAAGATGCAGCTATTTCCAACAATACAATCGTGAGCTATGTGTGAATATGCCATTATCAAACAATCCTTCCCAATAACTGTTTTATTTCTATCATTTGTGCCTCTATTGATTGTTACGCATTCTCTAATAGTAGTATTGTCACCAATAACAACTGTTGTTTCCTCTCCATTAAATTTTAAATCTTGAGGGACTGCTGAAATAACTGAACCAGGAAAAATAGAACAGTTTTTTCCAATTCTAGCTCCACTCATAATAGTTACATTTGATCCAATCCAGGTACCTTGACCTATAATTACATTATTATCTATTGATGAAAATGGTTCTACAACTACATTTTTTGCAATTTTTGCTCCTGGGTGAATAAATGATAATGGGTGATACATATTATATTTCTGTTTTTCTAATCATTTTAGCTAATAATTCAGCTTCACTTGCTAATTTACCATCAACAAAAGATTTACCTTTCATATGTATAATTCCTCTTCTCAAAGGAGATAGGAGTTCTACCTTGAAAACTAATGTGTCACCTGGAACTACAGGATATTTAAATTTTGCGTTATCAATCTTAGCAAAAAAAGTTAAATAATTTTGAGGATCTGGAACACTGTTTAAAATTAATACTCCTCCAGTTTGAGCCATTGCCTCTATTTGAAGAACACCTGGCATGATAGGTTTCCCTGGAAAATGTCCTTGAAAAAACCCCTCATTCATAGAAATATTCTTTAAACCTATTATATGATCATCAGAAATCTCTAAAATTTTATCTACAAGGATAAATGGCGGTCTATGTGGTAAAACCTCCATAATTTGATTAACATCCATTATAGGTGGCTTATTTAAATCAATTACAGGAGCAAGATTTTTTTCTTCATTTTTTATGACAGATGCCAATCTTTTTGTAAACATTGTATTGACAAAATGACCTGGTTTATTGGCAATTACTTTACCCTTAATTCTAGTTCCTAATAAAGCTAAGTCACCAACAACATCAAGTAACTTGTGCCTTGCTGCTTCATTTGGGTAATGTAAAACTAGATTATCAAGTATTCCATTACTTTTAACGGAGAGATTATCTGTTTTAAATGCTTTTTTAAGTTTGTTCATTGTTGATTTTGATAATTCTTTGTCAACATAAACAATAGCATTATTTAAATCACCACCTTTTATCAAACCATTATCTAATAGCATTTCTATATCATGAAGAAAACTGAATGTTCTTGCATTAGCAAATTCATCATTAAATTTAGACAAATCTTTCATTGTTGCATTTTGAGTTCCTAAAATTTTAGTACCAAAATCAACCATTGCTGTAACTTCATAATTATCAGATGGTATCACTGTAATATCACTGCCTGATTTCTCGTCATAATATGAAATAACATCTTTGACTATATATTCATTTCTTTCTGATTTTTGCTGCTTTATTCCTGCTTTTTTTAAAGCTTCAACAAAAAACTTTGAAGAACCATCCATAATAGGGGGTTCAGAAGCATCAAGCTCAATTAGAACATTATCAATTCCCATACCTACTAAAGCGGCTAAGACATGTTCAGAAGTTTTAATCTTAATTCCATTTTTATCAAGATTTGTTCCTCTTTCTGTATTAATAACATATTTAATATTAGCTTCAATAATTGGTTTTTCATCTAAATCAACTCTACAAAAGGAATATCCAAAATTATCTTCTGCAGGCTTAAAAGTTAAATTAACTTCTTTTCCAGTATGTAGACCAACTCCTTTTAAAGAAACAGGTTTCTTAATTGTTTGTTGCTTAGGCATCTTTACTTTTCTTAAAGAGGTTATTTAATGATTTCATAATTGATGGGAGATTCTTAAAATGCACATATGATTTATTATAATCTAAATATTTAATTGCAGGTATTCCCATTACAGATGTGTCAGACTTTATATTTCTAAATACTCCAGATTTAGCCTGAATCATTACTCTATCTCCAATGGTGAGGTGACCTGATATTCCAGCTTGACCACCAATCATACAATTTTTACCTATTGTAGTAGAGCCAGCTATCCCAACACAAGCGGCAATTACAGTACTTTCTCCAATTTCAACATTATGAGCTACCTGAACTAAATTATCTAATTTAGCTCCCTTTCTCAATATTGTAGAGCCTAAGGTAGCCCTATCCAATGTGCAATTAGCTCCAATTTCCACATTATCTTCTAGAATAACGTTTCCATTATGAATAACTTTTTTTTGATTTCCATTCTTGTCTAAATTAAAGCCAAAACCATCAGATCCAATTATACATCCAGCATGTAGTATACAGTTGTTTCCTATAATACTATCCGCATAAATTTTAACGCCAGGATAAATAATTACATTATCTCCAATTGAAACATTCTCAGCAATATATACATGAGAATGAATTTTAGTATTTTTACCTATTTCAGAGTCCTTTTCACATATAGAAAAATCACCAAAATATAAATCATCAGAAAATTTAACATTCTTGGAAAGAATTGAATTTTTACTAATTCCTGATAATTTTGTTTTCTTATTATTAAATTGATCTAACAATTGAGAAAACGATTCATTAGGATCATCTACTCTTATTAGAGTTGGTTTAATAGGTTTTTCTAATTCAAAATCCTTATTAACAAGAATTATTGAAGCATTTGTTGTATATAGAAAATTATTGTATTTCGGATTACCTAAAAAGGACAAAGAGTCTTTATCTCCATTTTCAATTTTGGAAAGCTTATTAATAGCGATTTTATCATTTCCTTCAACTACTCCCCCCAACATCTCAGCAATCTTATGGGCATTTAATTTCATCGTGGCAAAAGTATGAAAAATGAATTAATTTCATCTTATATTTAAAAATGAAAAGGATTTATACATAACTGATTAAATTTGAATAAGAATAAAATATAAAAATGATTAAAATTTTATGGGTTGATGATGAAATTGAACATTTTAAATCTCATATTCTTTTTTTAAATAAAAAAGGTTATGATATTGATATGTGCAAAAGTGGTCCTGAATCACTAACTCTTCTTCAAGAGAATACATATGAAGCAATATTGATTGACCAAAATATGCCAGGTCTTTCTGGAACTGAATCAATTAATATAATTAATGAAAATTATCCCCTTATTCCTATTATAATGATTTCTCAAAATTCAGATGATAAAACTATTGAAAATGCAATAGGATTAAGAGTTAATGATTATTTGATTAAACCATTGAACCCAAATCAAATTTTATTATCCTTAACTAAAATCTTTAGAAATAAAGAACTTGTTGCTGATAAAGTAATTTCTAATTATCAAAATAATTATCAGGAAATAAATAACAAAATAAATTATTGCAATTCTTATGAAGATTGGATTGAAATTTATAAAGTATTAATTTATTGGGAGTTACAACTTGGAGATGTTCAAGAAAAAGAAGTTTCAGAAATATTATATTCTCAAAAAAAGCAAGCAAATAAATTATTTGCTGACTTCATTGAAACAAATTATCAAAGACTCCTTGAGAATAAAGATTTTTTGTCATCAATAAACTTGTTTAAAAACAAAATACTTCCTGAAATAACATCAAACAACCCTACTCTAATGATTTTAATTGATAATCTTAGATATGATCAATGGAAATCAATTGAACCATATGTCGTTGAAAATTGTAAAATAAGTACTAATATTTTATACTCTAGCATTTTACCAACCACAACACAATACGCAAGAAATTCTATTTTTTCCGGATTAAGTCCATTAGAATTAAAAAAAACTCACAATAATTATTGGGTAAGCGAAGTAGATGAAGGCGGGAAAAATAAATATGAAGACGAATTATTAAAAAATCAATTATTAAAATTAGAAAGTAAAATCAAATACAAATACTTTAAAGTAACTAGTTCTAAAGATGGAAATCTTTTTTATGATAGACTTAATAATGAAAAATCAAATGATTTGACAGTATTAGTATACAACTTTGTAGATATGATATCTCATGCTAAAAAGGATGTAAAATTTATTAAAGAATTAGCCTCTACAGACCAAGCTTATAGAGAGTTAACCAAAGGCTGGTATAAGAACTCTAAACTAAAGGATATAATAAATAAAGCAAAAGATTTAGGCTTTAAGATTGTCATTACTTCTGATCATGGAACAATTAATGTGAATAAACCAGCATTAATTTCTGGTGATAAGGAAATTTCAAATAATTTAAGATACAAAACAGCTAGACAAGTTCATTCAAAAAAGAAAGAAGTAATAAATTTAGATAATCCTTCAAATTATTTATTACCATCTAATCATTTAAGTAGTTGTTATATTTTTGCAAAAGAAAATACTTATTTTGTTTACTCTAATAACTACAACAATTACGTTAATATGTTTAAAAACACATATCAACATGGAGGTGTATCACTTGAAGAAATGATTGTTCCATTTATAGTAATTAATCCAAAATAGAATGGACCTTGTTTATTCCAAAAAAGATATAATTGAAGTTAGTAAGTTAGTTATTAAAGAATCTAGAACTAATCATTACTTTATTAAAGGAATAGTTGGCGCCGGGAAAACTACATTAATTAAACAAATTTGTAATGAATTAGGTGTAAAAGAAAATGTCAGCAGTCCTACATTCAGTATAATAAATGAATATAAGGGGAAAAATAAAACCATATATCATATGGATCTATTTAGATTAGATGATAAAAAAGAAATATATAATCTAGGGATTTTAGATTATTTAGATAATGATGATTTAATAATTATAGAGTGGCCGGAAATTTTATTAAATAATTTTGAATGTAACTACACATCTGTTGAAATATCTTATATTAATAATCAAAAGAGAAAAATAAACATAAACAATATCATAAAATGAATTTTTTTAAAAGATTACTATTTTATTTGTTTGGCTTTATTCTTGGTATGATATTCTTGTTTTATTTCATGGGTAAAAAAGAAGCTACTTTTAATTATTCTCCAAACAAAAGAGTATTAGCTGATATTAATAAAAAGGATTGGCTATTTGATTCAAATATTGATACCATCGAAATAAACAGAAAAAACTTAACAGATAAATTCAAAGTCGATTTCTCAAAAAGCAATGTTGAACTAGATTCTTGTAAAACATATGTATTAGTTAACAAAACAGAAAAAAAAGACTTTTTCTATAAAATTGAAAACTGTTCAAAAAAAGCGAAATTTAAAAAATTAATTTATTAATTTTTTTCTGATTTCCTTCTTGTTCTTTCATTAATAATGAGCTGCAATTCTCTTCCTGTCTGACCCTTAACTGAAGTATTCTCTTCTGCTCTTCTGATTAAATATGGAATTAAATTTCTTACAGGACCAAATGGAAGAATTTTAAAAACATTATAACCTTTTATACCTAAATTAAATGATATATTATCACTCATTCCATAAAGCTGTCCAAACCAAATCTTATCATCATTTTTATCAATATTTTTTTCATTCATCAAATCCAATATTTTAAGTATAGAAGTTTCGTTATGAGATCCGCAAACAAGACTTACTCTATCAAGATTTTTAAATACTAAATCTACTGCATGATTAAAATTTATATCTGTAGATTCTTTATCTATGCATATTGGAGATTTAACTTTTAATCTATTTGCAATTTCCCTTTCTTTTTCCATATATGCTCCCCTTACTAATTTAAAACCAAAGATTATACCTACATGATTATTTAAAATATTATTCATGTAATCTAAACGATCCCATCGATACATTTGAATTGTATTATAAACAATCGCTTTTTCTCTATTAAATTTAATCATCATTTTAAGAACTAGATCATCTATTGCTTTTTGAACGGAGACTTCCTCAGCATCAATTAATATTTTAACATTATTTTGAAACGCTTTATTACAAACTTCATTAAATCTATTTATTACTCTTTTCCATTCTTGTTCTTCATTTAAATCTAATTTTTGATTAGAACTAACTTTTTCAAATAGACCTTCTCTTCCTAAACATGTTGGTTTAAAAACAGCAAAAGGAATTTCTGGTTTGTTTTTAATAAAATCTATTATTGATATCTTCTTTTTTAAACATTTATCAAATTCAGTTTCATTTTTAAATGCTTCAGTTGAAAAATCTAAAACGGAACAAACATTTTTATTATACATCTTATTTATAACTGAATTGCAATCAGTTTCAGATATGCCACCGCAAAAATGATTATAGACCGTAATCTTAATAAAGGGAGTTATTGGAATATAAAATTTTAAAGCAAAATTTATTAATAAGGAACCTATTTTAACTAAAAAACTGTTTTCAATTATTTTAAACAAAAAATAGGCCCGTAAAAGTTCAAAGTCTGTTTTTATTGAAAAAGCATCTTTGGTATTACTAAATATTGTATTCAATTAGGTGAAATATTTATAATGCTAATTTACATCGTTTTTTAATAAAAAAAGATGTTAATTTGTAAAAGATGATATACGTAAATGAAAGAATTAAAAGGTAATAATTACTCTATTTTTTTTAAAGATGAAGGATATAATAAATTATATAAGCATATCCAATCTGAAAATTATTCGACAATTTTTATTCATGTAGATAATAATACTAATATCCACTGTTTAAAAGTCTTTTTAAAACAAATTCCAACCATTGAATATAAAACTATAGTTTCCAAATCAGGGGAAGAAAATAAAAGTATTAATTCATCTATTTCTATATGGGAAAAATTGTCAAATAACAATGGTGATAGAAAAAGTTTAATCATAAATTTAGGAGGAGGAGTTGTTGGAGATATGGGAGGGTTTGTAGCAAGCACATTTAAAAGAGGAATAAGTTACATAAATATACCTACTACATTACTCTCAATGGTTGACGCTTCTATTGGTGGGAAAACTGGAATTGATCTAGGTGCTCTAAAAAATCAAGTTGGCACATTTTATGACCCTAAAATGATAATAATTGACCCTTTATATCTAGACACTCTTCATCAATCAGAACTAACAAGTGGATATGCTGAAATTTTTAAACATTCAATAATCTCTGATCAAAATTTTTTTAACAAATTAATATCTCAAGAAAACTCTATAGATTTCAAAAATTTAGAAATAATTAAAAACTCAATTAAAACAAAAAACAATATAGTTCTTAAGGATAGAAAAGAATTAAAAGAAAGAAAAGCACTTAATTATGGCCATACTCTGGGTCATGCAATTGAATCTCTTTTTTTAGAAAACAATAAAAAATTGTTACATGGTGAAGCAATTGCTATTGGTATTGTCCTGGCAACGTTTATTTCTAATAAAATTTTCAATTTTCCAATTGAAAAACTGACAAAAATTAAAAATCATATTCTTAAAATTTTTAACAGAGTAGATTTTAATAAGTCTGAGATAGAAAGCATTATTAAACTTCTTATTCATGATAAAAAAAATAGTCATGGAGAAGTAAACTTCATATTACTTAAAGATATAGGTGAGCCTATGTATGATATTAAAGTTGAGAACAGCCTAATCATACAATCTTTTAATTACTACTCTAGTTAAAAGATTTATAGTTCATTGAAGATTTTATGCATTAAGCGTTTCTTGTCATTGATGCTTTCCTCCAAAGAAATCATAGTTTCAGTACGTGATACCCCCTCAATATCATCAATTGAAAAAATAATATCCTTAGCATGATCAGTGCTTTTTGCTCTAATCTTACAAAAAATATTAAATTTTCCAGTTGTAATATGGGCAACTGTAACATATGGAATTGATTCCAGTTCTTGTAATACAAATTTAGTTTTCTGAGTTGTTTCTAAAAAAACACCGATATAAGCAATAAATGTATAACCTAATTTTTTATATTCCAGAGTCAGTGAAGAACCTTTAATAATCCCAGCATCTTCCATCTTTTTTACTCTTACGTGTACTGTACCAGCTGAAATCAATAATTTTTTTGCTATATCAGTAAATGGAGTTCTAGTATTATCTATTAAAACATCTAAAATTTGACGATCTACTTCATCAAGTCTAATAATTCTACCCATATCTATAAAGTTTTATTATTTTTTGAGGAGCTAAATATATTGAATTATATTTAAAAAATAAGAGGTATTATTGAATTATTCTCAATCAATTAACATTTAATGATAAATCATTAAGAATATCATCATGATTTGTAAAAGATTTATCATTATTAGTAAAGTCTAGTTCATAATGACCAAACATATTTTTTAATTTACCTTTTTTTTCAATGTATGGTTCAAACCTGATTGTATTATTACTCTTATCAAGAACTTCATTATACATTATAGAAATATTTGTTCTATATTCTTTACTACCATTATTAATTTTAACATTCCTTAAAAAAACATCAGATAAATAAGTTGTGTTTTCAGGTATAGAATAATATTCTTTATAATCTATTTGTTGATATTCATTAGTTGTTATTGAAATTATTGCAGTAATTAAAGCAAAACACATATATTTTCTAGTATTTTCTCTATGATAATCATTATCAAAGTGACCCGACTCAAATAACAACGTAGGAGTGTCTAATGATTGAAAAGTGTCTCCAACACAGTTTGGGTTATATTCATCCTTATATCGTGATATATGGCCTTTTATAAGCTTATTTAGTTCGTTATTGATAGATGAAATAACTTTCATGCTTGTAATTCTTGAATTTGTTTCAGATTTCTTTAGATCTGCTGCAGGAGATAAAAAAGATAAAATAGAAGGTTTATTAGTATCTGCAACAGAATATATACTTCTTTGATCATGTAGATTAAAACAAAAATCAGGTTGAATCTTGTTATATAAGTCTCTTAAAACAATACTTTCATTTTGACTTAATGAAGAGGCATCTCTATTTAAATCAATTTTATTAAAGTTTTCTCTGGTATACAGCAGAGAACCATCAGGATTTAAAATTGGAATTATATGAAGTGTAAAATATGATAGAAATTTCTTTTCAATATTGAGAAAATATGAGATAGTATCAAAAAGTGCTTTTGTAGAAGTAGATTCATTACCATGCATCTGAGACCAAATCAATATTTTAATTGGACCAGAGCCTATTTTAAGGTAATATATGGGTAAATTATTAGAGCTTTTACCTATTTCAGAATAGGAGGATATCTCTGTTAATTGTGAAATGGAATCATTTGTAATATATCTACCAGATAAAGACCTAATTCTAAATTCATCGTACTTATTAAATTTTATTTTCATTTATAACAAGAATTAAACAAATTTAGTAATACAATTAATTACAATTGTAAACAATTATAAATTATATTTTAATACTAATTTTAGGTAAAAATTTACATTTATATACAAATTTTTAAATACAGTATTTAAATCACTGTTATTAAACATTTTACAAACTTTATATAAAGTAAAACTTTAATTAAATTTATGTATATATAACTTGATATAGTAATATTAATTTGTTATTTTTACAATTGTATACATGGAAGAATTCACAAATAGACTATTAGAAATATTAGAAAATAAGAATCTGTCAGCATCACAATTTGCTGAAAAGATTGGTGTACAAAGATCAAGCGTTTCTCACGTATTAAGCAAACGAAATAAACCAAGTTTAGATTTTATTATTAAAATCTCTAAAACTTTTGATGATATTTCATTAGACTGGCTAATAAATGGTGATAATACTTTAAAATCAAGTGAAATAACCCGCGAAAACAACTCCTCTACTCCTATTTCTATGGAAATTGAAAAAACTGATTCAACAGAGAAAGAATTAGATAAAATTGTCTTTTTTTATAATGATAAAAGTTATAAAATTTTTAAAAATTAAATTATCTTTAAATCATGAAACTACAGTATTTAATTGTAGTTCTTATCTTTTTTTCTTGCTACAACCAAGAAAGAAATTGCAAGAACTTCCAATCAGGAACCTTTGAGTTTGAAACTATTTCCTCTAAAGGAGATACCTTAAAAACATACTTTACAAGGACTAATAACCTTGAAGTTGACTATTTTGATAATAAAATTGATTCTTCTTCTGTTAATTGGGTCTCTGAATGCGAATGTGTTTTAAAAAAAATCAATCCTAAACATTTATCTGAGGAAAAACCTATACAAATGAAGATTCTCAGCACTTCTAAAGATGAATATATCTTTGAATATTCATTTGTTGGAGATATTAAAAACAGCAATAGAGGAAAAGCTAGGAAAATTAGTGATCAAATATTAAATAAATCAGACAATTAAAATTCTAATTCTGTTTGTCCTTCTTTATTGCTTGTTGAATCCTGTTCACTTATCACATTTTCGTTCTGAACATCAACTTCATCGTTAACTTCAAGTTCCATAACAGGTGTTTTCTCAGGAGGAGTATAAGGAATTGGATCTAATAAGTTAATATTTTTGATCTTATGAGAGGAAAGCTGATTTCCTTGTGCTTTAATTCCTTTAATACTAATTAATTCTTCAATATTTTGAGTTAAATTATCTCTTGTTACTTTGGATGCCTTTGAAAAAGTTGTTTCTATAACTGGTTTCCAATCTAATGAAACCATCTCTAATTGAATTTTTGAACCTGAAGGAATGAATTGTTGTTCTACCTTTCGATTATCAGCTAGAAAACGCTTAATAAAATACCTTTCTTTATTTCCATCAAAATAGATTGCTGATATTGGCTTTTCAATAATCCATTTCTCAAGGATAATCATATCTTCAGGGAAATGCATATTAAGGTCAGGTTTAAGAGTTTTTAATATACCTTTTTGTTGTACAATTAGTAATAAGTCATCTCCTTTAAATTCACCTAAGAGTTCTCCCCTATTATCAACATTAAGTCTTTGAATCGTTTCATCAAACCAAATTTTTCTTGGTTTTAATGTAGATAAACCTTTCTCTTTAAATTCTATTCTCTTAACAGTGTATTTTGTAACTATATTACCTTTTGAACCTCGGCCTTTTATTTCAAGGTCAGCAAAATCCAATTCCCATTTTAATTTCTTAATTGAACCAGATTGTCTTAGAATAACATTTACAATTTCAGCTTCACCATTAGGGTTTGCTGAAAAATAAAGAATCTTAGTCCCTTCTGTTCCCCTTGTTAAGTCATACATTTTATCTCTAGTAATACCAGTTACACTAAATCTTTTAATATAAGAGGTTCCTTTTCTTCCATCCCTATATATCATGTTGTAAACTGTTCTATTATCTTTCTTTTTAAACACAGCCACATGGACTATGTTTTTTGCAATAAATTTTTTAGAATCAACTTTAGTAACCATCATTTCACCACTTTGAGTAAATGCAATTATATCATCAATATCTGAACATTCCTCTACAAATTCATCTTTTCTAATAGAGGTACCAATAAATCCTTCTTCCCTATTTACGTAAAGTTTTGAATTTTTAACAACAACTTT
>MDTC01056993.1_pt1 | contig 17173 bp, 13 predicted proteins | sample 811181 | NCBI WGS metagenome assembly MDTC01 (sample SAMN05326644, study PRJNA326480) | marine metagenome | isolation source: seawater | place: Pacific Ocean: North | collected 2011 | reverse complement strand
TGAGGATGAAGAAGCAATTGATCCATTTGATTTCTGGCAAGGTGCTAACTTCAAGTTGAAGGCAAAGAACGTTGCTGGTTATCGTAACTACGACTCTTCTGAGTTTACTGCTGTCACTCCAGTATTGGATGATGACGACGCACTAGAAGGACTATGGAAGAAAGAAAGTTCTCTTCAAGAGTTTGTCGGTGCTGATCAGTTCAAGTCTTATGAAGATTTGAAGAAGCGTCTTGGTTATGTTCTTGGCAATAAGACTACAGTTCGTCAAGATGTAGAAACTGTTGATGAGGATAATGATCGTGGTTCTGCAGAAGAACTAGTTAGTGCTGCTGTTGCTGCACCAACTCCTACTTCCTCTGAAGAAGAAGATCCACTATCGTATTTTGCTAAACTAGCAGAATCATAAAACATTAAAAAGGGGGTCTTTTGACCCCCTTTTTATTTGGCTACAACATTAGTATTTTCTGTTCGTATTAGACTAGAATTAATTTTTTGTGAAGAGTCTTTATATCTCATGATATTTCTCATATCATTCAAGAATTGTTGCAAATAAGTTTTTTTGAGAAGATATATTGAACTTTTCTTTTCATTTTTAATTGTTTCATATTCATAATTACTAATTTCTTTTCTAATTTTACTTCCACTAAGAGTACCTTCACTTTCTGATAATGAGTCTGCTGGATCAGGAATTGTAAAATCTTCATCTACAATTTTACCTGCTGGCATTATTAATCTACCTGAAGAATCTTTAACTTCTATGGTTTCATAGTGATGAACATTATTCAATTTAGTACCATAAACTTCTTCTGCATAGTTATATAAATCTTTGTTTGATAATGGCCATTCATTTCTCACATTTATAATACCAGCAGTTAATAATACCACCCAATCAAATTCTGAATTGTTATAATATTCTTCTGCAATGGTATCTGGTCGGGCACCTTCTACTATCTCATACTTATTAAAAATTGTGAAAACATTTTGTAGGTCATCACGTAATTTATTTCTTCTGAATAAGTTTTTAACTAATAAGTAACTTTGAGATGATATAGCATCAGATAAAAAATTCTGATATTCTAAATTTGGTAGTTCTCTGAAATATCCCATTTTAGTAACCTACTCCATCTGATGTATTATCATATGCAGCATAATCTTCATTATATATTGGTGTTAATTCTGTGAATGAAAGTGTCATAATCATTGAAATTGGGGATCCATCATTATATGTTGTAAAGTTTCCTTCACCTGTATAATTCATGGTAACATTTCTTAGAGCACATAATTTCATTCTATTTAAATAATCTCGTGCTTTTCCAATATATTGAATTTCAAAAATATTTGGTGTTTTTAATAATTGTGCATTCTGTGTACGTGGAGCCATATTTCTTTTGAATATTTTTATTATGGTTCTTACTGTTTCTGCTTCTTTTTGAAATCTTGGTGTAAATTTGAATTGGAAATTAAAATTTCTTAAGGTTGGACCTTTGAATAATAATTCCATATTAGGATTCAATACATTTGCACTACTTCTAGCCATTACTTCACTGAATGGTAAACTTCCCCCTAATAAAGAATTAACTGCTTGGGTTGCAGCATAATTTGAAACCAAATCTTTATTTCCTGTTACTCCTGCAACCAGACTGTTAATTGCTTTTTTTGCCCCTTCAGTATCACCTCCAATAAGAGCACTTCCACCTTCTATTCCTGCTTCTTGAATAAAATTCAGAGAACCTTGTCCATAGTCTGTTGTATTTGAATCAACTAATTGTGATGGAATTGGAAGAAATACTGCTCCAAGTCTATCTTTTTTTAATAAACTTTCTTCATTTCTTGAAGTTACTGTACCACCACCTCTGACATACTTATATACTGAGAATTTCATAAAATCCATAGTGTTGGTTATTGCACTATAAGGATATCTGACATCAGCAAATTTATCTGGTACAGTTGGTTTGTTAACTTTCTCATTTTTACTTAATATTTCTGCTTTTGGTACATCTGGAACTCCTTCTCTTATATTCTTTTGTACTTCTTTATTTGTTCCTACTAGAGATTTTACCTTTAAATTTGGACCACCTCCTTCCATTATAGCGACCTTACCATCCTGATCAGTAACTTTTCTATAATTGTCACTATTGGATAAAATTTGAGTGAGTGCTTCCTCATCAGCAGCATCTTGTTTGTCTTCTTCAGTTAAAGACATATTATTAGTTAATGCTGGTTGATTTCTTAACTTTCTTTTTCTTTCTCTTTCAGCTCTTCTTTGTGCTCCTGTTAATCTTGGTGGCATTATCGACCTTATGTATTAATTTTAACTATTTAGACGAATATTCTGAAAAGGTATTTCTCTGGCATCAGGAAGTTCCTCTGGATAGATTTCATACACTTGGCCAACTATCTCTTGCCATGTATATTGCCTCATTTCACCCCAATGATAATTGAATCCTTTAAAACCCCATCGAAGTATGTCAGTAACTGCAACTAATGGATGTGCATCATATTGTAAATTGGAAGTTTTGGGTGCATATAAGAAAGTATAATATTTTCCAGCGTCTGGTATTGCTGAAACTGAATCGCTTAATGCATCCATTAGTTCTAACATTAAATCTTCAGAATCCTCTGTTCCTATTAAATTATTAACAACACTACGAATTCTATTATGTTTATCGTCTGTGGGGTAACTATTTGTCATCGGGTTATTCCTAATTCGTTCTCTGTTAATACTTTAAATTCTAATCCTCTATCAAGACAATAATCCTTTGCAGCTTTCCATTTTGCTTGATTCTGTACATATTGACGGACTTCGTAAATATAACTTTTAGTTTTCTTTTTTTGTTTTTTAGGTTCGATACACTGTTTTTGAGGTTTTATTTCAATTACATACTTTTTAATCTTTCCAGTCTTTTCTTTTACCTTAATGTAAAAGTCTGGGAAGTATCTATGAACCCTATTATCTAATGGAGATCTATAAGGAAGACAAAATTCTTCACTACCCCATTCTAAAATATTCTGATTACTATCACAATATTTCATGAACTTGAGTTCCCATAGAGAACGATAAATGATGTTCCGAAAGTTACCTTTATACTTTAAGGGGTTATTCGGTTGATATCTTCCTTTATAAGACATCTAAATACTTAATAATATTAATATAAGGTATTTAGAGTGGCAGGGATTATTTCAAAATATAAGATGGGTGCTCTTACTAAGATGGACATTAGTAAGGTTTCTTTGAATAATCAATATCAAGTAAATATCTCTGGTATAACTGCAGATTTAGAAAGATATTTGCGTCAGTATTATGATATACCCAGAAGTTATGCTACTGGTTCTGGAATTGGAATAATGTGCTCAGAGGCTACACTTCCAACAAGTTCATTTGCTACAGCAGAAGTTAAAGATAATTTTCATGGTATAAATCAACAGTTTGCACATAACAGATTATATGTTGATAGTGATTTTAGTTTTTATGTTGATACAAAATATAATACATTAAAATTCTTTGAGGGGTGGATGGATTATATTTCTGGAGATGATAATTATTTGGGTATTAATAAGAAGGATAATTTAAGTTATTATAGAAGATTTAATTATCCTATGAGACAAGATAATAAAATTGGATATAAGTGTGGGTCATTATCAATCGTAAAATTTAATAAAGATTTAAATAGTGATGATGCTATAATGTATGAATTTATTAATGCCTTTCCAAAAGGAATGATATCTATTCCTGTTCAATATGGTGCAGCTGATCTGGTTAAGATAACAGTTCAGTTTGCTTATGATCGATATATTCTTGGTTAAAACCCTGCTATATAAATATATGAATTGTTATTAGGATATTATGCCTTTACCAAAAATTAATACACCGACATATGAATTGGTTCTACCTTCTAGTGGAAAAAAGATTAAATATAGACCTTTCTTAGTTAAAGAAGAAAAAATCTTAATCATGGCTTTAGAATCAGAAGATTCTAAACAAATTACAAATGCAATTAAAGATGTTCTTAGTGATTGTATTTTAAGTAGAGGTATAAAAATTGAAAAATTGGCAACATTTGATATTGAATATCTGTTTCTAAATGTTCGTGCTAAATCAGTTGGAGAAACAGTGGAAGTTAACATTACTTGTCCTGATGATAATGAAACACAGGTTCAGGTTGAAATAGATATTGATTCGATTAAAGTTCAGAAATCTGATACTCATTCTGATATTATTCAATTGGATAGTGATTTATCATTACAAATGAATTATCCATCTTTGAATCAATTTATTGAAACTAATTTTGAAGTGGGTGGAGAGAAGAGTGAGGTCGAACAATCTCTTAATGTTATTATGTCTTGTATTAAGCAAGTATATAGTAATGAGGAGGCATGGGATGCGACTGATTGTAGTAAAAAGGAATTGAAAGATTTTGTTGAACAAATGAACTCTAAACAATTCAAACAAGTTGAAGAATTTTTTAATACTATGCCTAAGTTAGCTCATACTCTTAACGTTACTAATCCCAATACTAAAGTAAAAAGTGACGTGACGATAGAGGGTCTAGCATCTTTTTTCAGTTAGCTCTAGCTCATGAGAGTCTAGAGAATTACTATCGGACAAATTTTGCTCTGATGCAACACCATAAATATAGCTTAACAGAACTTGAAAATATGATTCCGTGGGAAAGAGAAATATATGTTTCACTTCTCCAGCAATATATTGAAGAAGAAAACTTAAAGCAACAGCAAAAGAGTGGCACTTATTAACTTACAGACATCTAAAAGACCAAAATTAACAGTAACCAATATAAAGAGTCCTATTGGTAAACTCTCTAGTGGTATTGGGTCTTTTCGACCTATGCGGTCTTTGTCGTCTATATTTCGTAAGTCTACTCCCGATACTGCTATAGATCAAAGTCCTAATAATTCATTAGGAGAGAGTCTAATTGAAACTAATAGAATTCTTGTAGAAATTCAGAATCAGTTAGCATTAGACTTTGCCAATAGAATTACAAAAGAAAGTGAAGAAATAAACAAGATAAGAGTATCTTCTAAGAAAGCAAAGCAAGCAGAAGCTGAGCGTAATGTAGAGGGTAAAAAATTAGGATCTGTAATAGGTAAGACATTTGATAAAGTTGTTTCACCTATTAAAGGTATCTTTGGTAGGTTATTAGGATTCTTTGGTTGGATAGGTGCAGGATTTTTAGCTAATAAAGGATTAGATTGGTTAAGTAAGAATACAGATAAAGTTGGGAAGTTTTTTGATACTATAACTAAGAACTGGAAGTTAATTGCTGGTTTAGTAGTAGGAGGTATAATTCTCAAGACTGTAGCAGATTTATATCTTTTATTCAAATCTATTCGTGGACTGGCATCGGCAATAGGTCTTGGTCGTCTTTTTGGTGGTAAGAAGACTACTGGAGGTTCGGGTACAACTGAACAGAGTACTACAGGTTTAGGAAAAGTTGGAAAACCGTGGTGGGACACTACGAAAGGTAGAACAGCTTTAAGTAAATTAAATGATTCTAATTCTAGATTTATAGCAGGAAAGGCAAATTTTGGTGATAAATTAAGATTATTCAGAAGAGGTAATATAGGAGTCAGTGGATTTTTTAATCAGGGATTTGGTAAAGGTCAAGCAGGTAAACTTCCTTCTTTTATGACAAAAGCTGCTAAGACTACTACAGCATCTATTCCAAAAACACCAACAGGAACTGGAGGTATGAAGGGTCTTAGTAGGATTAAGGGTTTTAGAGGTAGTGGTAGATTACTTGGTACTCTTGGAATGGGATTGGATGCTTTTAATAGAAAAAAAATGGGACAGAGTAATTTTCAGACTGGTGCTGGTATTGGTGGTGGTCTTGCTGGTTCTGCATTAGTAAGTACTTTAGTTGGTATGGTATTATTTCCAGAACTAGGATCAACTCTAATAGGTTCTATCGGTCTTGGTATTTTGGGTCTTGGTGGATATATGGGTGGTAGTAGTATAGTTGATAAACTTACAGGTGCAAATAAAGTAAATCTGGATAAAGGAACAGTTGTTAGTCAGTTGCAAGGTGGTGGTACAGTAAATAGAATGAAGGATGGTAGTGTTAAAGTAATGCCACCAGTGCTTGAAGGTAAAGGTATAAGTGAAGGAACAATGTCAAATCCACCTCTAAATGGTGAATCATTACCTTATGTAAGTGCTGTTGATCCTAGTAATGAGGACGTTATGAGAGTTTCTGGTATGTTGGGGATATTTGTATAAGATATGGAAACTCAAGTACGAAAGTTAAAAATAAATGTAACCAATATTAAAAGTTATTTGGTTACTTCTAATAAGAAATTGAAAAAATTAGAGTATAAAAAATCTAATTTAATTGATAATGAAAGAAAGAAGATAGAAAGAAAGAATTTGGAAGCAAATGTTGAAAAGAAGGGAAAAATAAAAGTTCCAATTATTAATAGTATATTTGGAAAAGTTGGTGGTGTTGTTGCAAGTTTAAAGGATAGATTATTAAATTTCTTTGGATACTTATTGTTAGGATTTCTAGCTAATAAACTTCCTGAAATTATTAGAACTATTACAAATATCTTTAATAAGATTAAATCTATTTGGACTGGAGTTGTTAAAACTTTCCGATTTATAACAAATGGAATGACGGGATTGTATAATGCTGTTGGTGGTCTTTTTGGAGTTAAAAATATAAACAACGATTTAAATAAAGCATCAAAAGATTTGAATATTCTTAATAAGCAGATTGATTCTACTAATGTTAATTTGGATATTGAACCATCTTCTGAGGATAAATCTGAAACTGAAAGTGTTCCTGATATTTCACAAAATACATCTAAATCTAATACATTAAATGTTATTGTAGAGAATCAAGAATCAACAATTCCTAAGTTTCATATGGGTGGAGTCGTTAGGAAAACTGGTCTTGCAGAAGTATTAAAAGATGAATCTGTACTAAGACCTGGTGCAAGAGAAGAAATGATTGCAGATACTTCTAATTTATTTGGCATTCCAATCGATCCTTTAGATTATAATACTAGTGATGCAGATGTATCTACAAAACCAAAATCCATGGTTCCTAAAGTTTCTCTTCCTTCGATGAATATGAATAAGAATATGTCTAAAAATGTGACTCCTAATAATGTATTAAATACTTCTATGGATATGGATAATACATCTCAGACTATTATTGTACCTATTCAAATGGCATCTAAATCTTCGGGCAGTCAATTTTCTACCAGAAGGACACCATCAATTATAGAACCAAGAGTATACGGGGGATAAAATAAATGTTAGTACAAGCATCACCAGTTAAACAATTTATAATAACATCTTCTGGTAAAAACAAGAAAGAATTGGACGTTATAAAAACTAATTCAATAGCTATAACTAGCATATATTTTTATGAAAATTTATTATCTCCTTATATAACTGGAGTTGCAACTCTTTTATCTACTGGTTCGGTTGAGGGTGTTAGTGAAAAAGGTATTTTGGGTACTATTAGACAACTACCAATAGAAGCTGGATCTACAATTAGAATGCAAGTAGAAACTTCTCTTGGTCCTGGATTAAATTTTGCATCAGATGAAAATATTCATAAAAAACTTATTGTTAATGAAGTTCAGGTAATAGAGAGAAAATCTACTAAAGAATTGGTTCAAATTAGATTTAATTCGGTAGTTGCACTTCAAGATAAAATGGGAAAAGTTGGTGAAAAACTTGAGGGTAAAATTTCATCCATTGTGGAAGATGTTATCTTGAAAAATAAATTTAAAATGAAAGAAGATGACTATGTAGTGGATTCTACTATGAATACCATGAGGTTAAATGGGATGCAAAAAACTCCATTTGAATTATTAGGTATACTTGCAAGACAATCTATTCCTGCTACTAATAAAGGTAAGGCAAATCCTGGATATTTTTTCTATCAAACAAATAGTGGATTTAAATTCAAATCTATAAGTTCAATGGTAAGTTCTAAACCTTTTCCTGAAACATATCATTATAATGGTAAGACTCCAGATATTGATTCTAGTGAAAATTTATATAAAGTTGCTAGATTTGATATACTAAGAGATCAAAATCTTATAAAACAAATTGAGTCTGGTGTTTATGCTAGTAAGAATTTCTTTTTTAATCCTGCTTCATATAAATTCACTGAAATAGATATTAGTGTTGAAAAAGATAGGTTAATTAAAGATAAAGATTTTACTCCTTTAGGTAAAAAAGATGAGATTACTACACCTGAAGTTGTCGAAGATGGTTTAAAGAGTGGTCAAGTTGCACATAGAATTCAAACTACTGTGATGAGTGTTAAACCATTATCAGATGATGGTATGGTAAATAGAGATGACCCAGATTCTATAGAAAATAATCCTGAATTTTGGTATGCTGCTGGATCCACTAGATATAATATATTATTCTCTCAAAAAATTGCAATTACTGTTCCATGTAATACTAATTTGGAAGTTGGTATGAAAATTATATTAGAAACAGAAAATGTGGCATATTGTTCAGGAATAGATGGTCCTGATGAAAGAACATCTGGTCAATATATCATTCAGGCACTATGTCATTATCTTGATGATAGTCGTTCTGTTACTTCACTTGAATTGATTCGTGATTCTTATGGAACATCAGATTCATTCTCTGTAGATGGATCAGGTGATGTTTCAGATTCTTTGCTTATGAGTGGATCTTTTAATGATATAGTATCTGAAGAACAACAGCATCTGAATGCTATTACAGACGATAAGTTTCTGCCTTATTTAAAATAGAAATTAATTAAAATGGCAACATTATACGACAAAGATATAGATACAAAGTTCTTCGGAGGTGGGAAAAATTGGCTTGGTATAGTTTTACCTTTTGATTCTCAAGAACAACAATTCAAAGGTCAAGGAGGATTTGGATACCGAAGAAGAGTGGCGATTATGGGCCATCATCCTTCTAGTCAAGAAATAAAGGATAGTAATATTGTATTTGCACTTGTTATGTTAGGTGTGACTGACGGTACTGGTGCAGCAAATAGGGATAGAAAAATTAAAATAGCACAAGGAGATGTAGTTGTTGGTATATTTCTGGATGATGCAAAGCAAGAACCAATGATTACGGGGGTATTGGGTAGAACTAAAGGTATTAAATATGGGAAAGGTAGATTTGATATAAAAAGTGGATATTCTGGAGGATCAGATAAGAAATTACCTCTTACTGCTACTGATGAATCAACAGGAGATAATCCCTCATGTTTTCCATTAGCAATAAATGCCACTTCAAAACAAGATAGAGTAGACGCAACTGGGCAAACAGAAAAAAGTGGAGTATCTACTGAGCCTGAAAAAGATACTTTGAAAGAACCACCAATAGATGAAGAAGCACAGAAAAGAATTGATGAAAAAGTTAAAGAAAAAGTTGAAGAAGGATTGGATGGAGATGAGGCTAAATCGGAAGCTATAACTGAGGTTGATGAGGAGTTGAGAGAAGAAGCAAATGGACTTCCTGCATCAACAACTAATTTAACATTAGCAGAGTTGAGAGCAAGAACTGCCGCAAGAGAGGCTGCAGGGCCTCAAGTTGGAGATAAAGTAGATATATCAGATGATATAGTTCGTTCTGGAGAGAGGAAACCAATAACTGAAGCAAATAATACTGAAATCGTTAAACAATTTCCCTCCTCAAAACCATCACCTACAGAAGATTTAACTTCTGATGCTGCGTGGGAAGATGCAATGAATGCATCTAGAGAAGAAATTATGGACAGTTTTGAACTTCAGTGATAAATAATAAAAGTAGGAGAATATTATGACAAGTAGTAGAAAAGAGGAATTTGAAAAAAAGAAACAACAACTTAGAAATCAACTAAGGTATGGTGGAACAGGAGTTCCAATTACTGTAGTTAATACTGATGGTACTGAAAGCACATATGCTCCTGGTTCACAAGGATATGCTGATGTATATAAACCAGGTGGTTCAAGGGATCAAGCAGTTGGAAACTCTAATGCAGTAGTACAAACTAAAACTACAACTAATAATACACAAAATACTCAGACAAGGGTTGTTGATGAGAATCCTTCAAGAGTTAATTTAAAGGATGGACAGGTTGCATATGGGTCGGTAAAAGTTGATGGTAAGGCTCTTAGAGCACAGATGGAGAGTGAGAATGCTGCATCGGAACTTAATAATATTCTTAGTAAAGCAACTGAAGACCAAGCGAATAGAGGAGTAACTGAAGACCAAGATGTAGATTTATCTAGAGTAGTTGAAGTAGAGAAAACACCTGCTCCTCCAAACTTAAGTGATGAACAGGTAGATACTGCAAAAGATTTGATAAAAGCAAATCCTCCAGGAGAAAAAGCACAAGAACAAATTAAAACTCTTAAAGAAAAATATCCTGAAGAGTTAAAGGATGTAGAATCTGTAAAAAATGATGAACTTACTCCTAAAGAAAAGGAAAAAAGAGATAAACTTATTGCATCAATTGAGGCATGTGAAAAACCAGATAGTATTACTGTAGGAAGAACAATAATGCTCGCAGATCCATGTAAGGATAATACTTTTGATGAAATGCAGGCTCAATTGGAGAATTTTTTCAGTAAAATTACTGGACCTGGAAATGCCATTCTTAATATGTCTAATGAAATAAAAAATATTTCTAATATAATGAGTGGAACTATGAGTGGATTTGTCAATAAAATGACAGGTGCAGTTAATGATAAATTACAAGGATTAATTAGTAAGGGAATGTCCAAATTATCATCAGGTATTTTTGCACAGGTTACTAAAGCATTTCCATATAGTGCAGCACTTTCTAAGGTTACAAAGATTCAAGAAGGTCTTATGGGCCCAGTTAGTGCATTATTGGATGGTATTTTTTGTGTTGGAAAGAAAATTATTGGTGCTATGGGTGGTGTAATTAGTGATTTAATTTCTGCAGCAATTCCAAAGATAACAAATCCTGTTCCATGTGCAGTACAACAAATAATAGGAGCAATTAATAATAAAGTTATCAACATGATTGATTCTGTTACAGGATCACTTTTAGGCCCTGTTACTAAAGTATTGGGATTTGCATTCAGTGCCAAGAGTTTCTTAAGTGGTGGCATCAACATTCTTTCTAAATTTGGTTCTTTGATAAATTGTGCTTCTGGACCTAAATGCCCTCCAAGCAATAAGTTTGTTATTGGTAAGGGTATACAAAAGGGATCTTCTGTTTCAAAAGCTAAAAAGAATTTTGATAAAGTTTTTAGTGGAACAGCACTTACTCAAGCAGTAGCAAATAAGGCAACAGATTTTGAAAAAGAATATGGTTCTTGGGAAGTTTTTGGAAGTCCTCTTGCAAACGCATCTAATGCTAATCCTTGTAATACAGGAAATCCTACTAGTTGTGGTGGTGCTTTTATTGAAATTTTTGGTGGAGATGGAATTGGAGGATCAGGTAGAGCTGTTCTTGGCAATTTTATTAGAAAATTTGATAAGGATGATTTATTCGGTGAAATTCAAAGAACTGCAAGTATTGTTGGTGTAGAAGTCACAAATCCTGGTAGTGGATATACTAGCGACCCCATAGTAACAATTGATGATGAATGTGATCAAGGTCGTGGTGCATATGCTCAAGCTCATGTAGATAAGAATCCAAATTCTCCCACATATGGTCAGATTACTAGTTTTACAATGATTACTCCTGGTGTAAATTATCCTGCTCAAGAGGAAGAAACTGAGTTATTCATTGATAGAGTCATTATTCAAGATCCTGGAAATGGATATGAAAATACAGATACTTTAGATAATTTTGATTTGAATATAATTAATGGTCAAATTGTTAGTGGTAGTTTGGTAAATCAAATTGCATACGATGATTTACCAGAACTAAATATAGATAGTGAAACTGGAGTAGGTGCAATTTTGAGACCTGTAATGTCCAAGAGAAGACCTCAAGGTGAAATTGTTAAAGTAATTGATTGTGTGAGTTAATATTATGGCAAATAATCAAGATTCTCATACATGGGACAAGTTTGGACCTAAATTTATTATTAATGTAAATGATCCAGAACCTGATAATTTTGGTGGAGAATCTTTTAGTCTAAAAGGAACTAATGATAATCAGACAAATTTTTTAATATCTCATCATGAAAATGATCAGAGTAGGATACATGCTGAAGGTGGATTATTAATAGAAGCTGGAGTTAAGAAAGAAGCAAATCATAGTGGTCCTCTTATTATAGAAGCTTGGGGTGGTGATTTAGATTTAAATTCTGCACAAGATGATGTTCGTATAAAAGCAGCTGGTACTATTACTTTAGATGCTACTCATATTGTACTTAAAGCTAAAGAATCAATTCAACTTGGTTCTCAAAGTGTACCAGCAAGAGATATGACATTAAATGCAACTAGAATACATGTTGAAGGAAAGTTGGGTAATCTTCCCTTTGCATTGGGTATAGGATATGGTGCTATGATTGCATTTGGACCTGGTGCTTTTGTTGGTGCAGCAGTAGCTAAGAAGTTCTTTGGGAGGTAGATATGTCAGGAAGAATTAACGCAGACTTCTCTCAAGATGGAAATTCAATATTTGAAAATGTTTATATCTATGGTGAGTTAGATCATGAGTTTGATACTATTAATACTGAAAGATTAGTAGTAAATAAGGAATCGTTGTTTGGTGGAATTGCAACGTTTAAAGATGATGTAATTATAGAAGGTCAATTATTTCTTGACTTCTTAACTGTAAATAAAGAATTTGATGTTGGTCTTGGTGGTACAGTATTTACCGCAAATGCTGATAATTTTGGGTCTAATGTTGGTGTTGGAACAGCAGGGCCTATACAAAAATTTCAAGTTGGAGTTGGTACACAAGGATTTGTAGTTAGTGCTGGTGGTACTGTTGGTATTGGAACAACACAACCATATGGAGGTTGGACTGTTGATAATAGTGAATATAGTGATGCAAAAGAAGGACCATTAAAACTTGATGTTGAGGGTAGTGCTCATATTTCTAGAAACATTTATGATCGTGTTGGTTCTCCTGGACAAAATAATTATTTCTTGAAACGAGATGAAGTTGGAATTAGATGGCAACCAATACCCCCTAGTGCAAATCAACAAGGAATTAAAGTTCAGGATGAAGGTGAGTTTATACCTCTTGCAGGTATTGCTCAAACATTTGATACTTTAAATTTCAAACAGGGAAATAGTCTTGGTATTGGTACTGATACTCTTATACCTACAACCGCACCAGCAACCTGGCAAGAAGCAATTAGTAATCGAAGTGGTACTATTAATGCTGGAACTAATGTAGTATCTATCTCTACAGCAGGTATTATTGTTGGTCAAATCATTATTCCTGATATTGCAGATCCTACAACTGTTCTTGATGCTAATACTGGTATTACTTCAATTGGAGTTGGTACTATTGCACTTTCCAATGACAATAAGTTGGGAACACAAACTATTAATTTTGATATTGGTGAGTATCAATATAGTGGAATAGCAAGTATTACCACATTTGACTTATGGGGATTTGATGGTCAAGGTGATGATGCTTCAATTTATAGACTTACAAATGTTGGTATTGGTACAAGTATTCCAGCTAGTAATGTTGGATTGCATGTTGTTAGTGCTGGTACTACTGGTGTTGCTGGAATATTTACTGGATCCTCTACAAATATTTTAGTAAACATATCTCAAACTGGTATTGGAACTGCATTAGATGTTGTAGGTCATACTAAATTAAATCAGACTTTAAATGTAACTGGTGTCTCTACATTTAACGATGATGTAAATATTACTGCAGATAATAAGACCTTTACTATTGAGAAAGAAGATGGAACTGATAAATTTACGGTAAAGTCTGAAACTGGTAATACTCATGTTTATGGAACTTTAGATGTAGAGGGTGAGGCAACATTTCAAGATAATATAGTTCTTAATGCAGATAATAAACAATTTATTATTCAGAAAGATGATGAAACTAATAAATTTACAATTGCATCTGCTACAGGTAATGCTTATGGGTATGGAACTTTAGATATTGATGGAGTAGTAAATTTTAATGATACTACAGAGGCAAGTAATTCTGCTAATGGTGGTGCATTAACGGTAGATGGTGGAACTGGTATTGTTGGTAAATTATTTGTTGGTAAAGATACTAAAATAGAATCTGGTACTGAGGCAACTGCTTCTAATGCTGCAGCAGCATTACAGGTTGTTGGTGGAACTGCTATTGGTAAGAAATTATATGTAGGTAGCACTGTTGATGCAAGTAGTACCACTGTTGCTGGTGTTGTTATTACTGGTGGTGTTGGTATTGGTAAAAAATTACTTGTAGGTAGCACTGATGATTCTCTTGATTTAGGTACTGGTGCATTTCAAGTTGCAGGTGGTGCTGCCATTAATAAAAATTTAAATGTTGGTGGAGGTGCCACAGTTGGAGGAGCTACCACACTTCATGGATTATTAGAATTAGACTCATCTCTTATAGATCAAAATAATGATGATGGTGTAGGTGCTGCTCAAACTGATTATCGTTTGGCATCTGTTGGTACTGGTGTATCATGGAGACCATCTGGTGTTCAGACAAAGAATACTATATGGGTTTCTATAAATGGTAATGATAATAATAGTGGATTGTTAGAAGGAGATTCTAAAAGAACAATTGGATCAGCTGCAGCAATAGCAGAGTCTGGAGATACTATTATTGTTCGTTCAGGAGTTTATAATGAAAATAATCCAATTGGTCTTAGGACTGACGTTACAGTTTCTGGAGAAGATTTGAGACTTGTAACCGTTGTTCCCGATAGTAAAAATAAAGATGTATTCCAAGTAAGAAGAGGATGTTTGATCCAAAATATGAACTTTGCAGGTTCAAGTAGTTCTACAGATCATGTTGGGTGTGGTGCAGTGGCATTCCCTCCGACTACAGCAGGTGTTTCAGGTGGAACAGATTTTCAGGCAGTTACTGGATATACTTCACTTGGTCCTGCAAATGAAGGGCCTAGTGGAAGATATAGAAGTCCTTATGTAAGAAACTGTACTAACTTTATGACTGGTAGTATTGGAATGAAAATTAATGGTGATTATGTTAATGCTGCATTTACAGGAACTAATGATATAGGACAAGATTTAAAATCTATGGTGTGTGATTCATTCACCCAATACAATGAAAATGGTATTGGTGTATCACTCACAAATAATGCTTATGCCCAGTTAGTTTCCATCTTTACGATTGGATGTGATATTGCTATTTTTGCTGGTAGTGGTGGTCAGTGTGATTTAACAAACTCTAACTCATCATTTGGTAATTTTGGACTTTTTGCTGATGGTATTGGCGATGTTGAATTTATTGCTACTACAGATACTAGTTCTATTGCGGGTCAAGATACTTTTGTTTTTGATGGGGTAAGGGATGTTGCATTAAATCCTAGAAAACCTTTTGATGGTCAGGGAGGATATTTCCATATCAATATGGATGATTATCCTGATAGTCCTGCCAGTGGTATTGTGACTCAACCACTTAATTTTATTAGAAGTATTGATGTTATTGATGGTGGAACTGGATATAATGTAGGTGCTCCACCAAATGTCACCATTCAAGCACCACAAGGGCCTGAATCAATTCTTCCTGAATTTTCTGCAAATGTAAGTGCAGCAGGAACAATTAGGTCTATTGATGTGATCGCAAGTAGTAGAAATTTCCTCCCAAGTCAAGAACTTACCGTTACTTTTTCTAGTGGAAATGCAACTGCTACTGTTAATACAGATCCAATTTTATTCACTGTTGATACTGCTACAGAGGTTACTAATACTGGACTATCTACTGTGACCTTTAACGAGTTTATACCTTATAATGTAGGTGTAGCAGTAACTACTGAATTTGTAAGGTTGAGTCGTATCATTACCAGTTCACATTCTTTTGAATATGTCGGTGCTGGTACTGACCTAAATATAGCAAACCCCTTCCAGGGTGGTGAACCCATACCCGAAAATGAAATTGTTGCTATAAATGGAGGACAAGTTCCATTTACAAGTACGGATCAAAAAGGTAATTTTAGAATTGGTGATGGTCTTACCATTGATCAAACTACATCAACTATTAGAGGAAGAGACTTTAATAGAGCAATTCAAGCACAATTAACACCATTAATACTAGCATTGAGATAATATGGCAATAGCACCAGTAAATAAGTTTATATCAGTTGCTGTTCCTGTTGCACCAGGAGAGAATAAACTGTATGAAGTACCAACAGGAACTTCTGCATTATTGTTGTATGCACAGGTATCTAATGTTGGGATAGGAACATATCCAACAGTTACTTTCATTCAGAGAAGACAGACCAGAAGCACAGGACTTACTAGAGATATAAGAGTTATAAAAGATGTAGAGGTACCTCCTAATGATGCACTAATTCTAATTGATGGTAGATTAGTATTAGAAAAGACTGCTCTTGTTGTAGATAGTTTGTATATAAGAGGAACTCAAACAGGAATAACAACAATTAATAATGTTACTTATGACGAACCAACTGGAGTTGCTACCGTATCTTGTGCAGGAACTCATGGATTTACTGTAGGAAATCAAATTACTTTAGCAGGTATTGCTTTTACATGTCCTGATAATACTGCTGGTATAACAACTACTATATTTCCCGATCCACAAAAATCTTATATTGTAGATAGTATTGTAGATGTTGTTGGAACTTCTAGAACATTCACATCTATTGTTGGTGGTGCAAAGGGATATAAGCACGTTTATAATACGGCAATACATAATTTTGTTCGTGCAAAACCTGATGCGGTTTCATTTACCAATCTTTCTAATGCTAATAAGTATAATGTAACTAATGCAGCATATAGAGGTTCAACTGGAATTGTAACATTTACTATTCCTGATCATGGAATGATTACTGATGATGGATCTACATATACTTCAACAGGTGCAGATTATGATGGAAGAGTTGGTATATTAACTGTTACTTTATCAGGTCATCCTTATGTTAATGGTAATCTAGTAAAATTTGCTGATAGATCTTTAGGATTTAAGTGTTCATTGGATAATAAAACTAAAGTTCATTATTACCCTCGTCGTGGTAGAGATCCGATGAGTGGTAGATGGAAAGCAGTTACTAAAATAAGTGCAAGTAAATTTGAAGTTGATGTTGGTACAACAAAGTTTGATTATTATACTGTATCAGATGC
>MDTC01200334.1_pt1 | contig 17174 bp, 13 predicted proteins | sample 811181 | NCBI WGS metagenome assembly MDTC01 (sample SAMN05326644, study PRJNA326480) | marine metagenome | isolation source: seawater | place: Pacific Ocean: North | collected 2011 | reverse complement strand
CTCCTTTCGCCGTGAGGTCGAGGGCCAGAGGTCCGGTGAGGGTTTCGTGAATGAGTTCGCCGTTTTGAATTTCACCATGGAGCTTGGCGGAATAGGTGGAGGACTGGAGATCGTAGTTGGCCTCGAGTTGGATTTCTTCCAGGGCAACGGCATTCAGGGAGACTTTTTGGTTGGAGAATTCCAATTGCCCCGAAGTCTCAGGGACCTTTGGGTAGGTGAGATTGAAGGAAAGTTGGGCGGTGCTTTCGAGGATTTCTTCGTTGAGGAAAACCGAGCCCTCAGCGGTGAGCTGATCCTGATAGTTGAGTTCGATCTTGGTTTCGTTTCCAAAGACTTCGAATCGATTTTCTCCGGAAGCGTTCAGTGAGATTTTTTGGTCCTTATAGATGGTGTCGAGTTCGGCGTGAATTTGTTGGTCGTTGAGCGAGCCATTGAGGTCGATGGATTGAATGAGCTGCTCCTCCCATTGGATCATCGTGCCGGTCATGTCGACTTCGTTTTGAGTAAGCGAGAGGCTGGAAAGAGTTCCGCCAACGGGGAGTTCCGGGTCGTAAAGTGAAGCGGCTTTTTTGAGGTCAAGAGAGGGTGAGTTGAGCGCGAGCGAGAATTCGGTTTTGAGATTTGATGATGCCGAGAGCATGGCTCCGGCGAGTTCTATCCCGGTGGTGATTCCGTCATCGATTTTATAAGCGAGGGCGCGCAAGCCCAGGACCTGAAGGATTTGGAGTTGGTCGACGGAGATGGACTCGTTGTTCCAGGTAATAGTGCTCGATTGAGTGCGGGCGGTGCGCCCCAGATGGTCGGTGATGCTGAGATCTTCGAAGCGATAGTGTTCTTCGTTTGGAGAATGTTTGAGGGCGGCAAGAGTGAGTCCAAAATCCATTTCGGAGGCTTTCGCTTTGAAATCCATTTGGGTGATGGTGATCTTGGCTGGTTGGAGAAATCCGCGAACGAGGTTAAGGGTTTCGGAGAGATGGGCGGGATCTTCGGCCGGCGATGAGGGGGCTTCCGGCGATGATGGCCTCGGAGCGTCGAAATCGAGATAGATGACGAGATCCGCAATCTCGATTTCCCGGAGTTCTTTAGAGAGCAGCGATGAGAGAGACCAGGAGAGGGCGACCTTGGACGCTTCGGCTTTTTGAATGAGCCCGTCGCTTGTTAGGGCGATGTTTTCGAGGGAAAGTCCATCGAGGAGGGATCCAGAAACGGTGAAGTCACCGGAGAGGTTTTGTTTCTCGAGATGGTTGGCTAGGGCCGCTTCAACGGCCCAGCGGGCACCGGGGCCATTGGCCCAGATGCCAAGGGCAAACACGAACACAAAAAGAACCCCAAAAAACTTCTTCCAACGGTGGCATGGACTGGGCTGGGGTTCAGATTTTTCAGGCATCGCTCGGCTTTCGTCACTATGACGAAAATTCGGAACATTGTATTGCCCGAATTGATCTAAATAGCGAATGACATCTCGTCAGCGATCCCGAGAGCGTTAATTAGCAAATTTTTGATAGGATTTTGCGACGGCTTCTTTATCGAATTTGCCACTTTCCAGAAGAATCCCGTAGCGCTGGGTGAGAGTCTTTCCTCTTTTCAGGTTGTAGTCACCGGATTCCTTTTCGCCGAAATCTTTTTTACCGAAGGGATTGGCTGCGATGAGTCCGTATGTGCGGGCATGCCACCAGGTTGGGTGGCGGAGGTTTTCGGGGTGATCCATCATGGTGATGACGGTGGCCTGTCCTTTGGAGTCGGGTCCGTGAACCGAGACCCACTTGGCGCGCTTGCCCCAGACCTTTCCGTCAATTTGGCCCTCGGAGTTGGCGAGCTGTCCCTTGGCGACATTTCCCTTGTGACGGAGAGTGGGCGCGATACGAAGGGCGAAAGAGCCTTCCTTGGTGTCGGCAAACTTGGCGTCGATTTCGGCGGTGATTTGGGAATTCACCACGATGGAGAGGGCTTTGTCGCTGAGCTTTTCAAATTGGTAGGTCCGCTTTTCCTTGAGGATGATTTTGTCCTTGTGGGTCCAGTGGAGATTGGCGGTGAAGGTGCCGCCTTTGACGTTCTCGAACGATTGATGCTGGATCTTGGAGTTGTGTTTCGGGTCGTGCCAGAAATCGTGACCGTTGACATTTCCGTGGGTGAACCAGAAGGAACGGTGGTGCGGGTGGTCGCTTTGTTCACCCGCGACGTCTTTGACCATGGGGAAGCTGCGGGTGAGCCCGGTTCCGCTGGGGCCGACGAGTGGATAAAGGTAGGGGACCGAGCTATCAGTGCGATATTCGGTGATCAGTTTGTCACCGTCGAAGATTTTCAGGGAACTGTCGGTTTTTTCCGAACGAAGTTCAGCGGTGGAAAGCCCGGTCAGGGCTGCGGAGAGGAGGAAAACGAGTGGTTTCATGGGTTTATTGGTTATCGGGAATATTCGCCGGATAAAAGAACGGATGTTAAAGGAATAAAATTGCGGCCATCTGCTCTTAATTAGCATAACAAATAAAAGGACAGTAAAATTAAAACCCCAAGCCCAAAACCAGACCAATGGATAATCAACGTGCTCAATTTATTTTGCAGAGCTTCCGTCCTGATGGAGCGGATGCCCATGATCCTGATTTCGCCATAGCACTCTCCTTGGCGACCGAAAACCGTGAACTTGGAGAATGGTTGGCCCAGGAGCGGGGGCAGGACGCGGCTTTTGCACATGCGCTTTCGGATCTTGAGATTCCAGAGGATCTTCGCGATGCCGTATTGGCAATGTTTGAGAGTGTTGATGGGGAGTTGGCTGAGTTTGACAGCGGATTCATCGGAGAGATCGCTCCGGAGGGGCTGCGCGATGAGATTCTCGATGCAAGCGAAGTGGAGCGAAAAGTTGTCTTGATCAGGCGTTCTCCAAAGATTTTCAAATGGGCTTCTTCGGCCGTTGCCGTCATTGCGGTGATGGCGCTTGTCTTTCTCTTTTTCGGATTCAGTGGTGGAAGTGTCCTGGCAGGATCGAATCCTCAGGAAGTAGAGTATTCTGCGATTGAGATGTTGGAATCTCCTTTCTTTTCGCTCGATCAAATCAACGATCGACAGGCTGCTCTTTATGAATGGTTAAAAGGTAAGAATCTTCCGTCCCCTGAAGTGCTTCCTGAAGGCTTAGGTGATCTCAAGGGAGTGGGCTGTAAGCTTCTTAAAATCGGAGAGAATAAGCATAAGGCCTCCCTCGTTTGCTATCGTCAGGAAAACGACAACATTGTGTATTTGGTGATGATGGAGAAGGTTGCGCTCAATTGTAATGATCTCTGCGAAATCAAATCTGCGGTGGGGAGATGTCGTGACTGTGACAAAAATGACGAATGGGCAGTGACCCAGTGGGCCGACGCCGAGCATGCGTTTCTTTTACTGAGTAAAATGAAGCCTTCGGAAATGGCTTTGTTGTTTGAGGAGGCCTGACCTCTCCGCCCGTAGCAGAGGCGGGGAGTCTCTGCTACGCTCGATCCTTAAAACTCCGGAAGAGGGCTACCGAGCTGGCGGCGGTGATGTCGAGGAGGCACCGGGGTATGTCGCGTCCGGCGAGGAAATAGCTCTCCGTATTGTTGGCTGTTTTTCTGGCGGCCCACCACCCGATCCCCAGGCTGATAAAGAGGGAGGCGGCGATGATGATCCAGTCTGCGGTATCGATCATAGTGACTTAGTTTTTTGGAATGTCCCAGGCAGTGAGCCATTGGTGGGATTGTTTTTTGAAGCCCCGAGAAAGGAGGGTCTTTTCGATGTCAGGAAAGTGAGCCGCGCCGTAGAAGATGCCGATCTGTTTTGAGCCCCTCTTGATTTCGTTATCGAGGACGGCGAAGCATTTTTTGTTTCGGTCGGTGATGATGACGGATTGCCCGATGAGCCCACTCACTTGCTCGTCTCCCTTGCCCAGAGAGTGGACGACTTCGAGCTTTAGCGCGTTGGAGTTGGCAGAGAGTAGGGTTTGCAGGAGCTTTTCGGAAGAGAGTTGTGCTTGTTCTTCGGCCCCTTCCGCAGCCTTCATCGCGAAGGAAAGGATGGTCTCGCCGCGTTCTTCCTGAAGCTTTTCGAATTCCGTTAAAGTGAAATCGGCGTGGACGAAGTTCTTAGCGGTATAGTCGATTTCCTTTTTTTGCTCTGAGAGATTGAGGAAACGAGCGACCATAGCGTAGGTTTTTGCCATGGCGGAAATATCGACGGCTTCATCTCTGGCGTCGTTCTTTTGGATTTTGGCCATGTTTTCGCCTCCGATCATTTCGAAGAGGAGCTTGTCTTGCTTTTTGAAGCGGGCGTTGAGTTTTTCGAAGTAGGCCTTGTCGGCGATGTGAATCGCTCCGATGAGGGTGATGGAAAGGTCTTCTTTTTGGTAGGTGGTGATGCCGGTCTGCAGACGGGCGGCCTCTTCGTCCTCATCAACCCGAATGAAGTCGGTGGCTTTCTCGGCTTGGGCATTGAGGGGGAGGGCGCAAAGAAGGGCCGGAATCCATTTCATCCTGAAATGCTGGGATAATAGCTGATTTGGAGCAATCTTCGAAACTCTGGCAATGGCTGGCGTTGCGGTTGGTCCGGTTTTGGCGTAGAACTGGCGGTAGAGCAAATGTCTGGCGAATTACGATACTGTGAGGATCTCTTTAACTACTCGAGACGAGAGTCGAGAGAGGTGACGGTGGGGAATGTTAAAATAGGGGCCGGGCATCCGGTGGTGGTGCAGTCGATGATTACTTCCGATACCCGCGACACCAATGCCTGCGTGGCTCAAGTGTTGCAGCTGGCTGAGGCGGGATGCCAGATCGTGCGGATCACGGCGCAGACCCGAAAATATGCCGAAAACCTCGAAAATATCCGCGATGGAGTGCGGGCGGCGGGTTGCGAGGTGCCTCTGGTGGCCGATATTCATTTTAGACCTGACGCTGCCTTCGAGGCTGCCAAATGGGTGGATAAAATTCGGGTGAATCCGGGAAATTACGCAGATAAGAAGAAATTTGAGATTCGCGAATACACCGACGAGCAATACGAGGAAGAGCTGGAACGCATTCGCGAGGAGTTTGCGCCGCTGGTGCAGCTTTGCCAGGAGCTAGGCCGTGCCATTCGTATTGGCACGAATCATGGCAGCTTGAGCGACCGGATCATGAACCGCTACGGCGATTCTCCGCTCGGAATGGTCGAGAGTGCGCTCGAATTCGCCCGCATTGCCCGCGACGAGGGCTTTCACAACTTCGTTTTCTCGATGAAGGCTTCGAATCCAAAGGTGATGATCGAAGCCTATCGTCTTTTGGTTACTCGTCTGGCCGAGGAAGGGCCGGATTGGAATTACCCGCTTCATCTTGGCGTGACCGAAGCCGGTGACGGAGAGGATGGGCGCATAAAAAGCGCGATTGGAATTGGCAGTCTCCTAGCCGACGGAATCGGAGACACTATTCGAGTGAGTCTCACCGAGGATGCAGTACGCGAAATTCCCGTAGCGCAGGAATTGGTGAAAACGATTGATCAGTTCTTTGGAGCGAAAGTTGAAGAGCAGGTCGTGCCGAGCTGGAATCCTTTTGAATACGAACGTCGTCGCTCCGAAGTGATGGAAGTCGGGGGGCACGCTCTCGGCGGAAACGAGTTGGCGCGGGTGTTCACTTCGCAGAGAAAGTGGGATGCGGTTGCACACAAGATCGAGCAGATGGGGGACTTCAAACCCGAGATCGTTCTGGAAGGCTCCGGAGTGATTGCCCTCGACCCACGAGATACGGCTGCGATTTCCGAGGTGAATGAATCTTCCGCTGCGAGACTGGTCACAGTAGCCGATGGCCTGAATCTTGCGGCGATTACGGCCTTCCGCCTCTTGGCATCCCAGATCGATGCGCGACATCCCATCCTGCTCAAAGATTCGCTCCATCCAGAAGGGGGGCAGGATTTTCAGCAAAACCTACTTCAGTCATCAATCACGATTGGTTCGTTGATCTGCGAAGGCATTGGCGATGCCATTATCGTGCAGAGCGAAGAAGCACCAGGGCAGTCGCTCCGACTCTCTTATAATGTTCTTCAAGCAGCCGGAGCACGGATTTTCAAAACAGACTATGTGGCCTGCCCGAGTTGTGGACGGACCTTGTTCAATCTGCAGGACACGACGCAGAAGATTCGCGAAGCGACCGGGCATCTTAAAGGTGTGCGCATTGCGGTGATGGGATGCATTGTCAATGGACCGGGAGAAATGGCGGATGCGGATTTCGGCTATGTCGGTGGCGCGCCGGGGAAAATTAATCTCTATGTCGGAAAGCAGGCCGTGAAATTCAACATTCCGGAGGGGGAGGCGGTGGAGCGCCTACAGGATTTGATTCGGGAGCACGGACGATGGGTCGAGGCTCCGGAACAAGTAGTGGAAGTGTAGCGGGCGATGAATGCAGTGGGAGCACCGGTGCGGAAGAGCAAGTCTCAGACGCGCGAGAAAATTGCCGAACCCTGGCAGGTTGTCGTGCTCGATGATCCAGTGAACTTGATGGAATACGTTAGTCGGACATTGATTCGCATCTTCGGGTATTCCCGTGAGAAAGCCGATGTCTTGATGATGGATGTGCATATCAAAGGGAAAGCCATCGTGTGGAGCGGTGGGCGGGAAAGGGCTGAAATGTACGTAAATCAATTACACAGTGCGCAACTCCACGCGACCTTGGAGAAGACGAAATGATTGTGCTTCCGACATTGAATGGCGGCATCAAATTGGTCATCGAAAGGGAGCAGGATTGGGATAATCTGAAATCCATCAGCGATGATGCCGCAGAAGACTTCTCGAAGCGATTTTCGCTTTTAATGGATGAGGATTCGATGTGGGACGAAATTGTGGAGCCTGAACTGAAGGATCAGTTTTCGAGTCAGGTGGAATTCGTGGAGAAGCAAGTGGAACTGGCCTTTGACAATAGCGTCGATGATTTTGAGGAAGAGCTTCCTGAAATCTTGATTACTGAGGAGGAATCCAAAATTTGGTATGGTGCTCTAAATCAGGCCCGTTTGTCATTTGAGGAGAAATTCCGGAAGGAAATCGAGGACTTGAAGGAGACGGGGGAAATTGAGAATAGAGAGGTGGTGCGGGCTTTATTTCGAAATCAGTTCTACTTCAGATTTCAAAGCCAAATTATGGATCACACTATGGACTGAACAGGGTGCGCATTTCGTCGAGCACCTCCTCCACCGTAATTTCCATCATGCATCGGTGATCGAGCGGGCATTTTGCGAGGAGGCATGGGCTGCAAGGAACATGATGGCGGATGAATTGGTGTTGCTTCCCAAGCGGGCGTTTCCACAGCGGTTCGTTGGGACCGAAGAGAACGAGTGACTTCGTGCCCATAAAGGCGGCGAGGTGGGGAATGGATCCGTCGTTGCCAACTAGGCCATGACAAGTCGCGAGATGATCGAGGACTTCATCGTCATCGCCCCGGAAAACAAATTCAGGACGGCCCACTTTCTTGCCTAGAGCAATTGCGGGACTGGGTCGGTCGTGCGAAGGAATGATGGTCACGTCGGCGTAGTCCATGAGCGTTCTTGTGAGCGTGACATAATTGGCGAGCGGCCATTCGGTGGAGTTTCCAAAATCCGATCCGGGGACGATGGCTACGCGAAATTGTTCTCCACTTAGCGGTCGCTTAGGGTGGAGGAAGTTGGACTTGTCGAAGGGTATTGCGCCGAGCTTCTGCATGAAGAAGAGGTAGTGGCGCACGCGGTGTTCGATCGGGCCGATGGGACGTACGACTTCCACTGGATGAGTGAGGTGGGGAAGGAGGTCCTTCTCGGGAGTGCCCATTCTGATTGGAATGAACGCCTGGGCAAATCCACTTGTCGCAGGATTGTTTTCCCAGGCGATGGACTTGGTAAATTCAATTTCCAGATCTTTGATAATCTGACCAACGTTTCGGGCCGAGGCGTGGGTATTGTATGCGATCACTTTTTCGACTTCTTCGACTTTTCGCCAGAGTGGAGCGACGTCTTCGGGTGCGAAGACCACGATGGTGCCATTTGGATAGGCATTGTGAATAGCGCGGACCGCCGGAACGCTGAAGCATGCTTCGTCGATCGCATCCGGCGAGGAAATGGCGATATTCCCTCCGTCAATCTGCGCGAGAGATTGATCTGACGAGGAAAGCGGATGCGACATGGATGGGAAAGTAGCGAAGGTCGCCTACAAAGTCACGTCCGAGCGGATGCGAACTCCCGGAAAATCATCGGGGCGGTGAAAGTTTGGCTTTCCGGGGGCTGGAGCTCCGGCAGTGAGGAAGATTTGCTCCGGCGAATTCAGAATGAAGGTCGCATTGAGCATGCTGTCGGGACCGAAGTCGAGGTGTTCGTTCAGAAAGGAAAGGGGAATTTTGGCGTGGGCGTTCCAGCCATCGGGAGCGACTTCTCCGGAGGCGATCACGCCGGGGATGGGTGGGTTGTTTTCTCCCATTGGAACAAGGGTCTCTTTGAACAGGCAGGACCACCATCCTCCGTTCGGGGCGAGATTAAATTCGAGATAGTGATTCGAGTCGGGTGCGCGGAGAAAAAACTCGGCGACGTCATACTTCCAAAGCTCGGCTTGAAATTCTCCAAAGCGACTTTTGGGATGAAACACCGCATGTGAATTTCGCGAAGCGAAGAAGTGCAGGTGATCGCGATCCATTCCAAAGAGATAGTGTGCGGGTGGAGAGAGAGGTTGTCCAAACCAGTCGGAAGAAAGTGAGCTATGGTGGGTCTTTAACTTTTCAAATTTAGGTAAAACTTCCGCGTTGATGATCTCTATCGTGCTCACTTATTCACAAAAAAAGAAAAAAAATGGATTTAGCAAGACTGACGATAGGAATTCCCTAGCCACCCGTAGAAAAATAGTTAAGAAACCTTACAGGTCTTAAGCGACATGAAACCCATTGAATACATCGGCGCTGCACCGGTGAAGAAAAAACGCCGAAGCTCTTTTGGCGGATGGGTGTTGGTGGCATTCGCTCTCTCGCTCGGCGCGGTTTTTCTACGCCCGATGATTCCGTTTTTGAAAGCGCAACAGGAACTGACTTCGGATGCCAATGTCCTTGAAGCAATTGAGCTCTTGGAATCTGATGGCGACTTTGGTTCGCGTCTGGCCGCCGCCGCCCTCAAGCGGACCCAGTCCAAGGTGACCTACGATGCCGCCTATTATAACATCGATTTTCCCTATGGTGACGTTCCCGCTGACAAGGGAGTGTGCACCGATGTCGTAATCCGGAGCTTCCGGGGGCTTGACATCGACCTTCAGGAACTGGTGCACAGTGACTTGAAGGCGAATTTCCGCGCTTATCCTCAGCTTTGGAAGGCCAAAGGTCCAGATACCAACATCGATCACCGTCGCGTGCCCAATCTTCAGCGCTTTTTCAGCAGAAATGGCCAGGCTTTGGCCATGACGACCGAGGAATCAGACTATTCCGTGGGTGACGTGGTGGCTTGGCGCCTCGTGAATGGCCAGACCCACACCGGGATTGTCGTTCCTGGACCCGGAGCGCGGAAGTCGGAGAAATGGATCGTCCACAATATCGGCCGAGGTCCGGTTTGGGAGGAAGCTCTCTTCGACTTTAAGATCATCGGGCACTATCGCTACGGGAAGTAGGGAGTGCTTGTCGCGGGATGGAATTGATTCCAAGCTGTGGCTCGAATGATGAAACAACTTGCTGGGTTCGGTCGCCAGGGAATATTCACTTTGCTTTTTTTTGTTGGGCCGATCTGTCTCAGTGCCAAAGAGACAGTTCTGAAGGTGGCCTGTGTGGGAGATAGTATCACCGAAGGGAGTGGACTGAAAAACAAGGTGCTCGAGAGTTATCCCGCGCAGTTGGGAAAAATCCTTGGTGAGAGGTTTGAGGTGGGAAATTTCGGGCACAGTGGGCGGACTCTGCTGAAAGATGGGGATGCGCCCTATTGGCAGAGTGAGCTCCTCAAGAAGGCGTGGCTCTTTTGGCCTGATATCGTTGTGATCAAATTTGGTACGAATGATTCGAAGTCGTGGAATTGGAAATATGGAAAGCATTTTGAGCGAGATTACACCGCTTTGATCAAGACTTTCTCGATGCTGCCATCGTCACCGAAGATTTTCTTATGTCGTCCGGTCCCAGCATTCTCGGGTCGATTTGGAATCAGCAATGAAGTCATTTCCAAGGAGCAGATCCCGATGATTGACAAGATTGCAGCGGAGCAGGGGCTGGAGGTGATCGATCTCAACGAAGCTCTCAGAGGAAAGGCGGAGTTCTTTCCTGACGAGATTCATCCGAATGTCGACGGGGCAAAGTTGATGGCGGAGGTTGTCTCTGGGGCCTGCCTGAAAGCAGAACCAACGGTGAGGAATTACCATCTCTTTGGAAATCTCGATCAGGAGAGCCCGATTTATGAACCGGGGGAGAAGATGACTTTCACGATTAAGTTGATATCGGATAAGAAAGTGGTGTCGGGACTGATCCTGAAGTGGAAGCGGACGGGAGACGATGGTTTGGAGGAGTCGGGAGAGTCACATTTGGTGAGAGAGGGGTGCGAGATTGTCAGTTCTACGAAAAAGCCCGGATTCGTGCGGATTTGTGCGACGCTTTGGCGGGGGAATGAGCCGGTGAAGGGTCCGGATGGCAAGAATATCTTTTTTGACGGTGGGGCCTGTGTCGCTCCGGGGACACTTCGTGGCTTACCTGAGCCGGAGGATTTCGACGAATTTTGGGCGGAGCAGAGAAAAGTGCTGGCTGCCGTGCCGCTCAAGGTGCTCGAGATGAAAGAGGTGCCGGGCGACGACAAGGTGGTGGTTTACGATATGAAAATCGCTTGTGCGGGAGGGATACCCGTGTCGGGATATTTGGTGATGCCGATAGATGCCACCGAAAAATCGCTGACGGCCGAGGTGGCCTTTCAGGGATACGGAGTAAAGTCAGCGAGGAAAAATATCGATTCCGGACGCGACAAAATCTTTTTCGTGATCAACGCGCACGGAATAGAGAATGGACAACCAGCGGAGTATTATCAGAAACTGGCAAAGGGAAAGTATCGTGCCTATGGCTTTAGTGATGAGAAAAACTCAAAACGCCAGACGAGTTTTTTTCGATGGATGTATCTCCGTGAGCTGCGGGCTCTGGAATACGTGAAGTCGCTTCCGGCCTGGAATGGCAAAGATCTGGGGGCGACCGGCGGGAGTCAGGGCGGTATGCAGTCTCTGGCGGCGGCGGGGCTCGACACGGATGTGACCTATTGTTACGCGCGGTCGCCGTGGGGTTGTAATTTCGGAGGGAGAGAGCAGGGAAGGATCGTGGGAAACTGGGATGTTAAAAATACTCCTGCGCTGGGATACTTTGATCCCATCAATTTTGTGAAACGGGCGAACCCGAGTTGCAAATTGCACCTTGTCACGAATCTTGGTGACTATGTTTGTCCTCCGTCCGGGGTTTGGGTTGCTTTCAACAATTTCGCGGGGCCGAAATCAATGACGGTGAAACAAGGCTGCACTCACGATTACGAGATGCCCAATTTCCCCTCGATGGTGATTGAGAAATGATCAGGCGGGCTCTTCCAATTCTTTTTCAGACCTTGAAATGATTGCATCAAAAAAAGCGGATTGATCATCCCGGACGATGGCGATAAATTTGGGTTCTGGAAGGTGGGTGGTTTGGGATTGGCCAGAGGGGAGGTTATTCGCTCATGCGGCCGCAGCAGTTTTTGTATTTTTTTCCTGACCCGCAGCTGCAGGGTTCGTTGCGACCAATCTTGGCGATAGGGCGGCGCTTTGGAAGGTTGAGCTTGAGCTTTCCTTCGTTCGGTGTGCCGGCCGAGGAGCCTGCGGATCCGGAAGAGGCGACGTTGTCGTTGGAGACGCTGTCTTCCGTGCCGCCGGAGGTTTGCTGGGGCGCATCGGCGAGGACGGAGTCCATGGGCTGCACGGTGGTGAAGCGGAAGATGTTGTGCGTCGAAGCATCATCGATACTGTCCATCAGGGTGACGAAGAGTTTGTAGGCTTCGGTTTTGTATTCCTGAAGCGGATCCTTCTGTCCCTGGGCGCGGAGTTGGACGCCCTCGCGGAGGGAGTCCATCGCGTAGAGGTGTTCTTGCCATTTTTGGTCAATGGCGTGGAGCATGATGTGGCGTTCGAGGTTTTCGAGGTGCTCGGGATTTTCCGAATCAACTTTGCGCTTGTAGGCTTCGTGAATCTTTTCGGTGATGAAGGTGATGTTGCCTTCGACGTCTCGGGTTTCGAATTGCGCCGAATCCAGGGTGAGGTGGAGCGGGAAGGTCATGTTGGCCCAGTGGAGCATTTCGACAAAGTCAGGTTGTCCGTCGTCACGCTCTTCCGTGAAGTGGCTGACTTGGGCTTCGACCACGCGGTCGATGACTTCCATGATTAACTCGCGGGGATCCTCGGATTTCAGAACCTGGTTGCGGTATCCGTAAACAACCTCACGTTGGCGGTTCATAACGTCATCGAAGTCGAGGACATATTTCCGGCGGCGGTAGTGAAGTTGCTCTACGCGCTTCTGGGCGGTTTCGACCGAGCGGTTAAGCCAGCGGTGTTCAAGAGCTTCGCCGTCTTCCATACCGAAGCGTTCCATCATGTTGGTCATACGGTCGGCGGCGGCGAAGTTACGCATCAGGTCATCTTCGAAGGAGATGAAGAACTGGGATTCACCGGGATCGCCCTGACGAGAACAACGACCGCGCAGCTGACGATCAATCCGGCGTGATTGGTGGCGTTCGGTTCCGATGACGAAAAGCCCGCCGGCATCGGCTACGCCCTCGCCGAGCTTAATGTCCGTTCCGCGTCCCGCCATGTTGGTGGAGACGGTCACGGACTCGAGTTGGCCGGCATTCTTGATGATTTCAGCTTCTTGGAGGTGATATTTGGCGTTCAGGACCGAGTGGGGAAGCTTCGCGCGTTTCAGCATACGGGCGAGCGTTTCCGAGGCTTCGACCGAGGCGGTCCCTACGAGGACGGGCTGGCCTTTTTTGTGGCATTCCTCGATACGGTGGACCACAGCGTTGAATTTTTCACGGCGGGTCTTGAAGACCTGGTCGTTCGAATCCTCCCGCTGGTTGTCGCGGTGCGTCGGAATGGGGAGAACGTCGAGATTGTAGATGTCGTGGAATTCCGCCGCTTCCGTTTCCGCGGTTCCGGTCATGCCGCCGAGTTTTTCGTATAGACGGAAGTAATTCTGAATCGTGATGGTTGCGTAAGTCTGGGTCTCACGCTCGATCTCCACGCCCTCCTTGGCTTCGACAGCTTGGTGGAGGCCGTCGGACCAACGACGTCCGGCCATTTCACGACCGGTGTTCTCGTCAACAATGACGACCTTGTTGTTTTTGACCACGTATTCGTTGTCTTTCTCGTAAAGGCAATAGGCCTTGAGAAGCTGGGAGATAGCATGCACGCGTGTGCCCTGGGCGTCCATGCTGGTTTGGATTTCTTCCTTCCTCGTGATGCGCTCTTCGTCGCTGAGTTCGAAATCGGCGTCGATGTTGGCGAAGGCTTCGGCAAGGTCGGGGATGACAAAGGCTTCGGGTTGGTCGGGTGAGAGGAATTCCCGGCCGTTTTCCATGAGGTCGGCGTCGTGGCCCTTTTCATCTATGGTGAAGAGAAGCTCCTCCTTGATGGCGTAGAGGTCTTTCTTACGAGTGTCCTGATAGAAGGCGAGCTCGGTTTTTTCGAGGAGGCGACGGGTGTCGGGATCCTCCATGAAGCGCATGAACTGACGGTTACGCGGTTGGCCGAGTTTGATTTTGAAGAGCGCTCGTCCGGCGGTGTCCTCGTCCTCTTCGTCGATGGCTCTTTTGGCTTCGGCGGCGAGTTCGTTGCAAAGGTGATTTTGCTTTTTCACCAACTGCTCGATCATGCTGCGGTAGCGCTTGTATTCCTCGGTGTTGGAGACGACAGCAGGACCGGAAATGATGAGCGGTGTCCGAGCTTCATCGATGAGGATGGAGTCAACTTCGTCCACAATGGCAAAGTAGTATCCGCGCTGGACTTGATCCATTGTGGAACTGGCCATGCCGTTGTCGCGGAGGTAGTCGAATCCAAATTCTGCGTTGGTTCCGTAAGTGATGTCGCAGGCGTATTGCTCACGACGGATGTGCGGTGGGAGTTGATTCTGAATACAGCCGACGGTGAGACCGAGGAATTTGAAGACGGCCCCCATCCATTCGGAATCGCGTCGGGCGAGGTAGTCGTTGACGGTCACGACGTGGACGCCGAGGCCAGTCAGGGCATTGAGGAAGACAGGAAGAGTCGCGACGAGAGTCTTACCCTCACCGGTCTGCATTTCGGAAATCATGCCGCGGTGAAGGGCGATGCCTCCGATGAGCTGAACATCGAAGTGAACCATTTCCCAGGGCATTTTGTCGTCGCAAACATCGACCTCTGACCCACAGAGACGACGGGCGGCGTTTTTAACACAGGCGTAGGCTTCTGGGAGAATCTCATTGAGATATTTGTCACGTAGGACCGGGAAGTCGTCTTCGATCTCAGCAAAGGCGGCCTTGGCGGTGCTGATGTCGTCGAGCGGTGAAGTATAAGAAATTTCACTGGGGAGCTGAGGGAATTCCTCGCGGAGGGAATCGAGGCGATTCATCAGTCCGGAGGCGATTTCGCTGACGATGGCCTCGTCCATGAGTTCGAGTTCACGCTTGTTGGGGAGTTGCAGCGGAAGGAAGCGATGGAGGTATTTCTGCCATCCGTCGATTCGCTCCAAGAGTTGCTCGACACTTTCCTTTTGATATTGCTGCTCAAGCTCGTTGATTTTGGCCACAACCGGGCGCATACGCTTGAGTTCGCGCTGGTTCTTCGAGCCAACGATTTTCTGCAGGGTCCACTTAATCATGAAATTTCAGGCGGGTTTTCCGCCAAGGCGCGAAGAGATACACGGGGAAGGCCCGAGAAGCAAGGGAGGTATCGTAGAAAGACTGGTAAACTGAGGGCCGCAATTCGGTTCGAATTTGGCCAATTTTGGTGGGGAATGCTCCCAAGGGCGAGGGATTCAGTTTAATTGGGAGGATTTGATGAGAGAACTCGCCAAACACACCACCTCCGACATCTTCGGGTCTAAGGATGTGGGTGAGGCAGTTCGAGAGTTGATGCCGACTATGCACTACGCGGCAGCTCGATTTATTGTAAATTTAACGAAGTAGGCTCGGATGGGCCTGCTCTTTTTTTGGATCAGGAGCTAAATCTTCGACCAGTTGATTTTGGATTTGAGGCGGACCTTGTTGAGGTTTCGTTGTATTGCCTTTCGGCTTTACAGTATTGATGGCGGACGAGCAGGCCTTGAATGTGATTGTGGGAATTGAGGGAATATTTTGGACTGTATTGAGGGAAACGCAGTTTCCGGCCATGGTCGGGTCAGGTTAGCAATCGAGGTGTCCGGAGAACTGCCACACAACTGGCATGAATTAAGCATTGCGCAGCGGATTGCGGGCGATAGCTTCGCCCCAGATTTCAGCAATGAATATTCACGAGTATCAAGCAAAAGAGCTTTTCGACCGTTTTGAAGTCCCCAGTCCACGGGGCCAAATGGCTGAATCAGCTGAATCGGCGCAAGCCATCGCAGAAGAAATCGGCTCCGACCTCATGGTCGTGAAAGCCCAGGTCCACGCCGGAGGGCGCGGCAAGGGGACTTTCAAGAACGGCTTCGAAGGCGGAGTGCATCTTACCAAGAGTGCTACTGACATCGGCGAGATCGCCGGCAAGATGCTGGGCCAGACTCTCGTCACCAAACAGACCGGCGAAGAGGGTCGTCTTGTCCGCAAGGTCATGGTTGCCGACGCGGTGGACATAGAGCACGAATATTACCTCTCTCTTCTCATGGACCGAGACACCAGTCGTCCCGTGATCGTCGTTTCTACTGAAGGCGGCATGGATATCGAAGCCGTCGCTGAAGAGACTCCCGAGAAGATCATCAAGCAACTCATTCATCCGCTCGCCGGACTTCAGCCATACGAAGTTCGCAAATTGACTGCTGCTCTTGGATTCAAGGGAGGTGCTGCCAAGGCCTTCGGCAAGCTTCTTAAAAATCTCTATAAGCTCTTCGTCTCGCTCGACTGCGACATGGTGGAAATTAATCCGCTCGTCGAAACCAAGGACGGACAGGTGCTTGCACTCGATGCCAAGTTCGGTTTCGACGACAACGCGCTTTATCGTCATCCCGAAGTGCTCGCCTACCGTGACACCGAGGAAGAAGATCCCCGCGAAGTCGCCGCGTCTGAGTTTGATCTCAGTTACATTGGTCTCGATGGAAATATCGCCTGCCTCGTGAACGGAGCCGGATTGGCCATGGCCACCATGGATGCCATCAAGTTCGCCGGAGGTGACCCTGCCAACTTCCTCGACGTTGGCGGTGGTGCCACCAAGGAGCAAGTTGTTGGGGCCTTCAATATCATCCAATCCGATCCCAAGGTCGAAGCGATCCTAATCAATATCTTCGGAGGAATTATGGACTGTGACGTCATCGCTGAAGGCGTGGTCGCGGCTGTTCAGGAGACGGGCTTGAAGCTTCCGCTCATCGTTCGTCTTGAAGGAAACAACGTGGCCGCTGGTCGCGAAACCCTCAAGGCTTCCGGGCTTGCCATCACCGGCGCGGAAGACCTCGCTGATGCCGCCAAGAAAGCTGTCGCCTCTGTCTAAACCACTTACCCATTTTTTAAAATGTCTATTCTTGTTAACGCAGACACCAAGGTATTGGTGCAAGGAATCACCGGAGGATTTGGCGGACGCCATGCCGGTCTCAGTCTCGACTACGGCACCGTCTTGGTTGCCGGAGTCACTCCCGGAAAAGGTGGCCAGACTTTCGATCACGGAGATTACAAGGTCCCGGTTTATGACACCGTTACCGATGCCGTGAAGGAAACTGGAGCCACCACTTCCGCGATCTTCGTGCCGCCACCATTCGCGGCTGATGCCATTCTCGAGGCGGTTGATGCCGAAGTTGATCTCATCGTCGCCATCACCGAAGGGATCCCCGTTATGGACATGATGCGGGTGAAGGAATACATGGAGGGTTCCAAGACCCGCCTCATCGGTCCGAATTGTCCCGGCGTGGTCACTCCCGGAACCGGTCCTAATTCCACCGGCGGCTGCCGGATAGGAATCGCCCCCGGCTATATTCACAAGAAGGGGAACGTGGGCATCCTTTCCCGCTCCGGTACCCTCACTTACGAAGCCGTTTGGCAGGTGACATCTCTTGGCTACGGTCAGAGCACTTGTGTTG
>MDTC01088774.1_pt1 | contig 17174 bp, 12 predicted proteins | sample 811181 | NCBI WGS metagenome assembly MDTC01 (sample SAMN05326644, study PRJNA326480) | marine metagenome | isolation source: seawater | place: Pacific Ocean: North | collected 2011 | reverse complement strand
TTTCTTTATCTTCGCAGGCACTCTGGTATCCCACCAGTTCAAAAGCTATGGAGGCTTTCTTCTTCAGGTGAGGGTAGTGATTCATGTAGGTAGATATCACCACACTCGCCCGGCAGGGTTCATTGAGATCAGCATAGATCTTAGCTAAGATGAGAGGAGTCTCCTCTATTTCAGGAAAGAGTCTGATAGCGGCCTCAAAGTCAGCGATTGCCTTAACCGAAAGCTTGTAGTGCTGGTAGAGGCGGCCGCGCCAGACCCGGTAATCACTGTCATCGGGGTATTTTGTGATCAAAGCGGTGACAAGCCGTTCTGCTTGTTTGAAGTCCCCTTGCTTTTTCGCACCGAAGAATACCAGCCAACGCAGTTCGAGGAACTCGCCACATTGTTTATGAATGTTATTGTAAAAACTCTCCAGTTGGTCGTAGCGACCATCACTCAGCATAAACTCAGCAGTGGCATAGTTTTCTTCGCTGTCACAGTTTTGCACTTGGATTTGGGCTGAGGTAGGTTCGTTGTTGATGACCTCTTCTGGCATTGGGCTGCCTGGCGTCGCTTCATCAGGTATGGCTCCGGCTTCTTTCTTCAGTTGGTACTTAGTATTGGCCTCAGTCTTTGCTTTTGGGATGATGAGAGACACCTGCTGTAAGAGGAAGAAGCCGCCGACTCCCAGTAGCAGCATTAGCCCGGCAAATATAAAGGTTATCTGACTTTTCTGAGATCTCTTGTAGGCAGCGAGGATCTCTTCATCATAGGGGTCTTTTTCGGACACGATCTCTACCTCCTTCTACCCCTATCGGACGACTTGGAGCAAAGGCTAAATGGCACGACTCTAAGGAAGAGTCTTGGTGTGGTCTTACCCAAGTTTTTTACACTATTCTAAAATATAACCCGCCGTCACTAGGGCGTATATTATGGGTAGTTGTGAAAAATAAAGATTCTCTGAAGAACAGATCATCTATGCACTAAAGCAGGTGGATGGCGGAACAAAAGTTACAGCCCTGTGCAGACAGATGGGTGTTTCAAAGGCGACATTCTCTAAGTGGTAAAAGTAAGCTTACCTGCACATATAATGTGGATAATGAATTTTCACCTCCAATAGGCTTTGCAGACAATTTCGTAACCAAGTCAAAAATATTAAATTGAAATATTGGCATCTTAGCCTGTATTCAACGCGAATCTGCATTTTGTCACGTCATCATTTATTTAAGGTAACACACAAAATTGAGCTTACTCCTGATTATGATTCGATCATTGTCTAAAGTCCAATGGTTGAGTATTCAGTGATATGATTTCAAGTGGCGTTGATATGGCAAGCGAGGCTGCTATTTCTTCTCTCATAGCCTTTGGACCTCTGTCGGGGATTCCAAACCCAGAGTTTAGACCTGGATAGCCTCTTACAAGGCTATATTGACTTAAGTCAGCCCTAAAATGCCGTTAAGATGAGGTAAAGCTTCGACTGTATCTGGTTGGTAATGAAGAGCATGACTGAGCTCGTCTACACGTACAGTTAGAGTCGACAGGTTATCGAGTTTCTTGCCATCTTGGCACTGCCCTTAACTATTGAGTAGATTTTCGGGAAAGGATCTTCCCATGATCGCACTTTAGTGCGTCAACACCAAAGACCGGAGCCAGCAGTTCAGCCCATTTGGTATCGATGGCTTAAAGTTCGACTGTGGTGGTGTCTATCGACCTATTGCGGCTGTTAAAGAGCCTTTCTAGGTGTCTCGTTATTTGTTTCATATAGGACTGCCCCATAAGCCTTCTTCACAAGCACCGCCTCGAAGGCTGGGTTTGGTTTTGTAGCATCGAAGTTACTATTTGGCAGGTTCGGAACTGGGTTTTGGGCTTTATTTTGAGTGTTTGAATTGGAATATTCGTTACTGTTATCTAATTTTTTGCGTTGTCTAACTGGGAGAATTTCGGCCATAACTCGCCGCATGCGAATATGAATAAGCTAATGGAGAGTACCATGTAGATTTGTTTTCTCACATGATTGTCCTGTTTTCTAAGATTTGGGTCTTATCCTGCAGGAATTACTCCTGATACCTTTAGGCTTAAACTTCGGATGTTAAATAAGGATCCTTGCAACACTGCCAGTTAAAGTAGTAGCACTTTTTTAGTGCCTTTGGCTACCCACCGAAGTTGATCTAGAGTCCCTACTACCCACCCATCGACTCACTAACATTCTATAACAAGCTAGACGGCTGTAAATGTCAGGTGTTTTTTGAAAACGATTCACTATCATGACCGCTGATACCGTTCAGCAATACTTTCCCTTAGATGGACTCAGCTTCACCATTTCCCAACCTTCCTAGTTTCTATCTATGAGTTATTGCCTCTGGCTCGGCTTTGTCCGAGGTGTCTACGAGACACCCCGGCCGAGACGACCTCCTTGGGGCTAATCATAGCCTACTATTCCCGCTTAACCTTACCATCTCTACAAACCCATTTAAACCCCCCAAAAAGATCCTTCGGGACTACAGTTTGACCATGTTTATATATCCTAATTTTGTTCCCTTTTTTAGTCATGCAAGTCCTCTTATTTTTATCATCATCTTTGCTTTTGTCTTTGTCTTTGTCTTTGTCTTTATTTCCATCTTTATATTTAACTTCAAAATTTCCTCTGCACCCATCATCCACCCATACATAGTTGTCTTTTTTACCGTAATTCTCTTTGTTTTTACATTTCGTTTTTTCAATTTAATAGATTCTATTTTTCCACTAACTTTACACTTGTTCTTTTTATAATTTCGACTCTGACATTTTACTTCTTTCTTAGTCGTATTCGCAAACAAGGCGTTATCGCCTATATCTGTAGCCCCCGACCCATACCCTCCATTTTTTTCATTTCGTTGGTCATCCATCTCTGCGCCGCAAGCAAGCGTAAGACCAAAAAATACCATTTTTAATAAAAATCGTAGTTTCATCAATTATCCTTTTCTTCTATTTAAATCCTTTTAAAATATATCATCATAGTAAGGATTAAAATAAAGTTAAAACTATAAAATATTAATTCTATTAGAATAAAAGTAGCAATATTTTGATGAAAACATTTCAATTTAAGTTCCTCGTTTTTTAACAACTCCAAGATTAGACCGACAGATGTCATTAAAATCAAAAAGCCGTTTCGACATCGGTATAATGTCCCCCGGTATCCAAAAGTCTGACCTGATGAGCACAAGATAGTTGTGAGTTTGCCTGTCGTAGTCACCTATAAAATTCCACCAAAACGGTCACACGTTAAATACTGGAATTCTGGCTCAGGCGTCAGAATTCCAGTATTTAACGAGTCATCATTTTGGTGGAATTTTATAGGTAGTTTTACGCCAAGCTGGATGTCCTGGAAAAATGTCGGTCTGCTAGTTTTTCGAGGAACTTACCCTAGGTCATAATGAGATGAGTAGAGCCGGCAGAGAAGGGGCGCTATAGAGCCAGCTTAACTTTACCACTGGTATCAGAGTGAGGCTCTTTACTAAAGGGCCCTGGGGTTTACTAAAGGGCCCTGGGGTGCTTTATGAGATAAACTGCTCTAGTTCCTTTGTGTTGTGGGTGCTGATAGCCCTTGCTGCTTGCAGGGAGAACCCGTTCCTGGGCAGCACAGACGGCCTTTCCGCATGGGAATCTCTTTGGCATAGCCGAAGCCAGACCCTAGTCCGATGACTTTTTGTCCAGCGTTCGTTACTGGCCCAAATGAAATCACGACCGCAAGTTACTGTGTGTTTTCATTTAGGTGAGATCCGTTCACCTATTTCTTCGCCTTTTTCTCTTTTCCTGACCTGCTAGGATCAGGGCTTAACGGACCAGTCTAAGCAATGGTGATGGTGAATTGGGGCCTATGTCCTCCTCTGGACAATACCCCGTAAGCCCATCCTAATCGTTATTGATCACAGGTATGTCATTGCCTTGGATATCTTGGTTCAAGTCGAGCCAGAGGCTCTGTCTCTTTGGCGGCACTCGTCGGGCCATAAACAGGGGTTTTATAGCTCTTTCTAGCGGTGATTCCTCCAGGCTAGTGACTAAAGACGGTGGAGAGTTCCCCTTACCTCTGAATTTTATCGAAGCTAACGAGAATTTGGGTTAAGATAACTTCAGTTTCTAAAATACTATAAAAATCTTATTGATGAATTACTGAGGAGTTTTCTGTGAGACATGTTGTGTTGTTAATTTTTTTCTCGATGCTGATTGTTTCTTGTCAAAGCATTAGGCCGATTACAGCTACTTCTAACAAGGTATCTTCAAAAAAAGGTAAAGCTTGCCATCAAAATCTTCTCTGGATAATCCCTCTTTCGGCCGATAATACCTCGATCTATGCCGCAGCGAGAAAGGGTAACATCAATAAAATATCTACCGTTGATGAAGCAAATTTTTCTGTTCTTGGCATATATAATGAAAAATGCACTATTGTTCGAGGTAAATAGCGACTGCAATCCTTATTGATGGCACGATTAGAATTTAGTTATTCTACGCTAATTTCATATAAAAGTTAATTCAAAATAATGCCTTTATACATAGATTAATGATATTTTTGGGTAGGTAAGGGATACATCATAGGCTAAACACTGATGATTGAACCCTCTACCTTCCTCACTGCACCCAGATCTTCTACTTTAAGTTTTCGGGGGTTTTCATCTTTGGATGTATTTTTAAACCTTCATAAATCAGCCTTAAGCTTGAGCCTAAAGAAGGATTTATCGTGCCAGACGACTCCACCCCAGCATCAGATTTCAGCACATAGGTAGGAGCTTTATCCGCAGCTTGGTTAGTAACTGTTCCGGTCCAATTATTTACAGTAACACCGAAATTTCCGGTGGCAAAGTAGGTGTCAGAGCTAGTAATCCCACCAGATACGCCTCGGTATTCCACTCTTACATAGTCATTAGTGACGGTAGGAATTCCACCGATAGTAGAGGTGGCTTGGTTAATGCTTACATCTATTCGACTGTCGCCAATAGTCGCTACATCTCCTGAAAAGCTTGTGGTAGACGCATCTAGATCAGAACCGCCGCTATAACTGATAATGGCTCCTTCACCGCTATAGTCACTCCCAGAGATAGTGCCTGAAAATTTGAATTCTACTTTCCAGTTGCTGAGCACTGCAGTGACCTTATTTTTACAGGCATCTTCATTGCCCGAGAGATCGCTGAAAGTCTTCAGATTACCCAACCCACCTCCTTCACACTGCACTTCTAGATATATCCTTTGGGTGTATTTTTCGTAGACATCTTTTTCATTTTCGCCCTTGTTCGCACACTCAAGAAAGTCTAGCTCCACATCGATTTTGAGAGTGGTGTCAGTAGGTTTAAGAGCTATAGCATCGTATATCTTATCGATGCACTTTCCGCTTTCTGAAGTATTTTCCGTGTTAGACGAGCTATCATTTTTGGAATAGTTGGTAAACGCACTTTCTGAATTTAGCCGCTCGGTCATGAGATTCTCGTCCAAAGAGGCTATGCTTACCGGTGCCGCAATGTCGGCTGCCGTTAAGAAGGCAGTGCCAGCACCATAGCTAATTGAACTATTTAATGCTTTTGAATCATTTTTTTCTTCACAGCCAATAACGACTAATAGGCCAATAAGTAGATAAAACATCAAAAAAAAACCTTTATAAATAATTTAAGATTGGTCATTGCTGATTATAATACAGTTGCTAACCCAGGTTCCAACAAGCTCACCATAATTACCTTTTGTTGAACTAACATCATAGCTAGTATCACCGCATTCAATTAAAAACGTGTTTAATAAATAAAATAAATATCTACTCATATTGTCTTGCTGCTGTTTCATTTTTTAGGTGTTCGAGTGTTAACTTATCATCTTCGCAACCTTTACCGAGCCTACCAAAAAAGCCACCTCCCCAGCAGGATCTTATATTATCACTTCCTATAGCGCAGGTAAGACGGCCGCCAGTCGTGATGCCCGTAAAGGTTCCGTCCATGGGAAGGGTCACATCTGTTTTGGAGATTTGTGACTAATGCCTTCTTCCTCAACTTGATTTGTAATCCTCCTCATTGTTTTATGCACTCAGATAAAGGGTGATGAGCTGGGCGATTTTGGGAAATAGTTAGCTACCACCGGCTGTTATCCACGAAAACGGATGTTGGGAAAGTTTTAGTTCACTTTAACAACTTTAATTGACAGATCCTGATCGAAGTCTTCTTTTATGACGGTGAAGGTGCAAGATACGGTTGCAGTGGATAGTGGGCATCTATTTTGCGCCTCACTTGTCCCTACTATTAGTATCATTTCTAACGATGATGGATCATTCAAAGCGCCTATAGTCTTTCTTGCGGCTATTACAATCTCGGTTGTCTCTTGGACGCTGACAGTAGCCTCCTCGCTTTCAATACTTGATACTAAGTCGGAAACCGCAACCGTGTAGACCCCGGCGTTATCTTGAGTAGTTGAGTTTATTATCAAAGTATCAGTGTTTTGGTTTTCTAAAGTTTTTCCATCCTGAAACCACTGATAGGTCAATTCACCGACCCCTATAGCTTCGATCTTAAGTCTGCCCTCTGAGCCCAAAATAAACGAAGTCGAAAGAGGCTGCTGTTTAATTTGTAAATCTCCCATATCGTCAGTTTTGGCGAGAACCTTATCACTTAGAAGCGAGTTGCTACCACTTTTAACTTCTACCCAGTACATAGAAGTATTGGCTTGTTGGAAATTTTCTAGTGTCATGTTGGCTTTTGTTTTACCTGAAATCGGCCCTTCGTTACTATGCCATTGATACGTCAAATTATTTCCGTTGGCTTCTACAGCTAAACTTGCTGTAGACCCAGCGGGAACACTCAGTGCTAAGGGTTGCTTTGTTATGGATAGCTTCTGTTCGTCTCGCAGATCTCTTAAGACTTGAGACACTGCAAAAAGTCCAGACATTGATGATCCTGAATTGCTCCCACCGTTCGAAGAGCATCCTCCATGCGTGTGAACTCCGACGAACTTTCCTTTACAAAGAATACCAGAGCCCGAATTTCCAGGTTCGGTATCAAGATCTTTGTAGAATATTTTCATACCGCTAAGTGAGTTTTGACGCCCTGTCGAGACCTCCTTTGGTCGACCTTTAGGATGCCCGATAATGGTAAGAATATCTCCGTTAGCGCAGTTCCCATCTGCAATTGGGGTAGGCTGTATTTCGTCACCTGGATTACCTCTAAGTCGGACAATTTTGTAATCGAGTCCCCCGAGCCCATCCTCGAGTACTTCAGCAACCTGATATGTTTTGGTTTCCCTAGGGTTGCCATTGGGGTCGTTTTGATAAAAAAACCGAACCTTTGATGGGTTCGAGCAATGACCTGCTGTGATATAGAGATCATTGGTAATCAGGGTTCCTGAGCAACCCCCATTAGAAGCAGCTGCCGGAGAATGCCTCTCTATGTACTCTTTGGACACAAGAAGGCTATTGGATGGTTTTTCCACCGGGTCTGCATCCCAGGATCTGCCGCATTGAGACAGAATCTGGACTTGGTTTTCCTCATCATAACTTTGCAGACGGCTGAAATTATTTTCTGGAGTTAATTGTGATCCAGCTCCAAGAGATAACGATACAGATACTACATAAAAGAATAATAGATATTTGTAGTAAGTAGTACGAAAACCATTGAAAGCTCGGGGCAATTTATACTCCTCCTAACAGTGCAAGAAATGACATCTGAACATGATTATCATTGCTAGATCTGATCGGCAAAATCACTTACAGAAATTAGATTTAAATTTAATCAGCTGTATTTACAAAAATATATTGCTTTTTATCATGTTGATAAAACTTTCAAAAAATATCTGATTTTTACAGATCTTTTTTTGATCAGCCGTCCTGCATCTGGGTAAAACTCTACTACACAGGAATCATTCGCCTTTATTTTCAAAAAGAGAAATGTTCGCAGTATAATTTAGCTGGTGGGCAGGGTGTAGAAGGTCTTTGTTGCAAAGACGTAGAAGGCGACACAAAAGATCTCCTAGTTAGTAGCTGCCGCAGCGATCTCTCTCAGCCTAGCAGCTGCAACAACATCTTCAGTGGTTTTTACCGTCAATAATAACGGTAAGGTATGTGATCGGTTACTTAAATAAACGACGCCATAAATTAAATAACTTTTATTTTTTTTGGGAGTGTACTACCTTAATCAAGTTTTTGTTTGTGGGGTGGGGGCTTTATGAGGTTACAGAGTGGTGCTCCTTACGATCTAGGAAGGCCTTATCCGGGAAGGGGGGGCCTTTCCGAAGTGGGCAAGGAAAAGGGAAAAAGTAACGCAGTCGGATACCTGGATTTTCTTTCGAGTCCTGCTTGGGTAAAAAAAGCTCGGGTGAAAAGTCATAAAGCGAGGTGTAGTAAAATAGCGGCAGCGGCGAAGCATGATCGGCGAAGGTCGTATTTAAATCTTTTTTCTTGCGGCCTCATGCTTACTTCCTTCCTTCACGGAGTCAGGAACAAGATATCATCAGGTCTACATACCCTTGAGTTGTTCAGAGAACCCGAACTCATGCAAACCCATTCGACGGGTACTTATAAGCAGTTTGGTGCCTGGGAACTTTTTGGTTCTCAAGGTCCGCAAATGACTGATGTGAATCAGGGTAAAGCTGGTGATTGCTACTTCTTAGCTGCACTTTCTAGCGTGGCCGGTGCTAATCAGACTGCGGTTGCAGATATGATCAGGGATCGGGGAGATGGAACTTACTCGGTGAGATTTTTCTTGGAGTATTCTGATGGTTCTCACCGACCAGTTTGGACGCAGGTGGATAGCTTGTTAGCTCATGATCAGGACGGACAACTTCTTTATACTTGGATAAAAGGTATGAAGACCAGTTCGCCCCCTGTTATCTGGGCGCCACTTGTAGAAAAAGCTTTCGCAAAATTTAACGACCGCTATCAAGTTGTTAGTGGCAAGCAAGGCTTTGAAGGTATTGGTAAAGGTGGCACTTTGTATCAAGGGCTGGTAGCGCTTACTGGAAAAAAAACCGAGTATCGATTTACCCGCAATATTTCCTTGCCTGAGTTGAAATCAATTTGTGAAAAAGCCAGCAGCCAATCAGCAGTTACTGTCGGTACTGGTATGAATCCTATTCAAGAAGACATTGTTGCTGGTCATGCCTATTCGGTGGCAGGTATCGTAGATCAAAAAAGTACGACCTATGTGGTCTTACGTAATCCATGGGGATACATTAATGTCGGTGGTCATCCTCAGGATGCCGGTTTCTTTAGTGTGCCTTTGCATGAGTTGTCCCGGCTTTTTCCATTGATAGCCTACGCCTCACTAGCCGATTAACCCAGCAATTGCCGTCTTTTGCCGGATTACTTCTATACCCGCACATGCCATGATCGCAGACAAAAATCTGCAGAGTATGTTGCTGCGGACCAGGCAGAAAAGAGCCTACTATTGATGAAGTATTTGAGATAGTTTCATATTTTTATAATTCGCTGTATTTTAAGATCTATAGGGTGCGGGCCCCTTAAAGGTTGGCATTAACCAAAAATTGTGACCGATTTATCAGCAGGATTTATACAAAATGACGTCAAGGTGATGGTCCCTAAGTGATTTTCTTATTGGCAATCTAATGCGCCGTTAAGCCGAGAAATAATGGTTTTTTATGCTACAGTATCAAAGTCCGGAAAGCAGGATTATGGCCACTGCAATGCCAAATTGCAAAAAGTTCAACGTGGTTGGCTTATGGTAAAAAAATCAATAAATACACCTCATAATCGTAAAGTCTAAATATTACAACCGAAGATCCGATACTATCACGGCACGGCTAATAGTGTGCCCATGAAAAACAATGTTAAGCATACCCGGCGTGGTCTGCTCCTAATAATATAGTAAGGAAAAGCTATTAAGATAAACCGAAAACAATCCGAAAGTGGCGCCTCAATGGTTCTTATCATGAGCTTTGTTGGAACCGCTGCTCTGTTAGCCACCATTTATTCAAAAGACTTTTCTTCCCGGCTCGATTTGCGTGGCAGAGCTTACATCAAGTCACAAATGGATACGGAAAATAATTCGGCTTTACTGTTAGCGTGGGCACGGCATTATTATTCTGCTTCTGCTGAGCCAATCTCGGCTGATGGGGTTGATATTGAGATTCCCGACTCAAGATCCCTTTCATCATCATATTTTGACAAAATATTTACATCTAAGGTCAATGAAGGAGCTTCTTTAAAAACCATTCGAGTAGTTGCTGATGGCGGACTCCTTAAGGCTAAGAATTCTTTTAATGGTATTAACGTTCTGAGTAGAGCTCAGATTCGGGTAGGGACCATAGGGCCTATCCCACCACCGTCAGGAGGTCAATGTCCCGAAGTGGAAGCAAGACCTACTGCCGACATGGGTCTGGTTTCTGGAGCTCCCACAACTCCGACAAATCGCCCAACTCCCACAAGTGGCAGGCCCATCTCTATACGGATACCGAATGTGATACCGCTTGATTTGTTAAGTAGAATTAACGGTATTATCAACTTTGACGGACTAGATATCGGGCTGCCAGTAGATTTGCCTAATAATCCCCAACAGTGTCAGGGCCATAGGCCGGAGGATGGTACCCTGGCGCGCTTAATTGTCAACTTCTCGTTTCCTGAAACAGTAGGTTGTGATTGGGGTAAAAATGGTAACGTCGCCAAGAGGAATCAATATACCACGGCACGCAAAGAAGAGTTTGGTCGGGTCGATCTTCCTGGTATCCCTTGTCACATTAGAGTCATATCTCCTACAGCCGACCAACTTTACGATGACCATGTTATGGTTACCATAAATGGTAGGGTCATAATGACAACAGAAAAAAAACTAACAGCCAGGTTTGATGTGGAAAATGGCTTTCCAATATACAATTGGGAGTCCATAAAAGGTATGGCTTTATCTACAGGACTGGATATTCCGGAAAATTCAAAATGTTTTGTGGGTCAAAACTCCTGTGACACGCCAAGTACACAACAGGTTGGTCCTTTCGGTTTTGACATTAGCCAGGAATATATGAGGAAGATATTTAACGGAGAAAACCCTGCAAACTATATTACGATGGGTATCATCACAACGGGGGATGATGACGACGGCTATGATTGTTCGCATAGAGCCCTAAATGCAAGAGCGGAGGTTTTTTATGTTATTCCACAAGAATAACAGCGATAAAGGATCGACAATCCTCGCCGCTCTGGTAGGTAGTGCTATCCTAGCTATTGTAGCCATGCAAGCTGCGAATAACTTCATAACTCAAAAGAAAATACAGGACTCGGCCGATGGCATTTTTAGGCTTAATGAAGTTTTCTTGTCTTCTCGAAATGAGATTACCCAAACACTGAGTAAATCGTTGCAGGCTTGTGATAGTTTTTCTAGTTCTTCGTTTGAAGACAGTCTGTTATTAAAGATCTACAGCGGCGACGATGGTAACCCTCAAATAAGTGCTATAGCTAATCGGTGTAAAAATCCGTATGCTAACCACACCGAGGGGAGATACTATTTTTGCAATAAGTTGCTTAATAAAATAAATAATAGTGATGGCCTGGCGGATTCGAAGGTGCCAATTACAACATTTATTGGTAGTCATGATCTTACTATCGAAACCTATGTTGAATTGGTAGATCTTAGTAATGAAGATTCGCCAGCCGAGATAAGTTGTGCGAGCTTTAACAGTGGCACTGAGAATGCTACCGGTTTTCGGATTTACCAATCCTTTCACTGGTACCGGAATACAAATAATTCAAAGGCTAAAAATCATCGAAATAATGTGGTTTACTATGCAGAAAAAATCTAAGATGCATGATGCCAAAGGCTACTCCCTAATTGACATGGTCATCGGATTAGGTATTTTGACAGCGGTAGTTGTCTTTGGTCTTAAGTTGGTCCGTGATTGGCAAAACAATTATAGAGACCTAAGCTTAACTGCAAAGGTCACGCAAGAAGCGGACCAAATGCTTGCTGTGCTCAAGCACATAAATACGCGGAAACCTACTGGTTCTTTTGCAGATCTACCAACTAGCTATGAAACGCAGGGTACCTTCTATGTGAATACCACCACCGAACCATACCCCGTTTTGCTTGAGACAAAATGCCGAAAAGCACCTTCTTTTTATCAACAACAAAAGCTAGATGCTTACCTTGAAAGGCTGAAAAATAGAACAAAAGACCGTCTTGGGAAATGTCTGATTAAAAAAGAGTGTCCAGTGGGAGAAGTTCCATTTATCGAGATCTCGGTGTCAGATCCGAATGCAGCTAAGATGGGTCAAGTATTGCCCAGACCGCCTCGCGCCAAGCAAAGTGTAGGTATGATTTCGGCTGTTGGATGCCTTCGGCATTACCCTGATAAAATGGTACATATCATAATGGAAGGTTTGCTACTAATTCCCAAACAAAAAAGAGCCACTAGCATCCGGATCTGGTCCAGAGAACTTTATCTGCCAAGTGACAGCCTATACAGCTTTCAAAGATACTGAATCAGGATCTTTGTGAGTCGAGGAGTTATGGTCTAGCCAAGCTAGTGCCATCAATATCGGTCAATTGTTTCCTTGAAGAGCTGCTTTTGATGATAACTAGTAATTTATATAAGCTATAAAATAGGTATGGCTCTCCTATATAAAAATATTAAAGCCAGCTTCTCAATAAGCCAGAAAGTTGTGACTCTTTCCTAATGCCCAATTAGATGCCAGCATTTTTAGTGAAATATAACACCATAATCGCAAATTGTATCATCAACTCGGTTGTTTATAGATCTTGTCATCTGGGTTGGTTGAAGCGGGTACTTAAAACCAATGCTAAAATTAGCCGATATAAATATCCTGCCATTAGTGTTTTTCCTGTTATAAGCAGAAGGTTGCAGATTTTATTAACTTGGGGATCAGAATTTGCATACAAGCAGATAATATTTTGACTTAGGTGAGCCCCAGTTTATCTCATTTCTTCTGAAAATAGTATTCAGGATAACTTATTAATTAAGGATTAGCATGTTAAATACCATCAGCCTCGTTAGTAATCGAGGGAGAATTTGTAATAAAGTCGCCAGGTTGTTTTTTATTGGTTATTCACTAGCTTTTCTTTTAGCGCTAGGCTGTACAAATGTAGACTCTTCTGATGCAGATAGCAGGGAAAAAACTCTTGAAAAAGATGATATCAAAGCTATATCAGAGGTGAAAGATGAATATGATAGTAACGTCGAAAAGCTCTTCGTTTTTATAGTCTCTGAAGATCATATGACTAATCAGGGCGAGAGTTTTTGGAATGACATTCGGCTGTTAATTAAAAATAATATTGGCCGTAATTATAGTTTATACGTCATGTCTTCGTCAGATCCTCGCTGGTTAAGCGACCTTTCTTCTGGAAAAGATGGCCTGTTTCCAGAAGAGAAGGTTTTAAAAGCGCAAAAGGATTTACGGCAGGACGATATCGAAGAGCTTACCAGTTTTGTAAAAATCCGCAAAACTCAGCTTGCTGGAGCGGGCCAAAAGCTCCAGATAATTCTTCATCTTCTTGCTCACGGTTCATCTAGCGCCGGCACCGGAGAGGGAGGGATTGGTCTGGGAGGCACAAACTACTCTTTTCGAGATATTGCTGAGAGACTCCTTGAACCATTAGCTGAAAACTCAGATGAAATGATCGCAATAATTGAACCTTGTTTTGGCGGTAGCACCGACCTTAATCTCTCAAACGATTTCTATCAGAAAAATAATGTAATGGTTATTTACGGTGCTCCACCATGGGCAAGTCAGTGGGTCATTTCAAATGATAATAGCGCTATTTCAAATTCTATTAATGGCAAAGATTATAAAAGGTCAACCGCTACTATAGCCTTTAAAAAGGCTCTGATGGGAGCTGCTGCAGACCCTAGCAATAATTCTGATGTTGTTTTTCGAGATGGTGAAACTTTGGAAATATTTGCAGGTACAGGCGTTGCGACCAAGCTGCAGGAGAAGCATGTTGTTCGTGTAAAGGATTTCAAATACTATATGGAAAATAAGGGAGGCTTGATTAATTGCAGATATGCTTACGAACATCGAGCAATGGCACTGGGAAATATTTGTAAGGCAAGGTCATTAGGCGTTTCCATTAACTTTGGTGCAGCCATAAATGATCAGGGTGCGGGAGTTAAAGTGGAGTTGATTAAGCTATTGAATCGAGATTATAATAAAGAACAATTTCAAGCTGAAATAAATAGATTATTCCCTGTTCACCCTCTCAAAGTCTACACGCCGACAGGAGAAAATCATTCTCTTAACCCAGAACAAGTAAATGGTATTCTGGCGTTTGTGCATGATCGTGATCAACAAGCTAGTTCTTTAGAGGGTGGCTTCAGAAAATATCAAGGTGAAAACCTAGCAAACATTAGTGATTTAAAAAATCAATGCTTTAACGATTTGGATGTTTTACATGGTGATTACTTAGAGGTACTAAAGTGGGTCACGAGCCATGGCGGAACCGGATTTATGCAAGGCAGCAGCGGGTTACCCTTTGAAGAGAAAGATGATGCAAAAAGCGGGTTATCCTCTCATAACGAAGTCTCTAGAAGTGATAATGGTAAAACACCAGAAAGTATTTGTAGTAAATATAAGGTGATCGTCAATACTAGAAACGGGTATGATCAGGGTAATCCTTAAACCTCGGTCCAGCCAGCGTCGCTTTGCACTGCGAAGAGCGAGGGTAGCAAGGCTGTTGTTGGGAAAAACCTCCTCCGCAGGCTATTCGCAGCAAGAGTTATGGGCAAGATTTTAAACGAATATTCAAAACAACGCGCACTATGCAGTGGCAAATTATATTATTAACCGCGCTGGCGATATAATGAAGGGCCTGGTGCGGTCGGAGGGTAAGCCAATGAGATAACTGGTAACTCGTTTAGATTTCTCGCCTTGTGACGTTCTTTGTGATGGCCATAGCTTGGACTATTTTCTACGTGCGCATAGCAGACCGGCTTGTTTTGAACGGCGGTAGGCTATTTAGGTCGCATTGCTTTTAGATTGTCTTTCAAATATTTGTATATGGAATATTCTCAAGTATGTGGCCCAACAAAAAATCTATGCTGCTGGTGACCACCCCCAGTCAGTTGGCTATTAATACAGATATAAATATAACCGGTCATCAATCCTATCTAGCGCTAGATAAGATCACCTAGGGAGTTTGGAAAGGTTATTTCCGTTAGTTTCTGCAGTCATTGGCCGCTAGTCACTTGAATTCTGTTGTTTGTTCAGCTAACTTCAATAGCATAAAGGTTGTCAAATAATTTATGGTGTTTTTGTCAGAAAAGGAGTTTCTGATGTCTCAAAATATTGTAATTACGGGAGCAAACAGAGGTATTGGCCTATCTTTGTGTAAGCAGTATCGCAAAAGCGGGGCTGAGGTTTATGCTGTGTGTCGCAAATCATCGCCGGAACTAGATGCTTTAGAGGTCAACGTGATCGATGGTTGCGATCTTCCTAAGCGAGAAGCATTGGTTAAAATTGACAGATCCTTAGATGGAGTTGAAATTGATATTCTGGTTAATAATGCTGGTATACTGCGGAATGATGTTTTTGGAAGCTTCAAGGCCCAGAGCATCACAGACCAGTTCAAAGTTAATGCTTTGGCGCCAATAATGGTGACTGAGAGGTTAAAGTCGCGTTTGCGGCCCCGTTCCAAGGTGGTGCTGATTACTAGTCGGATGGGATCTATAGACGATAATACTAGTGGTGGTCGCTATGGTTATAGGATGTCAAAGGCTGCTCTTAACATCGCAGGTGTTTCACTTGCTCATGATTTGCGTAAGTCTGAGGTGGCGGTTGGTATTTATCACCCTGGGCTCGTAGGTACAGATATGATCGGTGGGCATGGAAATCTCACTCCAGATGAAGCCGCTCGGGCACTCTGTGCGCGGTTTGCGGAGTTGAACCTGGTCAATAGCGGTGGCTTTTGGCATTCCAACGGTGAGCCCTTGCCTTGGTAGTTTCCTTATACCTTTAAATCTTAGCACCTCGCAGCCGAGCTTACCCTGAAAAAGAACTGCTTGTCTTGACGTGGTTTTCTATCCAATTTATGCTCATAATAATGCCTTTTTTAAAATTAGTAATAGGCTTTGCGTTACTTATTTTCTTGGTCTACTTGGTGTTTGGTTAACTTTGACTTAGGATAACGGATTTATAAATAGGAAGAATATAATGAAAAATGAGTACTACCTAGCTGCAGATAATCCGGATGATTATTTTTGCAGCTTTATGCAGGGATTAGTGAAACGTAACCCCGGAGAGCCGGAGTTTCATCAAGCCGTTGAAGAAGCAGCGAAAAGCCTTATTCCTTTTATGTTTGATAATAAAAAGTATCTGCAGGGACAGATCCTCGAGCGCTTAAGTGAGCCGGATCGAATTATTAGTTTTCGGGTGTGTTGGGCTGATGATCAGGGTAGCATCAGGACAAATCGGGGTTTCAGGGTTCAGTTTAGTAATGCTATTGGTCCCTACAAAGGCGGCTTGCGTTTTCACCCAACGGTGAATCAGGGAATTCTCAAGTTTCTAGGTTTTGAGCAAATACTTAAAAACTCTCTTACATCTTTGCCTATAGGTGGCGGTAAGGGGGGATCGAATTTTAACCCCAAAGGTAAATCTGAGGCTGAGGTTATGCGATTTTGCCAAGCTTTTATGATGGAGCTATCTCATCATATTGGTGAAAATACAGATGTTCCAGCTGGTGATATTGGAGTTGGATCCCGTGAAATTAGCTATATGTTTGGCCGCTACAAACAATTGAAGAAAGAGTTTACGGGTGTGATTACGGGTAAAGGTCTTGCCTTGGGTGGCAGCTTAGGTCGGGTCGAAGCCACCGGATATGGGGTCGTTTATTTTGCGCAAAATGTTCTGGCTGAAAATTCTGTTGGGTTAAAGGGCAAAGTTTGTGTTGTCTCAGGATCTGGAAACGTTGCGCAGTATGCAGTTGAAAAACTCTTGGAGTTAGGCGCCAAAGTAACTGCTATGAGTGATAGTGGTGGATTTATTCATGAACCAAATGGTTTTGATAACGAGAAGCTGGAATATATTAAAACAATCAAAAATCAGCGCAAATCTTTGGCAGGGTATGCCGAAAAATTTTCTACTGTATATCATCGTGGTAAAAAACCTTGGGGCGTTCCATGTGAATTTGCTTTCCCTTGCGCTACTCAAAATGAAATATGTATCGAGGATGCTCAGGCACTGGTGAATGGTGGTTGTAAGGGAGTTTTCGAGGGAGCAAATATGCCAAGTGATT
>MDTC01053570.1_pt1 | contig 17180 bp, 17 predicted proteins | sample 811181 | NCBI WGS metagenome assembly MDTC01 (sample SAMN05326644, study PRJNA326480) | marine metagenome | isolation source: seawater | place: Pacific Ocean: North | collected 2011 | reverse complement strand
AGGCTGTTATATATTTGGCTTTGGCGCCTAAATCCAATGCTGGTTATGTTGCTTATAAAGCCGCTCGCTCATTGGCCAAGACATATGGATCAGAGCCACCACCTTTGCATATTCGAAATGCCCCCACCGCGCTGATGAAACAGCAAGGATATGGGGAAGGGTATGCCTATGATCACGATGCAGAGGACGGGTTTTCGGGGCAGAATTATTTTCCGGATCAACTGGACCGTCCGTCTATTTACCAACCAGTTGAACGAGGGTTTGAACGTGAATTGCAAAAACGGGTTCAATATTTCAACAAGCTGCGTGAAAAGCGTAACCCAAAGCCCTAAGCCTTAGCTTGACAAATTCGCGGCAAAGATTGATGGACTGCCTATGAGTTATTTAATAGTTTCTATGGGTGGCGCTATTGGGGCTTTGCTACGTTTTGTAGTGGGGCAGCATGTGGCATTTCCTTTTGGCACTTTATCGGTCAACATTATTGGTTCATTGTTAATGGGATTGGGCTTTGTCTGTCTGGCGTCGCGGTTTGACGACCGTTTGACCTTATTGCTCATGACTGGTGTGCTCGGTGGTTTCACCACATTCTCGGCATTCTCGCTTGACGCTTTCCGCCTTTATGAGGCCGGGCGCGGTCTGTTTGCTTTGGGCTATGTCGGTGTAAGCGTTATTGGGTCTTTGGCCGCAGTTATGTTGGGAGTGCAAATAATGCGGGTGGTAACGTCATGAGCGGAGTTGAGCATATTGTCGTTTCCCCAGAGGATGGGGGCCAAAGACTGGACCGCTGGCTCAAGCGTAGGTATGAGTTTGTTGGCCAAGCGCGCATCGAAAAAATGTGCCGCAAGGGTGAGCTGCGTATTGATCGCTCACGTTGTAAAGCCGCAAGTCGCATAGAAGTGGGTCAAGTGATACGTATACCCCCGATGCCTCAGGAAAGTGGCTCGGATCGGCCGATCGAACCGCGGGTAATTTCATCAGAGGATACCAAGCTCATACAGGCAGCAGTGATCTATAAAGATGATTATCTGATTGTTTTAAATAAACCGGCTGGTTTGCCAACGCAGGGCGGCAGTAAACAAAAGCGCCATGTGGATGGCATGTCCGAGGCGTTGCGTTTTGGCAATGAGGAAAAGCCAAGATTGGTGCACCGGCTGGATAAGGATACCTCTGGGGTTTTAGTAATGGCGCGGACGCGCAAAGTTGCGCAAGCTCTTACCGAAGCCTTCCGCCATCGCGAAACGCGCAAAATTTACTGGGCGGCTGTGGCGGGTGCACCAAGCCCTAAAATGGGCACTATCAAATATGCCTTGAGAAAAGCACCCGGGCGAAGCAGTAGGGGAGAGGGTGAAAAGATGCAGTGCATTCATCCTCGAGATTTGGCGCAATTTGACGATGCAAAGCGGGCAACAACTGACTATGCCGTCATAAATGAGCTGGCAAAACGGGCAGCATGGGTGGCTTTATCACCGATCACGGGCCGAACCCATCAATTGCGGGTGCATATGGCAGAAATTGGCCATCCCATTATTGGCGATGGAAAGTACGGTGGTTCAGGGCAAGAAAACCTTGGTGATGGCTGGGGTGCACAGTTAGGCGGAGACATAAGCCGCAAGCTCCATCTTCATGCCCGATTTATTTCTTTTCAACATCCTGCAACACGCAAGATTGTTAGTTTTACTGCCAAGTTGCCCCGCCATATGTCAGAAACTTGGTCTACTTTTCAGTGGGTTTTGAATGACGTACCTAATGATCCATTTGAGGTAGTATAGTCATTGGACGCAGAACAATACCTAGTATTGTTTGATGTCGATGGCACTTTGGTTGATAGCCAATTGCAAATCATGGATGCAATGAAGGACGCATTTATGGCAATAGATCATCCAGTGCCAACACGTCAGGATATCCTATCCATTGTTGGGCTTTCCCTGCCAGATGCATTTTCTCAATTGCTCACAAATAAACCGCAACACATCCAAGAACGGTGTGCCGAAATCTATAAGTTGGCCTTTGCAGAAGCGCGCGCCAAAGGAGCAAAGCCCCGATTTTATCCGGGTGTTTATGAGGTATTAGCTGAATTGTATAGACACCCAAATTATATCCTTGGGATTGCAACTGGAAAATCGCGCCGAGGTTTGAATGCCTTGCTTGACAGCTACGAGATTGCGCCTTGGTTTGTCACGGCGCAAGTTGCGGATGACCATCCTTCTAAACCAAATCCATCAATGATAAAGACAGCTATGAGAGAGGCTAATGTTGACCGAAATTGCGCTGTTATGATTGGGGATACGAGTTTTGACATAGACATGGCAAAATCAGCAGGAGTTTTTGCAATTGGCGTCGGTTGGGGGTATCACCCACACACCAAACTTGCCGCAGCAGATATGCTAGTCCATCAGGCGACTGATTTGTTGGGCGCAATAGAAAACCTATTGAGAGAGTGAAAAATGTCGGAATGGAAGCCAAAGCGGTTTTGGCAGGATGTTTCAATTTCAAAAGTTGGAAATGGTTATTCTGTTTTATTAGACGGCCGGGGGGTTAACACCCCGGCAAAAGCCCCCCTCATTTTGCCGACGCTACAATTGGCAAAGGCAATTGCCGCAGAATGGAGTGCCCAAGGTGAAGTTCTTGATCCCGCAGCTATGCCCTTTACCGGGGCTGCAAATGCGGCTTTGGATAAAGTGACAGATCAATTTCAAGAAGTCGCTGAGTTGGTTTCAGCCTACGCAGAGACAGATCTATTTTGCTATCGAGCAGAGGCACCGCGCGAGCTTGTCGAAAGGCAACAGAGGGCTTGGGATCCAATGTTGAACTGGTCAAGAGATGCTTTGAATGCGCCGCTGAATATAGCCCATGGGGTTATTTTTATCCACCAACCACTGCAATCGATCAAGGCGTTACGATCCTGCATAAATAAATTTAATCCGTTTGAGTTGACGGCTCTTTATGATTTGGTTGGTTTGTCAGGATCATTAGTGGCGGGACTTGCGGTGGTTGAAGGTCATGAAACCCCAGAGTCAGTTTGGGATATTTGCCAAGTTGATGAAATCTGGCAAAAAGAACAGTGGGGTCAGGACGAAATAGCGGAAGAATTGACGCGAGGCAAACGCACGAAATTCTTGCAAGCTTTCAATTTCTACACATCTTTGGGTTGAATTTGGCCATTTTGCAATAAACTTGGTTTATTTTGTCTAGCTCAAACATGAATTTAAAGAATAGATTACTTGACGTTCTGTCATAATTTTGACCAAAGTGGAACACTGTGTGGAGGGAATTCTGTCTATTCAAATACAAATTGAAAGAAGTCCCCATAATCGGAGCACTGGAAGGAAGATGTTTTGAATTTCAGTGTCAATGAACCTATGGTTCAAACCAACAGCTTCAAATCAGAGGCTGAAAATCAGGAAGAGGGTAAAATGAAAAAATCTTTTGTTCTTGGCACGCTGGCCGTCGCAGGTCTGGCAGCCGGTGCAGCAGCGGCAGGTACGTTAGACGACGTAAAAGCGCGCGGCACATTGAACTGCGGCGTTTCAACCGGTTTGGTGGGCTTTGCAGCCCCAGATGCCAGCGGTGAATGGAGCGGTTTTGACGTAGGCGTTTGTCGCGCCGTAGCGGCCGCAGTTTTGGGCGATGCCCAAGCGGTTGAGTTTGTTCCAACCACTGGTAAAACACGATTTACAGCTTTGGCTTCTGGCGAAATTGATATGCTGGCGCGGAACACGACTTGGACCTTTAGCCGTGATGTTGACCTAAAATTCGAATTTGTCGGCGTAAACTACTATGACGGTCAAGGCTTCATGGCTCCTGCGGATCTGGGCGTTTCATCAGCTGCAGACCTTGATGGTGCCACTGTTTGTATCCAAACTGGAACCACGACAGAGTTGAACTTGGCAGACTTCTTTCGTTCAAACAACATGAGCTACGAGCCAGTTCCAATCGAAACCAATGCAGAAGCACAACAACAGTATCTGGCTGGCGCCTGTGATGTTTTCACAACTGACGCATCTGGTCTGGCTGCAACCCGTGCAACTTTTGAAAACCCAGGCGATCACGTTCTGATGCCTGAGATTATCTCAAAAGAGCCTCTTGGTCCTCTTGTGCGCCATGGCGATAACAATTGGGGTGATGTAGTCCGCTGGACACTTAACGCTCTGATTACTGCAGAAGAGCTTGGTGTGACATCTGCAAACCTTGAAGAGATGTCAGCTGGCACCAATAATCCTGAGATCAATCGCCTGTTGGGTACAGAAGGTACACTTGGCGCGATGCTCGGTCTTGATGGTGACTGGGCCAAACGGGCAATCATGGTTGGCGGCAACTATGGCGAGTTGTTTGAAGCCAACATTGGTGAAGCGACACCAATCGGTCTTGCACGAGGCTTGAACGCTCAGTGGACAGATGGTGGTCTAATCTACTCTCCACCTTTCCGTTAAGTTAAAATTATAGAGGGCGCGGTATTTACTGCGCCCTTTTTTCAAAACTAAAGCCTGCTTGCGGTGTGCAAAAAGATTGGCTGAACCACAGGGATCATATTTATGGCGACGTTAACCGACCCTGATAGGGAGTCGTTTAAGCTTTCGATGCTTCTCTACGACACACGGTACCGATCTATGACCATTCAGGTCATTGCGATGATTGGCTTTGTAAGTATAGTTTTCTGGTTGATTTCAAATACAGTCACCAATCTTAATAACTTAGGCAAGCCAGTTGAGTTTGGTTTTCTTTTTGAGTCTTCTAGCTATGATATCAATCAAAGACTGGTCGAATATAATTCGCGTGACTCGCACCTAAGAGCTTCTTTCGTCGGTGTATTAAATACGCTGGTTGTGGCGTTCCTAGGATGCATAACCGCGACGATCATTGGAGTTTTTGTCGGCGTTGCCCGCCTGTCAAAAAACTGGCTCGTTGCTAGGATTATGACTGTTTACGTTGAAGCCTTTAGAAATGTTCCTGTTCTGCTTTGGATTGTTCTGGCTATGGCAGTCCTGATTGAAGGGTTACCTGCGCCGAAAGCCTTCCGAGGCGAAAATGCCACAGCTTCTTTGGAGTTGTTTGACAGTGTCGCGCTTACCAATAGAGGCGTATACGTTCCTGAACCGCTTTTTTCTAACGGCATTGGCGATGTGGCACTCTTTGGCCAATCCAGCTTGCGGTTTAGCGTGAGTCTTGATCTTTTCCTAATAATTGCAGTTCTTATCGCATCTTTTACTGTGTCGGCTTGGATAAAAAGACGGGCGAACAGGATACAAGATGCGACGGGCGATAGGCCGACCACTTGGTATCTTAGGCTTGGGGTCATTATTTTGCCAATTGCATTCGTGCTTTGGGTGCTTGGGTTTCATTTGGGATACCCGGAACTTAAAGGCTTTAATTTCAAAGGTGGAACCCACCTTCGTAACTCGCTGATTGCTCTTTGGCTGGCGTTGTCGTTGTACACTGCCGCGTTTATCGCCGAGATCGTCAGAGGCGGCATCTTGGCAATCTCAAGGGGCCAGACAGAAGCGGCGGCCTCGTTGGGACTACGCCCAAATCGAATTATGAATCTTGTGGTTTTGCCGCAGGCGTTACGTGTGATTATACCTCCACTTATCTCAAACTACCTCAACCTTACAAAAAACTCATCTCTGGCGATTGCTGTTGGCTATATGGATGTAACTGGAACGCTTGGCGGTATCACTTTGAATCAGACAGGGCGAGAATTGGAATGTATCCTGCTTCTAATGTTGGTGTATCTTACGATATCACTTTCAATCTCGGCTGTGATGAACTGGTATAACAATAGCGTTAAATTGGTGGAGCGGTGATATGAGTGATAAGGCTTTCGTTCGGCGTGAAATCATTGATGAGCAGACACCTCCATTAACGGCTTTTGGATTGGTAGGTTGGCTCCGAGAGAACCTGTTTTCAAACTGGTTTAATGCAATTTTGACATTTATTTCGCTCTATTTTATCTGGTACGTTCTGTCAGGCGTAGTGCCTTGGATATTCCTTTCAGTATGGAATGCCGGTTCTTTGTCAGAATGCCGAGAAATAGCAATCGAAACTTGGGGAGATAGCCATGGTCATGCCTGTTGGGCGGTGATCAACGATCGTTGGATTCAGCTTTTGTTTGGGTTTTATCCTTCCGAGCTCTACTGGCGACCTATTTTAGCTTTTATTTTATTGCTTATTTCGCTTGCGCCGGTGCTTTTTACGGGTGCACCCAAAAAGATTTTTTATCTAACTGCAGTGTATCCCTTTTTATTGCCGTGGTTAATGTGGGGTGGGTCCTTGTGGGCATCTGTGTCGGCTCTTTCGGGTTTTGCCGTGGGGTATATCATAGTTCGCTACACGTCTGAAATCGTGGGGCAGTTAGGCTCGGTTATACTGTCGATTATAGGTGCAGTAGTTTGGTGGCTGTACATTGGCCCCATACTTCTTTCACAGGGTATAGGAACGATCTTACCACTCGCTTTAGAACCAGTCATAAGCCGAGACTTTGGTGGATTTATGCTGGCTCTCCTAATCGGTGTTGTTGCGATTGGGTGCTCATTGCCAATCGGAATTGTGCTTGCTTTGGGACGGCAGTCTGACCTATTGATCCTAAAAACAATTTCAGTTTGGTTCATTGAGTTTATTCGTGGGGTTCCTTTGATCACTCTGCTTTTTGTTGCCTCGACCTTGCTGAATATTTTCATGCCTCCTGGAACCAATTTTGACATCATTCTCAGGGTTATGATTATGGTAACGCTCTTTGCCTCTGCCTATATGGCTGAAGTCATTCGGGGGGGGCTGGCTGCCTTACCGCGAGGGCAGTTTGAAGGGGCTGACAGCCTCGGTTTGAACTACTGGCAAGCGCAGCGGCTTATCATTATGCCGCAAGCACTTAAGATTTCTATCCCAGGAATCGTGAGCACCTTTATTGGCGTCTTTAAAGATACCACTCTGGTTTCAATTATCGGATTGATGGACCCATTAGGGCTGTCTCAAGGTATTCGCGCCAACGCTGAATGGAATGGCATCTACTGGGAACTGTTCGCTTTTATTGCGTTCCTGTTCTTTATCGTGTGCTTTTTAATGTCTCGTTACTCAATGTATCTAGAGCGCAAGCTCCAAACAGACCACCGCTAAGGAGATCAAGAAATGTCTGATCTAGCAATTGATCGTGAAGTTGACCGCAGCCAGATGCAAGTGTCTGATGAAGAAGCGATCCAAATTACTGAAATGAACAAATGGTTTGGCACATTCCACGTGCTTCGCGATATTAACCTCACCGTTAACAAAGGTGAACGCATAGTAGTTTGTGGGCCATCAGGATCTGGAAAATCAACTTTAATCCGATGTATTAATGCACTAGAAGAGCATCAACGGGGCAGGATAATTGTTGATGGCACTGTTTTGTCTTCTGATTTGAAGAATGTTGATAAAATTCGCTCAGAAGTGGGTATGGTTTTCCAACACTTCAATCTTTTTCCTCACCTTACAATCCTGGAAAACTGTACGCTGGCTCCGATCTGGGTGCGGAAAACACCTAAAAAAGAAGCGGAAGAGACCGCAATGCACTTTCTGGAAAAAGTCAAAATTCCAGAGCAGGCTCTAAAATATCCTGGCCAACTTTCAGGAGGCCAGCAACAGCGCGTTGCGATCGCTCGCTCGCTCTGTATGCGCCCTCGCATCATGCTGTTTGATGAGCCAACATCAGCTCTTGATCCAGAAATGATTAAAGAGGTTCTCGATACCATGATCGAGTTAGCTCAGGATGGCATGACTATGTTATGCGTCACCCACGAGATGGGTTTTGCAAGACAAGTCGCAAACCGCGTGATTTTTATGGACCAAGGACAGATTGTTGAGCAAAATGAACCTGAAGAATTCTTTAATAATCCACAATCTGAAAGAACCAAGCTGTTCTTGAGCCAGATATTGGGTCACTAAATTACTTCCCTAAGCCATTGATATAAAACTTGGCTTAGGGAAACGCTCCAATTTCTGATGATTTTCTCTAAGCATTTAATCTACTGTCACCAGTAGGTGCATTTAGAGCTATCCGCTTTCTGAAAAACTTTCTGCAAAATAGTGAAATAATTCGATATCTGGTGACCAAAAATCTGGATCCAGACCTGCCTTTGCCTTTAAGCCTCTAAGGAACTTTTCCGGCGTCTCTAGGCTTTGCCAAACCATTGGTAAAAAGGTTCCTTGGTTTCTCCCAAAGCGTAAAATCATGCCGCTAACACTTGGTTGCAGTTGGTTTAAGGCTTCAATTTCATCTTTGACCTTGATTTTAGACGCATGGCTAAGGACAGAAATTTTAATCTCTAGGCATTCTAGTTCTGAAATTTTTTGAACAGGTTTGAATCTGTGATCGCCAGTTGCAGCTTTGATTGCATTCTTGGCGATGTCTTTTACGAGAGGTTGAACTGATTTAAGGGATCCAATGCAGCCGCGCAGTCTGCCTTGGTCTTGAAATGTGACGAAAGATGGCATGTGGGTTTGTAGCGGGGTATCAAAGGTATCTACTGCGATATCTGGTGGGTGTCCTTTTCTTAAAAAGCTAGAAGTCGCTTGGCGTGCGATATTTAGCATCTTGTCGCGATGCTTTTGGTTCAAAATATGGGCCCTTGGAGGATAGAAGGCCCATGCGCCATAACCGACCACGCGTGAGCTATCTTTTGTAACTGTGGCGCTATCGTCACTAGAAAGCTGCAAGGGGCGCGCGCTACGGCCAAGCCCTGAAATCAAAAATCCACGGATAGCAGCATGTCCACAAGCCAAGTTCCCATCCAACTTGCTACTCTGTCCTGTTTCAATTAATTTAGCTACCTTTTGATGCAAACTGGAGGCAATTTCACGTGGATGAAAGTGGCTTAAATCGCTTGATAGAACAAAGAGTACTTTGCCTTCACATTGCTGATGAATGTAGTCGATCAAATGCGCCACTTTTTCCGTAGATGTATGTCCCAGTACGACTGGCAAGACTCTAGAGTGACGAAAAAAACGATTTATAAAAGGTATTTGTGTCTCGATCCCATGCTCAGCATGATGAGCATGATCAAACAAAGTGGCCATGCCATGCTTCACAATACTTGCTCGCATCTTAGCATCAATCAGTATAGTTTCATCGCCCCATTCGAAACCATCCTGACTGCACAGAGAAATTCCCTCAAAAGCAACTTTGTGAGCAGGAGATAAGATAACTATCAATGAGTGTTTGTGTCCATGACACGTTGAATATGCGTCGGCTGCTAGTTTTCCAGAAAATTGATAGCCGGCATGGGGTGCAATAATTGCGACAGGTCTAGACTTGTTCAGGCTATTTGAAATATTTGAACGTAAACAAACTCGTTTTAATTGGGCATTCAACTCGTTAGGTTCGCTCGGAAAAAAGACCCAGCACATTTCAGGGAACGAAAATTCATTTAATAGCCTATAAGATAAATTAGTATAGAATAGAGTTACTTTAGCACAAAGATAATAGAAAAATGTCATTTACTGCAAAATATTGGTCTAAGTCCGAGGAAACAGAACAAATTATTTGTGAATTATGTCCGCGTTTTTGTCGACTCAGAGATGGTCAAAGAGGACTATGTTTCGTGCGAAAACGGTCTGGCAATCAACTTATTCTTGATACATATGGTCGATCATCTGGATTTTGCATCGATCCGATTGAAAAAAAACCGCTCAATCACTTCTTTCCAGGCACATCGGTTCTTAGTTTTGGAACAGCCGGTTGCAATCTTGCCTGTAAATTTTGCCAGAACCATGACATTTCAAAAAGTCGTGATCAAGACGCGATGGCTCATAACGCGTCTCCTATACAAATCGCAGAAGCTGCCAGAAAACACAAATGTGGATCGGTTGCGTATACATACAACGATCCAGTAATATTTATTGAATATGCTATTGATGTGGCAATGGCTTGTCATGAACGACAAATCAATAATGTTGCTGTTACAGCAGGATATATTAATGAACCCGCCAGAGAGGATTTTTTTGCCGTCATGGATGCGGCAAATATAGACTTAAAGGGATTTTCCCAGAAGTTTTATCGAAAATTAACAGGATCGGAAATTGAACCTGTTCTTGACACAATTGCCTATGTTGCCCAAGAAACAGAATGCTGGCTCGAGTTAACTACACTAATAATTCCGGGTGAAAATGACAGCCCTCAGGAACTAGAGAAACTGAGCCTTTGGGTGCTTGAAACCTGTGGTTCTAAAACCCCTTTGCACTTTACCGCATTTAAGCCGGATCACCGCATGCTGGACAAGCCAGCCACGCCAGCCAAGACCTTATTTGAAGCTCGAAAGATTGCTCTAAAAGCTGGGTTGAAACACGTTTATGTCGGGAATATTCATGATTACGAAGCCCAATCAAGCTATTGCAATGGATGTGGAGCACGCTTGATCGGGCGAAATTGGCATGTGCTAAGTGATTGGAAGTTAGATGATTTTGGAGGCTGTACCATTTGTGGAAATCAGTTTTCTGGCAGAATTAACGGCCCACCTGGAAATTGGGGCCGGAAGAGGATGCCGATACGCCTATAGACTGGTTTTGGTAGGGACTGACGATAAGAATGCGTCCATATGAAATGCAGACTGCTCAGGAATGCGAAAACGCTCTTTGCCGACAGGGCACTGTCGCCTTGCCGCGCAACCCAATTCAACGCATCGTTCGGTGTCTAGGGTTAATACATGGGATTGACATGCTTGCACGTCATAAAAAAGTCCGTCAAAGGCTGAAACTGGGCAGGCTACTGCGCAGGGAGCCTCACAGGTTTCACATGGAGCAGGGGAAGGCTCCGGCAGCTGAATTTCACTCTCAAGTGCTATGGCCCCTCGGAAAGATACAAAAAGACCGGTCTGATTATGAACCAAAAGGCGAATTGGCGATATATGTATTTCGCCTGTCCTCAGCGCCCATTGATAAAAAGGCGCATAAGGCGGACCTTGGAATGGAAATATTGGCTGCGCCTTTATTTTTCTCGCAAGAGCAATAATCACGCGCTCTGACCACCGATCCATTGGGTTTGATTGCCCATCTTGCATTTCTGAGCTGTTTTTGAAGCGATGCCAAAAATTAGGTTCATCAGGGCCGATCAAAAGTAAAGTTCTGCAATTCTCTGGAACTTGGTCATTCGGCTTAGGGTGAAACCCGCCCATTATTTTCAAAGAGACAGATTGAACCTCAGTTATGATGTCATCAAACTTCACTTATGCCCAAATGGAAGCCATAGGGTCCACCTTAATCGGGTTGTGCGATTATCCTGCCACTCTAGTCCCACGTTCATTTTCTCATGACCGTCTTGTGGCGCCTCTTTATAGGTTCCAAAAATTCGGTCCCAAATTGATAACGCAAAGCCATAATTGCTCTCGTGTTCGAGGCGATTTTTAGAATGGTGTATCCGGTGCATATCTGGCGTCACGATAAGTTTTCGCAAAACGGCATCTATAGGTTTTGGTATGTTTATATTGGCATGACTAAACATAGCTGTTCCATTCAATAATACTTCAAAGATAATAACCGCCAACGCTGCTGGCCCAATTAGATAAACCAAACCAATTTTTAGGAGCATAGAGATTGCTATCTCAACCGGGTGAAAGCGAATAGCTGTGGTAACATCCATATCCACATCGGCGTGATGAACCATGTGCAGGCGCCAAAGAAGTGGAACTTTGTGTGTAATAAAGTGCTGTACCCAAATAGATAAATCCAGAATAAATATGCAGATTGTGAATTCTATCCAAGCGGGCCAATTGAGTTGGTTGAAAAGCCCCAAACCCGCTTGAGAGGCATCTATGGCTGCTCCAACTGCCAAAAGTGGCAGGCCAAAAGACAGTGCACGCAGCATCAATGTGTTAATGGCAGTAAGCGCCCAATGGGTGGGCCAACGAGATAGGCGAGAATAAACGCGCTGGCGGCGTGGCCAATAATTTTCCAGCAAAGCAAACAACAAAAATAGAATTAGAAATGTTGACAGACGAATGCAGAGTTCATTTTCCATGATCTAAACTTAATCTTGCCAGTAAAAAGCTCAAGCATTGATGTGAGGTTTTCTATTTTTTTCGGATTAAAGATCCAACACCGTGTTCTGTGAAAAGTTCCAGCAAGCATGCATTGGGAGCACGGCCATCAAGAATGACTACTGCTCTAACGCCGTTTTCAATGGCTTTAAGCGCGGTTTCAGTTTTTGGGATCATCCCTCCGGCGATTACTCCATCTTTTATCAGGCTAATAATCTGATCAGACGTCAACTCTGTTAAAATGTCACCCTCTAAATTTTTGACACCGTCCACGTCTGTCAACAATAGCAAACGGTCTGCTTTTAACGCTGCGGCAATCGCCCCGGCGGCTGTGTCTCCATTGACGTTGTACGTTTCACCTTTTTGACCTGCCCCCAAAGGAGCAATCACTGGAATAAGGTCATTATCAAACAACGTCTTTAAGACATCTGGATTGACCACTTGAGGGGTGCCAACAAGACCAAGATCAGGATTTGTTTGGTCACAAATCATTAGATTTGCATCTTTACCAGAAAGACCAACGGCCTGACCGCCCTGATTATTTATGGCCTGTACAATTTTCTTATTAACGCAACCAGAAAGAACCATTTCAACGACTTCCATCGTGGCTTTATCTGTCACCCGTTTGCCGTTCACAAACTCAGATTGAATGCCTAGTTTTTCCAGCATTGTATTAATCATCGGACCGCCGCCGTGAACAATAACTGGATTAATTCCCCCCTGCCGCATCAGTACGATATCGCGCGCAAATGTGTCTAAAGTTTCATCGCTGCCCATTGCATGCCCGCCCAATTTAATAACAACGATTGCATCATCATAGCGTTGCAAATATGGCAAGGCCTCTGACAAGGTACGGGCAGTTGCAATCCAGTCTCGGTTCATGGCTATCGCCTTTACATATTTCTTGATGATGACAATGGTTTTCTATGATTGTGGTCAAATGCGCAAGAGGGCCAATTCTCAGTGTTAAACAAGAGTAGCGATTGTGGCACGCAAGGTCTCAATACCCCACCCTTTTTCTGCTGAGGTGACAATAAGCTCAGGGAAAGCTGCGGGGTGTTTTGATAGGGCTTCGCGCACCTGCGTTAACGTGGCCTCGCGGGCTGGTTCTTTTATCTTGTCCGCTTTGGTCAATATGCATTGAAAGGTTACTGCGGAGCTGTCCAAAAGGCTTAGTATCTCTTGGTCAACAGATTTGATACCGTGCCGCATATCAATCAGTACAAAGGCACGCCGCAAGGATTGGCGACCAGCTAAATATTTTTTGAGTAACCGCTGCCATTTTTCGACCACAGGAAGAGGCGCATTTGCATACCCGTATCCTGGCAGATCAACTAAATAATGACTTTCAGCTGCAGTGAAAAAATTAATTTCCTGCGTTCTGCCAGGAGTATTCGAAGCGCGGGCTAAAGACTTTCTACCCGTTACAGCATTGATCAAAGTTGATTTTCCAACGTTTGATCGCCCAGCAAAACAAACTTCTAATCTATCGTCTGCGGGCAAACCAGACATAGAAACGACACCTTTTACAAAATCAGATTGCCGCGCAAATAAAAGACGTCCCTTTTCGCTGTTTTGCGCATCAGGGTGCTCTGCTAAGGGAAATTCTAGTTTCATCAAGCAAAGCTTACTGGATCACCGACATTAATTCTGCCGGATGAAACTGCAACAGCATAAACATTAAAATCACGATGGTCCCAAGTTTCTAAGGTACCCAAAGTATCAGCGTCGCGCTTTCCCGTTTCTGGGTTTGCAGTAGTTGCCATACAGCGAACAACGCGTTCGCGTACTTCAAAAACAGCACTGCCAATTTTTAATTGTTTGCCTAGCCATTCAAATTCTTCCCAAGGAGCCAACCCATCAACCCATATATTTCCCCGCCATCTAGCAAGCGACAAGTCACGTCCAAATTTTTGGCAAACGGCTCGATGTGATGCCAAATTACCGATGCTGATGGATGGGTAATCAGTATCAGTTAATCCGTTTTGCTTGGATCGCACCAAGCGGGCTGATTGCGCCCTTTCTGAGGGAACAAGAGGGCCTGCCCAATCTAGAAATTTTTGATGCTCAAGGTCGGGATCAAAAGATAGGTCCTGCAGATCAGGGTGCTTCAGTGTCATAATGCCTGTGGCTTCATCAAAGCTGCTGCTAATGGCCATTAAAAGCGGAGCTTTAGATCCGCGACTGAAATTCTGGCATGGTGCCCATGTGGTGCCATCGGCATCTGAAGCCTCATGGGCAACTGCCCAAGCTCTATCCCACGGTAAAGTCGCACCAGCAGCCACTGCAACGCTCGATAACTCTTCTCGGCTATGTGACTTTATTGGATAACGCCAGATTTGTGTAACGTGGGGCATCATTTTTTATCCGGTTTGGTTTTTTTCTGAAAGCTTGATCTGATATTCCCAAACACATCGGGTTTATAGCCTTGTGTTCGCATGATTAAATATTGCTGTGTGAAAGTGATCGTGTTGTTTGCGATCCAATAGAGGACAAGACCACTGGCGAAAGTCCCTAGCATAAACATGAATACCCACGGCATCCAAGCAAAGATCATTGCTTGAGTTGGATCAGTGGGGGCGGGGTTTAACTTTTGCTGAATCCACATCGATATCCCGAGCAAAATCGGCAGAATGCCTAAAGAAACAATTGCGAAAAGTGACGAGGGATCTGGTGGTGCAAAGGGAAGAAGACCAAAGAGGTTCAAAATCGAAGATGGATCTGGAGCACTAAGGTCTGTAATCCATCCAAGCCAAGGAGCATGACGCAATTCAAGCGTGACAAAAATAACTTTATAAAGAGAGAAAAAGATTGGTATCTGTAGTAAAATAGGCAAACAGCCAGAGGCTGGGTTAACCTTTTCCTTTTTGTAAAGAGCCATCATTTCTTGCTGCAGTTTCTGCCTATCATCTCCTGCTCGCTCCTTAATTTTTTCCATTTCTGGCTGTAGATTCTTCATCTTCGCCATTGAAACAAAAGATTTGTAGGCCAATGGAAAGAGCAAAGTTTTAATCAGGAGAGTTAGACCGATAATTGCCCATCCCATATTCCCGATTAGTACATTCAGCCAGTGTAGCACCACAAATATGGGCCTTGTTAGGAAAAAGAACCAACCCCAATCAATACTATCGGTGAACCTGTCAACTCCAGCTGATTGATACCCGCGGATAGCCTCCCATTCTTTTGCACCAGCAAAAAAACGCGTGCTGACCGAAGCGGTTTGACCAATAGCAACCGTTTGGCGCTGCAAAACGGTTTCAGTTTGGTATATGTCTGCAGCTTCGAAATATTTTGCAGTTGATCTAAACCCTGTGCCTGACTGTGGCACGAGGTTTGTCATCCAAAAATGGTCAGTGAAGCCGATCCAACCATTTTCGGCGACTTCTATCCGATCTGCATGTGTTCCTTCGCGTTCATCAATTTTATAGTCGCGAATATCGTCATAATTCTCTTCAGAAAGATTACCATCTGACATGCGAATGAGACCCTCGTGGAGGATGAAGAAATTCTTTAGATCTGAGGGCTCACCATGGCGGCGGATCAAACCGTAGGGGCGTAAGTCGATGCTATTGGTAGAATTGTTGACTACTTGTTGTTCGATTGTGAACATATAGTCACGATCGACCGAGATAAATCGCCGAAATTGGATACCGATATCATTGGTCCACGTGAGTGTAATTGGCGACTCTGGCCTCAGGGCGTTATTGCCTTGCAGGGTCCAAATCGTATCAGGAGTTGGCACTTGATCTGGTGAAGTTCCTGAAATCGCCGCCCAGCCAAAACTTGCATAGTAGGCACCTCTTTGTCCGACGGGGCGCAGTAACGTTACATTGTTTGCGCCCTCATCAAGAGTATCGCGATAATCTAGCAGCGATAGGTCATCAATGCGCCCACCTTTAAGAGAAATTGATCCACTCAGTCGATCAGTTTCAATTGGGATACGGGGGGCTTCTTGGGCAGGTGACACAGCCTGTGGTGTTGCTGTTTGTTCAGCTTCTGAAACAGATGGCAATGATGGTGATTGGTTTTGTGTTGTCTGGACCTCAGGGGCGTTTGGATCCACGCTCACCGGTTCAGGTGGCGGAAAAATGACAAACCAAACGATGATAACCACAAAGCTGAGCGCCGAAGCCAGAATAAGGTTTCTGTTTTGATCGTCCATAATCGATTGCCACCCTAGCAGATATTGTCTTTGCTGGGTTCAACAGAGTACGGTGGCAAAGGTCAAGAGGGGAACAGTGTTTTTATCACTTTTGCTTGATGTCTAGGTCCATTAAGCGTGTTTTTTTCTTGCACATGGCTCAACTTGCCCCGCGAGCATGATAAAAGTTTATTTGTCTTCCCTGACCAGACTGCAAAAATCAAATAGTTTTGGGTCTAACAAATGTGAGGGTCTGGCATTCATTAGAGCGCGAAACATAACTTGTCTTCGACCTGGGCTATTGGTTTCCCAATTATCCAGAATTTGCTTTACCTGTTGGCGTTGCAATCCGTCTTGTGAGCCACATAGATCGCAAGGAATAACAGGATACTGCATGGCGCTGCAAAATTTTTCACAGTCGACTTCTGCCACATGTGCAAGTGGACGATACACGAAAAGATCGCCTTCTTCGTTCAGTAATTTTGGTGGCATTGTCGCTAGACGGCCACCATGAAATAGGTTCAAGAAAAACGTCTCAAGGATATCATCCCGGTGATGCCCTAGAACCACAGCACTGCATCCTTCCTCGCGCGCTATTCGATATAAATTACCCCGCCGCAATCGGGAACAAAGCGCGCAATATGTGCGCCCCTGTGGCACTTTATCAACGACGATAGAGTAGGTATCTTGATACTCAATTCGATGAGGGACACCCATTTTCTGAAAAAACTCAGGTAAGACAGTTGCTGGAAACCCGGGTTGACCCTGATCCAAATTGCAAGCCAATATATCAATCGGCAGCAGGCCGCGCCCCTTCAATTCATATAAAGCAGCCAGAAGAGTGTAACTGTCTTTACCGCCTGAAAGGCAAACAAGCCAGCGAGTGTGCCGCTCGATCATGCCGTATTGTTCTATAGCTTCACGTACATTGCGTATTATCCGCTTCCGTAGCTTTTTAAATTCGGTCGTCGACGGCGCGCCTGTAAAAAGTGGGTGGATATCGGTGTTGTCATCAAGCATGTAAATGCTTTAGACTTTTCATT
>MDTC01108934.1_pt1 | contig 17182 bp, 25 predicted proteins | sample 811181 | NCBI WGS metagenome assembly MDTC01 (sample SAMN05326644, study PRJNA326480) | marine metagenome | isolation source: seawater | place: Pacific Ocean: North | collected 2011 | reverse complement strand
TTTAGACTGAGAACCTTTCGTAGCCTTGATGATCGGAGTCACCATCGAAACGACAAATCCGAGATCGAGAAGAGATGGCCAAAATGCGTGGATCATATTTATTATCAACCCTTTGATGTGGGAACCGTCATTATCCGCATCCGTCATAATCATCAAACGTCCGTATCGAAGCTCGGAAACATCAGTGTACTCCTTACCCTGTTGAAGCCCGAGGATCTTCTTGAGATCGGAAAACTCCTGGTTCGAACTCAACTGTGCAACAGAAGCATCGCGGACGTTCTTGCATTTTCCCCGAAGGGGAAAGACTCCGTAGTGATCTCTTCCCACCACAGAGAGACCAGCAACGGCAAGCGTCTTGGCCGAGTCACCCTCTGTGACGATGAGAGTACACTTTTTAGATTGGGCTGTACCAGCTTTATTCGCATCATCGAGCTTTGGAATTCCGGTGATTTTACTCTTACGAGCTCCACCGTCAGTTTTAGCTAACTCTTTCATCTCCTTGAATTTCGAAAGCGCTGTGAGCTCATCAGAAATACCCGTCTTCAAAACGTTTTTGACAAATGTTTTGGGCAATTCAAACTTAGAACCAAAGTCCTGAGCCTTGAGCGTACACTCAGATTTTACCTGACTCGAGAAAGTAGGATTTTCCAAGGTCGCCTTGACGAAGATGCGAAAGGTTGCCTTGACTTGTTGAGGCTTCAGCTTGATCTTCTTAGCCATATCATCGATGATTCCTGAAGCAACCATTGAAGCCACGTGATCAACATGGGTTCCACCTTTAGTTGTACAGATGCCGTTCACGAAGGAAACCTGTTCCATACCATCTTCCGAAGGTCCGATGCAAACAGACCAGCGATCAGTTGTAGCACAGTGTACATTGTTCACACCAGTGTGCATTTTCGCATAGGCTTCGAAGTTTTGTTTGGGAAGAGCTTCACCGTTAAACTTCACTTTGCAATTTGCCGAAGTGCAGATGTTCGCATCCCATACGCGCTTTTCAAAGATTTTGTAGATATTGAAATCCATCTTGGTCATACCAAACCGTTTCCAATCAGGAACGAATGTGATTGATACAGATGACGTGGCACCCGAATGTTTTTTGATTTTTGGAGGTTCACACACGGACATATTATCCGACCATTTTTGTGTGTACGTTTGTTTCGTTTCATGGTCTTTGATCACGATTGAAAAATTGCTCGAATAAATATTGGTCAGCTTGGCTCCATATCCATTACGGCCACCCACGATACGCTTTTGATTGTCATCATAGTTAGTACTCGTGAGAAGGTGTCCGAAAACGAGTTCAGGGTTCCAAATTCCTTCTTTTTCGTGTATTTTAACAGATATTCCACCTAATGGACCATTATTTTCAACGGTTACAGAACCTGATACTTTATCTACGGATACGGAGATGGACGTTACATTTTTAGGATGGAGTGAGTTGCGATCGATGGCGTTGACGAGTATTTCATCAAAAATCTTGAGTAAACCAGACGAATATTTGGTACTCTTCTTTTCGAATTTTTGACCGTTAAGAACCCAATAGGATTCTGTAGTTAAATTTGTTGGTCCGACATATGAGTCGGGACGCTTGAGTACATGCTCGATATGCGTGAGTTTCTCAACGCTCTCCATGATTCTTATATTTATAACGTTTCTATTCTCTAACTTAGGTTCTATTTTACGGTGCGTTTGGGCAATAATGTCCACTTATGGTTAAGGCAGACTTGAATATATTTTTGGGTTCAGAATGATATACACAATACCATCCACCACATATTGGACACTGTATTTTCGGTCCATTTCCGTTATCACTACAGTTGGATTTATACTGATTAGACGTTCCACATCGAATTTTTTTATTATTTAGTTCTTGTTCTAATTTTTCAGCTTCCTTTTTTCTTTCTATTATTTTCTCGATCTCTGTTTCGCTTGGTTGTAAGAATTTTATTACATCGAGAACTTGAAAGTTTCGTAGTTCATCTGTATAATCCGCATGTAAATCTTCGAAAAAATAACGTATCGCAATTTTACCCCCGTATCCACAGGTAACATAAGCAGTACCACCTGCCGATATACGCCCTTCTTCTGGATTAAGACCCTCGGCTTGGATAATTTCTAACGCCGTTCTACCTTCAAAAACACCTGTACCAATAGCGGCATCTATTTTACCCACTGAAGCTCCCTTGTAAATATACACTTCATATTTTACAATGAATTTACTCTCATTTTGTAGCATAACTTTATTGCGACACGGTTTTGTGATACAACAAAAATAGTTTGGCACCGATGATAACATCTCTTTACTAACGTTTAGAAACAATTTTTGTAATCTGATCTACAACTTTTACTACCGAGACGGTATAAGAGAACATGTAAAAACATTTGAGTGTAAATCTAGTATTAAATCTCGGAAGCGGAACTTTGGGATTGGTCAGTTTCTTGTGTATTCGTCTTATAGCATTACACGTTTTGAGATACTGTCCTTCTGACATATGTTCCCTCGTATTATCTATGGTATTCATCACTGTGATTAGATCTTGATCTACCACCATTAAAATATGAATCGATTTTTTTTATAATAATTGAACTTGTACATCGAGTATGGAATTATTAAAAAATAATTTAAAATTATTCTCGACATATTTTTTTTAAAAAAATTATCTTTAATTATTTATATTTAAATTAAATTTTCTGGCGCACCGCAAAAGACCGCCAAACCACATGAGCAATTCTTCCTCTGTTTTAGCCCGACTTCTAGGTACCATATGACGAATCTGCCCAGTTTCTCTGAGTTTTAACATGTTGGGTGAGATTTTTGGTTTCTGTACAAAACATGAGTAGCATACACGTTCAAGTTTAAGACCAGTGAATGAGTACATTTTGTGATTATTATCCATAAAAATAGGACGTATACGTCGATACCATTTTATAAATTTCTTATTCGGTTTCTCATATGTTTTTATACATGGACTCAGAGGAGCTTGGCATCTCGAGCAACAGGAAGTCCATTTTATAAACATATAATTAAAATGTTCATATACTCTAAATGAATAAAGTATTACCGTTTATCATCGGTATTATCATAGGTTTCGGTGTCATGTTTATCATTCAATTTCTCAGAAAGAAAAAGGGTGCCGGAAGCACTAATCGAATTTTAGGATTTTCGTATTCTCCCAACACGAGTCTCCTTTTAGATTTCTTAGCTCGTGTGCAAGAGATTGTGATTCCCAAAGTCCAGGGTCCTATATGTTCCCTTCTCCACGCGAAGGAATTGGATCTCGATAAATTGGACGACTTTTCTGATATGCAAGTACCCTGTAACGAGATAATCACACAGATCGATAATGAGAAAGCCAAACTTAAGAACGAATTAGATTCGGGTGATAATGTTAAAATTAACGAAATTGCGGATCTTTTATACACGGAATTAGATTCTCTAAAGGATAAGATCGTCAAGCGATTCTGCAAAGATGAAGATTCTACCATATCTTCCGCTCAATTGAAAGAACTCATCAAAGAGACTCGCGCGGGATTTTGTGACGGTTTCGACACAACACCCAAGAAGATTGCGGATATTTTAGAAGAAAACGGTTTTAACACCGATTTCAATCCCGAAGCTATATTTAATATGGCTACAAATTCTATTGCACAAAGAGGACCAATTATCACCGAAGAAAAAAGCGCCGAATAAAACCTAAGTCGGTCATAAATTTTCAAAAAAAACAAAATGTCTTACCAAGAGTGCCTCGAGAATGCTATGCGTATACGGAAAGTGTCTTCGCCAGATGATGAGTGTATCCGTCTGGCGAAGGGGCTGATGAAATTAAAAAGGGGATACGACACACACGCACAGAAAAAGAAGAATAGGTCGGCGATCCTTATTGAGGATATTAAACCTATAATTCAACATAAACCCATAAAGAGTTCGGGTATTTGTCAATCAATGACTCTTAAGGGTAAACGGTGTACATTTAAGGCTGTGTGTGGAAATTATTGTAAAAAACATAGCCTTAAACAGGGTGATATGGTGTTAGGTGAAAAATGTGTAGTCGGATCTTAATATTATTTTATCATGTTATATAAATGTTAGATCAGGAAACGTTGCAACCCGTCGTCATCTCCATGATTGTATACTTAGCTTTGGCCAAGATGTTACCGGAATTACTCAAGAAACCTACGGGTATTTCTTTCATAGATGAGCTTAATATGATGCTCATTTCTCAGAAGGGAATGTTAGGTTCTGGCGCACTCTTAACCGGTTTGGTAGTTTTCATCACCAATTACATTCAAGAGGAATTCGCTTAAAACAGTCTCTTTACTCACTAAGTGTTTAGTGTAATCGTGTCTCATATACCTTACATCATTGTCGTACGCGGATTTCATGAATTCCATGAGTTGGTCAAAGTTTGGTTTACCCCACTTCATACCCTTCTTAAACAAGAAGTCATCCTTATCCAATTCCTGAATTTCACAATCTATCGTATATGGCGTTTTTATATATTCCGGGGCTCCACCATAGTTTGTGATTATCACTGGTTTATCCCTTAATGCCGCCTCTACAGCTCCCATACCAACACCCTCAGAACTCGAAAAGCTCAGATAACAATCTCCTTTCCAATGTATTTCGTCCATCTTATCATCAGGAATTAAACCGTTAATAATTTCCACCCTAGGTATTTCTATTTGTATATCCTGTTTACACGTTGCTTTGACGAGTAATCGAGTATTAGGCTCGTTCATACGTATGAATGCTTCTAAAATTCTATTAAAATTTTTACGTTGATCGAGTACGTTTCCTATGAAATAAAACGTATACGGCTTTTTTCGAGGTTTTGGTATGTGCGCATGAACTACATAAAAATTGTTGTCGGGAAACTGATTAGAGAGCACCCTTTTACAAAACTCACTGGGAACAGCTACATCCTTGAACTCTTTCATGATCATACCGTAATCTTCATGAACTGTTTCCGTTTCACATACGGTCATACACGCTAAATTTTTAATACGTGTTCTCGCATATGTAACGTACTCCATGTTATTCGCGAGAGGTAAAAGAAATATCAGGCCATGATCACTTTCCGGAAGTTTAGATCCGATTGGATAATATCCGGACGATTTAAACAGTTTCGTGTATTTTTGTGCATGTTGACCTATACCAGCCAAAAGTGTTGGGCCGATGAATATCATTTAGTATAAAGATAATCTTTCTTTTATATATAGTAAAATGTCGACTATTCGCGAACGTATTGATTTTGAGCTTACCCAGGTGCATCTTGATAAGACTAGGTTATTTGAAATAATCTCCCAGCTCGTTGATATGTGCGAAGCTGGTGGTCCAGGTGGCGCGGGTCTTCCCGGCCCCGCCGGCCCTCCCGGCCCTCCCGGTCCCGCTGGTCCTCCAGGTCCTCAGGGTCCTCCCGGAGCGAGTGCCGCCCCCGCCGCTAAGAAGCCTGCCGCTAAGCCAGCTGCCAAGCCCGCCGCGAAGAAGGTTGTTAAGAAATCCGATGAATAAATTTAGAAATAATAGTAAATGATAACTGTGACCGCAAAATTAGTGGCTCCAATGTGTTCATGTAATTCAAATGATAAAAAGCGTGTATTCGTTGTTCATAATCCCATGGTAGAACCTATGCAGTTATCAACATTGTCACAACGCATATCTAAGTATAAGAGAACGCAAGTAAAAGATAAAAAAATTGCAGAATTCAAGACGAAGATGTGTGGAGCTTCTCTTAAATTTGCACGGGAAGCGCTCGAAGTACTGGAAGATTTATACGGCGATTCAGCTTTCGAGGATTTATAGGTAAGGCGTGAGGCACTATACCACTTTTATATACAGATCCCAAGAGTAAACCTGCGGAGAGTGCACGTGTAGGTGCAACTCCAAATGTAGCTGGAATTGTATAAATTCCATTTTTAACGTCATCTTCGATATCTTCTATATCGGCCATATTACTAACACTTGTGGCCAAAAGACCCATCGCTATTGTTTCGTCTTGAATGACATCCACGTGAGCTATCAGGTGAGGAACCACACTGATCGCTCCCGCCCAAAAAGTTCCCACGTAGAATGGTTTTAATAACGGTAGATTTTGTTTAAATGAAGGGTACAGAAGTATAGACATGATTTCTGGTGCAACTAATACAGTTTGATTTGTGTACCATAAAATCAAATTTGCAGTTAGAAGAGCCGCTGCTATAGATTCAGGTGTATCTTCTGTTTTGCCATCAAGGTAACGATCTCCACCGTATGCCCATCTCGCAGATGACATGATATATAATAAAGGTAAAGGTTCGAGTGGTGTTCCCGAACATAGAGCTAATATTGTCATAATCGTTCCCACACCTAGGCCAGGTAACATTTGTTTCTAAAGATGGTTAATCTTTAAATATCACCGTAAATTTCTAAAATATCTTTAACCACCAAACTTCTCTCTATATCCGCGTGTTCAAATGTAATACATTCTATACGTTTGTGTCGCTTATCTTTTATTTTTTCGTATATATCTTTTAGTCCGTTATCATCATATTTGCGATCATGTTGATTGAGGTCACCTGTTATGACCATTTTACTGTCATCGCCCATGCGTGTGAGTAACATCTTCATTTGATTAGGGGTGCTATTTTGCATCTCATCTGCTATGATGAAGGCGCTTTTAAACGTTCTTCCTCTCATAAATGCGAGAGGACAAATTTCTATTACTTTTTCTTTAATCATTGAAGCTATTTGAGTTTGATTGTAAAATTCCGCAAAAATATCCATGATGGGTCTCGTCCATGGATCCATTTTTTCTTCGAGAGTTCCGGGTAAATAACCAATATCCTCTTCTACGGAAACTGCTGGGCGGGTTAGAACGATTTTTTTAAAGGAATCATCATTTAAGCCTTGGATAGCCGCGTAACATGCTAACATAGTTTTACCTGTACCAGCTGGTCCTATTGCAAACACCATAGGTTTCATACCGTATAAAACGCGGTTATAATCCCTCTGGTGATCGTTCTTCGGGATGGTCGTCGGAATATTTATTTCCATATCCAAGTCGTCTTCGAAAAATTCAGCTTCATATGAACATGGTGACAATTTTTCGCGACGACCTTTCTTACCCATACTAAATACTCATATTTTATTACTGCCTGGTCTTATATAATTTTATATCATAGTCAATTGTATTAATAATTATATAATCGGACGTTTCTTCGATTACATCTTTAATCTTTCCAACACTCTTTGTTTTTAAAATTTTTGCACAATAAATGGGTATATTTCCATACTTCGGCAACTGATAAGGTTCAAATGAAAATGCATGAATTTGATTTTTTATTTCATTTGCGGTTTTCTTATAATCTACACTAATGTTCTTAAAATCGAGTGTATTTTTTGAAAAATAAGATGAATTAACTGATCCCTGTTCATATGTGGTATACCCATCGTCCGTTAAAAGTTTATGAAAATTTTTTTCAAATATACATTTGGCACAATCGGTGTATTTTTTATATAAATCTAAGGCGACGTCATTTTCTAAAATATCGAAAGTAGATTGATCTATCACATCACCCGTATCTATACCAGCATCCATTTTATGTAAAGTAACACCACTCTCAGTTTCACCGTGTAAAATAGGTAAACATGACGTATACATACCTTTATATTTAGGCAAAATAGAAAAATGTATGTTAAACAACCTATCTGGACGATCAAATAATTTAGGCTTTATAATTTTATCATATTCACATGATATAAAAATACTGTTTGGTATAGAATAAGCTTGTTCTAAAGTTATAATTTTTACACCTTTATCAATCGCATACTTTTTAAAAGATCGTTGCCATGTATCAATTCCATTATCAGTGCTGTTTGGTAACGCCAAAACATTAATTGAGTGTCGTTTTACAAATTCTAACGATGTGCACGCTATATCATTTTTTCCAGCTATGACAACTGTATCGATCATTTTTTAGTTTTGGTGGTGTATCTTTAATTATTGGTGATCAAATCAAATTTTTTATTAACGATTTCGAGACTTCGCGCAATATCTAAGGGATATCCCAGTACATTTTTAGAAAAAAATAGTTCTATATTCGATACGATAGCATCCTTCTTCTCGACGAATCCGATATTTTCTATAAAAAACTCGTTTGTTGAATCCCATCTGTACACCTGATAATTACAATATACACTCACACTTCGCATTTTCTTTTTTGAAGAATTGCTTACTTCAATATTGAACGATATACCATTCTTACTATTACCGCAAATAAGCACGGACGAAGTGTTTGCGTACGTGACATGAATGGTATCGAGTATATCCTTTGATTTCAAAAGAAAGAACGTGATAATCGATATAGGATGAACGGCTAAATCAGTAACTATGTTTACATCATTTGGTATCATAGATCCATCGTTTATCCATTTCATTTCTATATGTTTAATGCCATTTAACTCACCAAGTCTCTTTATAGCTGTATGTTGAAGCCATGTAAAATCGCAATATAGAAAAACATCATCTGGTTTTTTAGAAAAAACGTCAAGAATGTCATCTAATGTAATACAAATGGGCTTTTCTATCCATATATCTTTTATACCCATATCAAACAGCTCGAGTAATATTTTGTGATGAGTACTAGCTGGTGTAGTAACAAACCATTTACCATCCGTGAACTTTATATCAGATATATTTTGAAAATCAGCTCCCACTTCGGGTCGTGGATCGATCGTGATTATTTCGTTATTCTCGAGTTTACTTTTAATAATTTTACCAAAATACCCGAGACCTACTATCACGCACTTCATTATTAAAGATTTGCATCTTATCTTTAATAATGAAGGTACCATTTAATGATTTAAGAAGAATTCACGAACCACTCAGGGAAGAATTTCACAAGTCGCTCGATGACGTATTAGATTCGTCTTCATTCGTGGGTGATACACATTTCGCAGAAAAATTTAGAACATATACGGGTGCCGAATATTGTATCACGTGTAATAGCGGTACAGATGCGTTATATCTAGCGATTAAGGCTCTTGAATTAAAACCGGGTTCCAGAATTATGGTACCAGCGGTTTCGTATGCAGCTACGGCTATGGCTGTGGTAAATGCGGGGCACGTACCCGTCTTTAGAGACGTGGATGCTGAAACTGGATTAATGTCATTACCAGACATTTTAGACGATATAGATTGTATAATCGTCGTCCATTTATTTGGACAAATCGCACACGTTCCACGTAAATATAATATACCGATCATAGAAGATTGTGCTCAAGCTCATGGAGCTAAATTAAATTCTGAACATGTTGGAACGCGTGGAACTATCGGTTGTTTTTCATTTTATCCGGGTAAGAACCTGGGTGCTCTTGGAGATGGAGGAGCGTGTATTACTAACGACCAAAACCTGGCTATTAAGATGAAACAATACGCAAGCCTGGGTGCACCTATACATAATCGTTACGAACATAATACCGATGGAATAAATAGTAGAATGGATGGGATGCATGGATTGTTCTTGTCTACAAAATTAAATCATCTTGATGAATGGACGAGGGAGCGAGTTGAACTTGCTAAAAAATATAATGCCACCACCCCCTTTCCTAAGAGGAGTGAACTTGGTGACGTATATCACGTTTTTTATACTTTAGAAAATGATAGAGATTCTTATATTAAATTTATGAATTCTAATGGGGTACAAACTGGTATACATTACCCAATTGCTTTACCAGAATTAGAATGTTTCAAGAAGTATCATATAGAATGCAAAAACGCGAAAGAATTTTGTTCAAAATGCGTAAGTTTACCAATGTTTCCGTATATGAATGCTCTTGAGATCATGACTACATTAAAGAGTCATATAGATTATCGCCATCAGGAACTTTAAAATTTTCTCCATCCCAACGATTACATTGTTTTTCAATTGATTTGATATGCCATATAGCAATAGATGGGTCAGCTTGCAATTCTATTTTCTTTTTATAACCAACTATAACCTCGTGTAATTCGTTACCATATTTAATTTCGGGTATATTTGGGAAAACGCGGCATATATAATCCGGCCAATTTATCCAATCGAGTTCATTCATTTGAAATGTAGTCGTTTTTAGCCACTCATCGGTATAACCCGGATGAATATTTATACGAGGAATCATTATAAGATCTGCGCCAGATTCTTTGACAATTGCTTTAATATTTCTAATCAGTTTTTCTTTTGGCATTTCATCGGGATCTATGATAAATATGTAATCACCCGAACATTTACTTAAATGAAAATTTCTATGTTCAGAAAAGTTATTATCAAAATCTCTTTCACACGTGACTACTTTATTTCCAAAATATTTTATGACATTTTTTACATTTTCGGTGACATGTTTAGTATCAATTAAAATATTTATTTCGTCTTCTTCATCTTTAACTTTTAGCAGAAAAGATACGAGCGAGAATAAATCTTTAGATTCATTACATACGGTTATAGCATACGATAATATCATTATTAAAAGAGTAAATTAATATCTTTAATATGCTTATCCCCAAAACAATACATAAAGTTGTTATTACTGACGACGGTAATTTACCCAAATTACCAAGTGGTATTTCATGTGCGATTGAAAGTTTTTATAAATTAAACCCAGATTACAAGGTTAAATTATATTCACACGAAGAATGTGTCAAATACATCAAACAACATTACGAAGAAGGACCTTATAAAGAATATGGTATACTAAATTTATATACTAAACTAAAACCATACGCGTATAGATGCGATTTAATGAGTCAACTTATATTGTATAATGAAGGTGGGTGGTATTCTAGCATGAGATCGGTGTGTTTAGAGCCTTTGGATGTATTAAATACTTTTAATAAAGAGTATTACACGAGTGTAGATTGTCCCCCAAATCAAAACTGTATGTATAACGCTTTTATTGGATGTGTACCAAAACATCCTATATCTAAAAAAATGATAGATTTGTTAAAATGGAATATAGAACATGATCATTACGGTTTAGATTGTTTGTATCCAACTGGTCCGGGTGCGTATATGAGTGGATGTATAGATTACATTAGATCAAATCCAGGTAAATGTTTTATAGGTCAACATACAATAGAGGAAGATGGAATAGAATATGTAAGATTTGGAAATAAACGAATTTTCAAATGTAAATACAACAACGCTCAGGGTGCCGACAATTCGGATATGGGTGGAACCAACAATTACGGTCAACTGTGGTTAAACAGGGACGTATATAATTGACATGTATTACATAACCATACCGGCAACTAATTTCACCTTATTTACGTAATATACGTATCCACCTATGAGAACTGCCAGAGCTAGAAGAATATAGTTAAATGACATTTTCTTTCGTTTCTTTTCCGTTTCTTCTATAATCCTCTCGGCTGTTTCTTTACTTGGGAGTTTATCAACACTCTGATGTAACATCTCTATCTTACCTATGAGAGCGTGTATAGCTTCTAATATCTGGGCTTCTTTTGTTACAGGCTTTTCTTTGTGATTCACTGTAGTCACCTCTAATACCATATACCACGCAGCATCTGGTTGCAATGTTCTGTAGTCACCATCATCTTGTTGCTCATATATGGTAAAATGCAGTTTTTGTATAGATATAGGATTAAAGTAGTTTGTCTTGCGATTGAAACTTTTCCATTGTTTATCGCGTAAGACAATTCCATTACTCCCCGTGAAATGCCTCTCCAAAGGTACGCGTGCAAATATCTGTCCATGACGTTCGTCTAACATTTGAGCGACTTGGGGAATATCTGGACAGACTATATCCACAAATTTAGCCACGTTCGTGTTGAGTGTGGCCGTATTTTCTCCTACTTGAGTGATATAAAAATCAACCATTTTTATACCGAGAACCTTACTAAAATCTTCGACATGTGTATTGGATGTCAGTGATAAATCAAGCGAAAACGTATTGTTCGTTCCGGTGACGTACCTAGAATCCAGTACGATATATTGTACTTTTTTAGGTATATCGTATATCGATTCCATTCTATTATGTTCAAAGAAATAAAAAAACCTAAGTCGATCACATTTTTCCTAAAAATCAAGATGTCCGAAATCATGGAAACTCCACAACCCACCGAGATCGATCTCCTTCGTGCTGAAATTGAAACATTGCGTAAAGAAAATGAAGAGTTAAAATCGAGAGTAAAACCAAAGAAAGTCAAACCCGTCAAGATCAAATGCCCTTTCATCACGGCTAAGGGTGAGCAGTGTCGTAAGTTTTGTGCGGAAGGAATGCAGACGTGTAAGGTTCACTCGAGACCTCTCAAGCCTCCCAAGGAGCCCAAACCCCCGCGCCCGAAGCGCCAGGCTTGTACCGGTATCAACATCCGAGGGAATCCTTGTAGGCGTAAATGTCTCGAAGGAAAGACGTATTGCGAGAGACACGACCCGGATAATCCAATCATTCCTAAAAAAACTAAACGGGCGCTCAAAAAAACGACACCCGTACATAACCATCTCCCGGGTGAGAAACCCGAGACGCCTTGTGTGCTGTGTCAGACACATGGTGACATGTTTGATATGAACGTTACCACAGTTCAATATGTTGAAACACCTGGCGAGGATGGAATGACTCTTAGTGAGCGTGTAGCTGAGTACGATAGAACTTAATGTGTATGTAATATATATGAGATGGAGTTTTTACATTAAAATCGTACCTTTTGGTACGTTATTATCTTTATCATCAAACTGCTATAAAAAAAATACTAGATAATATAAATGTTCACACCCATAGGAAATGTCGTATTTATCGTGGGCATGATATTTGCCCCGGTCTACGTCATAGACAAATATTTACCAAAAAAACCAGAACCCATAGCCCCCAAAAACGAAGAGTTTAACAAACCTTTCGTGTTTACAGGAAGGAATAAATACTCACCAAACTTTTCTAAAAACCGTTCGTGATTATTCCATCTATATTGAACGTATACATATGTTGTAATTCCAGATCGTTTTTATGTGTATATGTATAGACCTTCACGTTTTTCTTTTTACATTCTAAGATAAACTGGTGATCTAAACACGTCCAATGTATCATCACAGCTGAAAAATTGCGTAATATCATGTCATATTCACTGTGATGATATACAGCTTCAAATGTCGTTCCCTTTTTATATTGATACGGTAAATTGAATAATATCTTACGATTAAAACTACAAAATATTACATTTCTTACGGACTTAAATTTATAAAAAAATTTTAAACTGTCCGCTATGTCCAAGTTATTTCCTTTTATATCCAACAACAATAATACATCTTCTATGTCCGGGATTTTTTCGTATAGTTCGGCTAATGTACATAATCCTTTCTTTTTTATTTCATCATACGTCATGTCACGAATAAATTTATCTTCATGATAAAGATCGTGTGCTAAAACGAGTTCGCCAGTTTCACACATTTGTACGTCTATTTCTAAACCGTCATATCCTCGACCGACAGCTTCTCTAATGGATTCTAAGCTATTTTCTCTATATTTTAATGAAAATCCTCGATGAGCTATACATAACATATCTTATATTATTCAAATAAAATTAAACGAACTTAAAATAAATCGTAGATAACGAATTAGAAAATGTCTCTCGGTCTCGTCGGCCTCGGTGCCATCGGTGGAAACCTCGCAATCAACATCCAAAAGTCTAATAATCTTCATGTTTACAATCGAACACCCGAACAGATTAAAACACTCGAAGATTCGTATGTAAATATTCATGGCCATCATTCTATAGAAGATATGGTTTCTGAAATGGAATCTCCTCGAACTATTATTACAGCACTTCCCCACGGTGAGGTAACAGATTCTGTAGTGAAACAGTTGAGTAAGTCTCTAAGTGAAAACGATACAATCATCGATTGTTCTAACGAGTACTATAGAACGTCTAGAAATCGTGGTGCATATTGTCAGTCAAAGGGGATCAATTATATGGGTGTAGGTCTATCCGGTGGCGCCGAGGGTGCGCGAAAGGGTCCAGCTCTTATGATAGGATCCACATGGGATACATTCAAACAGAACGAACCACTGTTCAAATCAATCGCCAAAAGTTATGCCTATATGGGCGTTGATTATGGCGTTGGTCATTTCACCAAAATGGTTCATAACGGTGTAGAGTATGGTATGTTACAGGGTATTGCCGATGTATTCGCGTACTGCAATCAAGATAAGTTTTATATGTCGCAAGTACTAGATGCAGCTAACGATATTGACATTGACGGTTATCTTTTATCTTCAGCTAGAGATGTACTCGATAGCTATAAAATAAATAAGATTGCGGATGTGGGTGATATGAACAATACGGGTTTGTGGTGTTCGCAAATTGGTTTAGAATATGGAATTCCTACACCTGTTATTAATTCGGCTGTGACTGCGCGATTTACGAGTCGATACATTAAAGCGTATAACGCTTGTCAGCATCTAAACTACGCATTTGATGCACAAGTAGGAGTAAATGCGTTACGGTTTGTGTTTTCTACCTCTATTTTGGAGGGTTTTGATTTAATGAATACACGACACGTGAAAGATGAAAGTATCAAAAGGGCGTGGTCTTCTGGTACTATCATTGATTGTCCCATGATCGACGGCGATCATCGATCTATTTTGGAAGAGACTGTAAATGATGCTAGGATTCTAGTTATGTATTGTAATTCTGTTGGTATTCCATGCCCGGCTATTCAAGCCGCGCTTACCCAATACGATTTTACACATCAGACGTCAACGTCTATGAAGTTTATCATGGCACAAAGAAATTATTTTGGTCAACACGAAATTATGGAAGCGTGATCCCAGAGATATTCTATCTCTTCTTCTTTCAAAAAGAATTCCTTATTTTTAATTTTGATCTGTCTGAGTACATTTTCATACGCACAACCACCTTCATTTAAATCCCATAATTCGTTGTTTATTAAAATGTTTTTTTCTTCTTTTTGAACCATTTTGGCCATGTCAGCTTCTAGATAAATACCCATATAGTCCATAGAAATTCTGCATTGTGTGGGGGCTGTACCGTTATAGTCTAAACTTCTGGAAAGTTGTAACACGTCTGGTTTGATTGAACTCATTTCTCTTAGTACTTTTTCACGTTTCACGCGCAAATGTTTAGCTATGATAGTAGCAAATAGTAGAACGCAATGACTTTGATACATGTCTCCTATTATACCAACTGTGTCAAAGTAATTGACTCTTTCATTTATATCACCTGTTTCGTATATTTTGATTTTTATACTTTCTAGTCTAGCAGGTGTTCGAATATATTGTAAAATATCTTTACCCAGATAATGATCATTGTATAACACCTTTATGTTATTGGTTTCAATAAAAGATTTGATTCGTTCAAAGTCGTATCTAGAGTGTCCGTGTGGTTTTTCGAGTATATAGGTTGGATCAACTATACCGAGATAAGGTTCCACATTTTCACAAAAGTTATGTGTGGGAATGGCCATGTAAGCGACTATATCTGTTTCATCTTTTAGATGATCCAAGTTCGCTACTTCCCGTCTTGATATCGGGGTGTATGAACACCCCAACTTCTTTAAACCGGGTATGATTCTAGATTGAGCCAGATGGCCCCTGGCACCAAACACTAAACAATGATTCATTAATCACTAATAGTAGACGAACATATTTTTTTTGCGGTGGTTTAAAAAAATAAAGCGTGATTACCATAAGTTGATGCAATGAAATATTGTACCGTGACGTGTTATATGACGAGAGGTCCAGAAATAGAGAGTGACAATCATACATGCGCCGAACGCAAACTTTTAAAACAATTATATAATGAGTGTATGAAGAGTGGGTATAAACCTCATCAATTTACATCGTGGTTACACAGAAAATATGGTGAGTTAATAGTATCGAGAAGAACTATATTTGGTGATAGTATATCTATGCCGTGTGTGATTTGTAGAAAATTTTTACAAAAACACGACGTTAGATGGATGGCACATGACGGGTGTAGATGGGTTCATAGCACAAAAACGGATGATTTGCCAGTTTCTAGACCCACAAGAAAACAGATAGAAACTTTAGGATTTTGTAATTGACCTAAGTTCATCCCGAGACAGTATAAAAGTAAAGATGAACATCTTCTTTCTTTCGCTAGACCCCAAGGAGATCGCAGAACTATCTTGTGACCAACATGTGATAAAAATTCAACTCGAAATTTGCCAGATGTTGTACACCGCGTGGTTCTATTCTGGTGAAGAAGATATCGTACAAGCCAACGCCCCGTTTACCAAAACGAAGACTCGCAGGGGGTACAAGCCCGCCCATAAGAAACACCCCATGACCATGTGGATTGCTTCGAGTTTACAAAACTATTTGTACGCGTGTGACATTGGCATCGCTTTAAGTGATGAATACACTAAGCGATACGGTAAAATTCACACGTGCGCTGAACATTTGTATTGGCTTCGCGATAATCACCCTTCGTTTTTCGAAGAACATATCAGTGATACCGCATACTATTCAACTGAAGGTATTCCAGAATGTATGCCAGAACAATACAAAACTCCGAATGTGGTTGAAGCATACAGGCAGTATTATATCAACGACAAAGCACCATTTGCGCGATATAAAACTGGATGTCCATCTTTCATCGAGGGGTATGTAAGCTAATCAAGTATTACAAAGTCGTAAAATGTATTTATCTTGTATGTATTCACGAGATCTACGAATTTTCGTTCGTCTTCGTCGAGTGTTGTAAAGTTTAGTGTAGACTTGTGTATGACTTTTTTTAATGGTATGTTTACGTTATCGAAATAATCAAAAAGTTGTTGAATCGCGTCTGGGTGTAACAGATCCATTCCCATCTTAAATTTGGTAGTAGAAAATGTGTACCTGTACCCATCATAGTCGAGAAGGTTTCCTTTAATAAATCGTTCCGTGGGACTCACGGGATTTTTACCTATTCTATCAGATTGATTTTCCGTTTCAAATAAAACGTTAAAACCATGGACGATTTTTTTTAAAAAATTTCGTTTAGAATCTGAAATCGACATTACTATTATACAGAAAAAAATTCTTAATAATAGTAATGATCACCTTAGCAGTGACGATACTTTTGATCGTACTGTTTTTGGTCTTGACACGAAAACAGCGATCAGAGTATTATGAAGAGGGTATAGGTCCGTCGGATATTGAGATGGGTCCTTCAGAAGATGCTCCAGT
>MDTC01239412.1_pt1 | contig 17184 bp, 14 predicted proteins | sample 811181 | NCBI WGS metagenome assembly MDTC01 (sample SAMN05326644, study PRJNA326480) | marine metagenome | isolation source: seawater | place: Pacific Ocean: North | collected 2011 | reverse complement strand
TTGTCAATCTGTTCTTTTTGAATTTGATAATCTTTAGCTATATCACAAAATTGCACCTTCATTAATATATAATAATATTTTTATTCATCATAAAAAATATCTAAGGTAAGTAAATCTGCTGCATTTAGTCTTTCATGTGGATTATATGTCATCATAATTTTAATTAAATGAATTATTCTTTTATCATCATAATTTAAATTATCAGGATGGACAGTCCAAATTTCATTTAGAATATGATGTGTAATTCTTCTATGATTTTTATTATAGAATGGATAATCATCACTTATTAAATTATACAAAACACATCCACAGCACCAGATATCTTTTTTTTTATTATATTTTTTTCTAATTTGTTCGGGTGGTATGTAATATAGAGTTCCTTGAAATTGTTTTACAGATTCATCATCTTTTATTATATGAGATAATCCAAAATCTATTAATTTAATACAATAATCTGTATTTGAGATAAGTAATATATTTTCTAATTTAATGTCATTATGACAAATATTTTTTGAATGTAAATATTCGACAGTTAATAGTAATTGATACATAATAAAAATTAAATTATTGGCTTCAATATACTTCGTTTTTTGTGAAAAGTCATATAAATCAATTGATGGCGTATATTCTAATACTAAATGGATAACACCATCAATTGCAAATGATTCAATATATTTTATAATATTAGGATATTCAATTGATTTTAGGATATCAATTTCACATTGACCATGTTTTGAATATTTACCTCGACTTTGTTTGATTGCAACAAATTCTTTTTTTTCTTTATGTAAATATTTGCATATTGAAGACATAGATCCTTTACATATTGGTTCAATAAACTGATACTTATCAATTCTAGTTGGGTCATTTGGAATTTTTAATTCCATATAAATAATATATACATAAAGAATCCCTTAAAATTATAATCTATAAAAAAATACAATTATTTCAAATAATAATAAAGCCGTATTGAAAACAAATACCGTATCGTGTATAAATTTCATTATATTCATAGTATCCGTCATCTTCTCCATTACAAAGAACATATTCTTCATATGAATCACTATATTCATCATGAAATACAAAATGTAATGGTGGATTTTGTCTCCATTTATGGAACCAGTTATCAAATATTATGTCAAAATTTGGCGGTAATTCTTTTGTTTTAAATTTAATACATGATTTTGGTGTATAATCTGCGTATGTAAATGATTTGGCATGAACAAAATCATCTATATTTTTGTAGAGTGATTCTTGTTCATAGTTAGAAGACTGTTGTATATCTAAATCTTTATTAAACCTACGGAATTTATTTCCAAAATATTCCGCTTTTTTATAAGGAATGCCATTATTAATAAAAATATTAATAGCTGTTACTTCGTGATTTTGATATGTAACATCTTTGTGATGAATACTAATTTGAATTGGAATACAATATTTACTATTAGCTATATTGTGACTAGCTAATGAGAGTTCATCTTCAACAAAAACATTACAACAATCAAGGAAAGACATAATAATATTCCGTACTACTGTTGGCAATTGTTTGAATGAATGTGATATGATAAACTTTCGATTAATAAATTCTTGCAACTGTGGTGTGGTTGATTGATGAAATATGTTTTTTATTCTAGCCTTAACAGTTAAAACTAGAATTTCTTTAGAATAATCGAGTACTTTTTCACCAGCATGAACTAATTCTGATTTAAACATTACAAATTGTCTAGGATAAGTGCTTTGTTTGAAATATTTAGTTTTTCCATCAAATTTCACGATAGTTCTACCACCTCTATTGCATCTCTTAAGACCAATAATCATGGTGTAAATTTCGCAATTATCTTCATAATATTTTTTGAAATCTCGATGAAATTTGAAGAAATGATATTTATTATATCGAATAATATCTTGATGATCAATAACTTGAAAATCAAGATTATAATTATTAAATATTGTATTTAATTTATTAGATACAATATTCATAATTTCTGCATTTGTAAAAGTATTTTTATATGATTTACGAAAATTAAAATTGGTTGTGTTAGTCCTATCTACTGTATTATATACAGTAGCAAATTTAAAATTTTGTTTATACTTATTATTTTTTATAATTTTCCTGATTTTTTTAAATGCATTCCAGTAAAGTATATTAGTAAAAACTGGTGGAAATGACATTTTATATCATATAAACCAAATATAATAGATATTATTTAGTATATTCAGTTTTTAATTAGCAATTTACAACTAATAGTTTACATTTTTTAAAATTAAATATTTTGACAGATTTATAATGAACATATTCATAAAAAGATGTTATATCAAAATTATGTGGTATTTTAATACCAATTATTTTTGAAGCATTATAATTAATTAATTCTTTAACAATATCATTAATACAACGTTTTCCTAAATATAATGGTATTTTTTCAAAGTTCTTATAATTTGGACCACCCCATGGAGGATCAAAAAAGATTATATCTTGTTTAATTTTAGTCATAATTTTAAGATAATCAGAATGAATTATATTTACGTTTGTTAAATTGTATTCTTTAATATTATGACAACTAATATCACAATGTAATTTTGATATATCGACTGCGTACACTTTCTTAAAAATAAATGCGAAATGAATTGTATTGCCTGCATTTCCACATGTTGTATCAGTAATAGTATATGAACTATTTTGATTTTTAGAGTAATTATATAAAGAATCATATAATATTTGAGCCATTTTAGAAGAATCAGATGATGGTGTAATACTATAATCACCAATATTACTTATTTGTAAATTAGTAAAAGATACTTCATTTTTCTTAGGAAAAAAATATCGTAATCGATTCTTACTAACAGTAATTATTTTTTCATTTTGAGGTTTATTAAATTGATTCCAATATAAAAGATAATATGGATCTATATCAATATTATTTTGTTCGCACCAATTTATTGCATATTTTATTTGATAGTATTGTAATTTACTATTAGATAAATTATAATTTTGGATATAATTATAATAATTTTTTTTTTGATATATTTTATAAATTTTGTTTATTTTACAAATTTGTTTATAAAATATGTTTGGTATTTTATTTTTCCATTTGAATATAGATGTCACAAATTTAGTATGATTAAAATCTGAAAAATTATACATATGATTATACTTTTTACATGATTTAATCATATTTTTGGTTAGATTTAGTGCTAGACCATTACTATGATCTATATATGACCATTCTTTATTAATTTTTTGTAATTTTAGTAAATCTGATAATTCTATACCTTTGAATAATTTGCATGTTATAATTGTTTGGTTACACATGCCACAAGATAATTCAGAGCTAATTTTTATTGAGAAAGAAATATGTTTATAATATAAACTTAGTAGGTATATTAATTCTACAGATATTTTATTGAAAATTTCTGGCAATACAATAGTAGCATGTCCATTCAAATTTTGATGTAACAAAATTAATGTTATAATTTTTGTAAATACTTGATTAAATTGATATTCTCGTATTAAAATATGTGGATATTTAAAAAACATATTTGGAACAAAGATATAATCTACTTTTTCTTTTATAAATAAATCTTCAATATATTGTTTTGATTTTACTTTTTCTAAAATATTTTCGTAAAAAAAAGTAAATTTACAATTATTAATTGAGCTATAAATTGCATCTATAAATTGATTTTTATCATAAATTTGATTAACTAGATATAATATGTGACTTTTTCTTTTTCTTAATAATTTTATTAATTTAATATTTTTAAAAATATATTTAAAATAATAGAAATCTTGTATGTAATTTAATATTATAGATTTATTTTTATTAAATAAATATTTGTATTTTGAATAATTTAGATCAATAATTATATTATAATTTAATTCTAAAGACTCATTTTTGTATTTTTGTATTTTTGGATAAAATATATTTTTCATATATATTGTATATTTAAAGTTTTTTTAAGTTCTAATAATAAATTATCATATCATCTAATATGATAAATATACAAAAATTATTTTATTATTATGTTATAAGTCAAACTTTATTTGCATTTATTATTTTTAACCTAACTTTAAACACTCCAATATTAGAAAAAGTAAGTAAAATTACAATCCAAGTGAATATTTTAAACGTTATTTATTATAGTTGTAAAATTTGTGAGATTAATCAATTAATCGAACCGGTTGATTTATCAATAATATCAAGTATTTTAATAAATTTAAATTTAGTAGTAAGTGGGGGATATATTATATATAGAAATGTTGTAAATTATAAACCATTATATTTTATATATTATGATTCAGTAATACTTCATATTTATAATTTAATATTTATAGTATTTGAATTAAATTATCATAATTATATAATTGACTATTACTATAGTAATATATGTTTATCAATTATACTTTATAATGCATGGTATCCATTATATAGATTATATGGAATCTGGAATTATAGTGTAAATTTGTACACAAATATAGGAAAATTATATATTATTAGTATTTATCTATATATGAATTCATTAGTCTATATTGTATCATTATTAAAAAATTGAAGTTGATATTAGAATATATTAGTAGTTCTTATTATGTCCCATTTTTGATTAAAGAGTTCTTGTAAAGAACACATTTTTGTAAGAAAATTAAATGGAAAATACAGCACTAAAATCGAATAATTCGATATCAAAAGCAGATATCGAATCGCAAGGTGTATTAAATCCAAGTATATCAATTGATATAGATTTCAATATAAAAAAAGCAACTGAATCAATACAACATATAATAGAACCTCTTATTCTAGATTATCAAATTAAATATAATAACTGTAAAAAAATTTTAGATGATATTACAATATTAAGTTTAACATCCGAATTTAAGAGTGAATTAAATAATAGTAAAAGTTTAAAAAAACTTGTTAAAATATTAAAAGATAATAATATGTATGAAGTTGTATCCACTGATTCAGATGTAACTTTACCCGCTAGACATGTAGAAATCATAGATGATTCTGCTGATGGTATTATATCAACAAGTGAAGTTTTATCTGCTAGTAAAGATGAAGATGGAATCACTAATACTCATATTGGCGATGATGGTAGTCGCACGGATACTCCAAGTTTAAGTTTAATATTAAAAGATACTGATCCAGTATACAATGAAACTGCACCAACAACTCCACCATCACGAAAATTTAAAAAAAGTTGGGCATCCCCATCAAGTTCAGATGGCTCTGAAATATTGAATCATTTTGAATTAGATCATCAGGCAAGACAACAAGTAGAATATAATGAATTATGTGAAAATGTTTCAAAGATTGAAGAAACATATGAATCTATTAATAAATCCAATTTTGAAGAACTGTTATGTCAATCAAGAAATGCGCTACAAATCAGAGATAATAATTTTAAATTAACAATCGAATTATATAATAAATCTGGTCAAGATATACTTGTTTTATCTGAATCTCAACGAGTTGATTTAGAATCTGAATATAGAAAATTGCGTGGAAAATTAGTTAAATTTAAGGAAACACCTCAAAATAAATTAAGACATTTATCTTATAAGAAATTATGGAATTTTGTAGAAAATATGATAATTTATCATAGACAAAATATTAAATTAAATCCATGTAAAAAAGATTTATCATCACAGCGATGTAATGGGACATATTGTTCATTTCATCATCAAAATGAAAATAAGATTTATAAACTCTTAATTCCTGATCATCGTAATGTATTAACTTTTGATAACCAATTCGAAGAAATAAAATCTTCTGATAATTTCGGATTATTTGAAGATTTTATTATTAAAATACATAACTATTTATATTATAATGAAATATGTAGATTTAAAAACAATTGTAGATGTACAGATTGTAATAAAATTCATAATATTCATGAACAACTATATATTCATTATTTATGGAATTCTAAATGGAAGCCATACATTGTTCATACTTCCGAATTTAAATCAATATTTATTCAGGACCATGAATCAATTATAACAGAGTATATTTTAGATAAATCATGGAATCGCATAGAACTTTATGATGCTTGGAAACATGATTATGGATTATAATATTTAAATAATATTAAACATAATAATATTATTTAAATGATTTCTTTTTTAATATTATTTATAAAAAATAATAAATATGTATTGAATGATATAATCAGTAAGATTGGACATGATGAATTAAATAATATGATACATCAAAATAGTAAATTATCTCGTCCTAGATTAAAAAGAGAAACTAGTGATCAAATATATATGCAGCAATTGATGGTTGGATCCAAAGACGAATTAGATAAAAAATGGTTTGAATCTAGACTAGATCGTGCTAATCAACGACAATTAGTTATTAATACACCTAAATTTATTAGATTTGGTGGCACTGGATTTTTATTATATGATATGATAAAATCAGATATAAGCGTACAAGAAATATTTTTATTCAGGATAAAAAATGCATATAATAAGTATTTAAATATAATATATAAAGAATTATATTTAATTAATAATCTTCCAAGTATATGTATTAGAGAAATAATAAGTTATATTAATTATACTCGAATATTATCTCGAGATGTCTATAGAAATTCAATATAAAGACATACCATGGATTCAATCATATCCAGAAAATAAACAGTATGAAGAATTATTAAAGATTATAAACTTGGGAAAAAGTGTTATAGAATTTACACAATTGTCTATAAATCCTGAATGTAGTGTATTAGATCCTATATGTAGAAAATTTGATATAATTGAAAAAGAAACATTACAAAATAGAAAAGCTGAATATGACAAATTAGAGAATTCCCGTGTTTTAATTCAAAAAGATGTATCTGAAACAACTGCCAAGGTAAATGAAATTTATCAAATAATAAAAAATGATCAAATAGAGCATAAGACAAATTTACTACAAATACAGGATACTATTAATATTTTCACTAAGTCAACTAATAAATCATCAGTTAAAGGTAAAGTAAGTGAAACAATTGTACAAAATATTATTTCTAATTTTTTTACAGATGATACAATAGTTGATACATCTAAAGAATCTAAAGCAGGGGATTATCAACTTATAATGAATGATGGTATGAAATTAATGATTGAAGTAAAAAATTATAAAAACCCAGTTGATAAAAATGAAGTTGATAAATTTGTGCGAGATATAAAACATAATAAATTACATGGTATTTTTATATCAACAACTTCGAAAATTGTAAAAAAGAAATTATTAGAGATAGAAGAATTACCAACGGGTGAAATCACTGTATATATATCAAATACTGGTGTTTCAGGTGAATCAATTATATTAGGTATATTATTATTAAAAGAATTAATAAAGAGAAAAGCAAATAATAATTTATCAATTAATACAATTGATACATCTTTAATTTTAGAAAATATAGAACAATTTGCAGATATATGTAAGATGATATCTCAAATGACGTCTTCTATTAGTACAATTAAAGATACTATTAATAAAAATTTACAAGATTTATATAACGAATCGTTTAAATGTCAATTAGAAATCAAAAATATTTTTAAAAAAATTAAATATGAAATAACATCTGAATTAAATAAATTTGATAGTAATATAGATATATTAGAAAAAGATAATCGTGAAAATTTCTTAGAACAAATTAAATCAGAATTTCCTAAATTAGTTACTCAGATTGAATTATTATTTAATATAGAAGATACTACAAATTGTAAATTATCATTAACATCCGAAAAATGGTATATTTTAAACACAAATAATGAAGTAATATGTGAAATAAAAAAATATAAAACAAAAATTGAAATTAAGTTTGTAGATAAAAAAACATATTGTATTCAAATAGAATTAAAGATAGATAATATATCTTTAATCGAAAGTGAAATTTTAAAAGCAGTTTAAAGTTTTTAATATATATATTTTGTATATGAATTCTACAAAAACATTGTCGTTAGAGCCGTTGAATTTTATCCAAGGGGATAAATTTGAAATTGAAGCAGATAATTACTATGTTCTTGAGTTTTGGGCAATATGGTGCCCTCCTTGTGTTAAAAGTATTCCTCATTTAAATGATTTATACAAAACATATAAAGATAAAGTGAATTTTGTTGGTATAACAAGTGGTGATAATTCTGCGATTATCAAGTTTATAAATGAACGTAAAGATTCAATGACATATCCAGTTGCGAATGATATAGATAATGTTTTGCACGATGAGTTAGAAATATCTGGTATACCCGTTCTATATATAATTGGAAAGGATTCTAATATTATATGGTCTGGTCATCCATTAGATGACCAAGTTCAAATTGAATTAGAAAAAATTAAGAATGAAAAATAAATATTATTATATTAATATATAATGCGTGAAGCTTTTATAATACCATTATTATTTCTAGGATTTTACGGGAAAAATGGATTTAGTAATGAAATAGATAGTTTATTTTATTTTAAAATTGTTGTATTAAGTATATTATATGTAATCATATCAACTAAAAAAGTTGAAGGTTATGATAATTCATATGATGATTCATATGATAATTCATATAGAAATTTAGAAGAATATGATGAATGTGAAAATGTTCAACATAAAACTGAAGTTGATTTACAAATTGATCGTTCTGCATTTAAAAATGAAGATGATTATATGAAAGTTGTACAAGCTGAATGTATAAATTCTGGGCATTGTTTAAATATAGATGAGAATAGTCACATTAAGTGTTTTTATAAAGATAGTCCAATAAGAAATAAAAGAATTGAAATAGAACGGGAAGATGAAAAAGAAATTGTAGCTGGATCGCTTAATAGTGCAACCACATCAAAATGTGGTACATGTGAAAAAATTAAAAAATCATTTTGTAAAATGGATGATACTAATGAATGTGATGATTGTGATATATATGAAAGTACAAAAGATTGCGAAATTAATGATTTAACTGATAAAGGTGTAAAAGAATGTAAAAAATATTGTTTTGGTGATATAAAACAGTATTGCAGAAAAGTAAAAAAAGATGGTAAGATACAAAATGTATGTGTTGACTGTAATAAAATTGTTAAAAAATCCTTATGTGATAAATTAACAAATAAAGCTGAAAAAGAAAAATGTAAAAAGAAATGTTATCCTAAAACAACTATAAAATCAAATAGATTTTTATATTTTATTGTATATATTGTTATACCAATCAGTGTATTCTATTTCATTAAAAATAGAACTTATAAAAAGATGGTGGAAGAATCTGCATTAGCTCCAGCAGCACCTCCAGCAGCACTTCCAGTAGCAGCTCCAGTAGCACCTCCAGCAGCAGTAGATGGAACTATTTAAAATAAGCTTAATAATCCACCAAAAAGGAAATAAACCGTGATTAATATTATCATTAATACGGATATATCAGAGTGTGTTTTCATTAATTCAATATAATTTTGTATTTTATTATCATCATTTGCAATTATTTTCTCAGTTTTTTTAATATCAAGACAGCATATATATATTTGAATAATAATAAATAAACTGAATGGTAATAATATTTTTGTAAACATATTTATATATAAATATAATATTTTATTTATATATCACGAACTATTTATTTTTTGATAAAGTATCATATAATTCATGATATGGAATTGGATTATTTGGCATTTTATGTGATAAAAATATATTTTTTGAAATTTCCAAATAAACAATTAATAAATAATTAAACATATAATAATAATAAATAATATTATTATTATAATAATACACTTTTTTTATGAAGGGTAATTTCATATCCCGTCCTAGTTTTAAAAAAACAAATAAATCTAAGTTAGGAATAATTATTTGTTCAAGTCTAGAAAAAGAGACAACAAATGATTTTATAACTGAATTTGTCAATTTAATGAGTACAGAAAAAATAAATTATAAGATGTTTATATTAAATGAAAATTCAAAATATAAAAATAAAGGTAATTTATATAATATTGGATTTAATTTAGCTAAAGAAAATAATTGTGATTATGTTATTTTTCAGAATGATGATTTTATACCAACCCAAAGTATAATTGGTTATTACAAAACATATCCAATTAATCCAATTGATTTAAGTTATCATACATCTAATAATAATATGAATGTTCTATCAATAAATATAAATGATTTTGAGAATATGAATGGATTTAATTCAAAAACTATAAATATAAAAAAAGAGTTCATTAGATCATTAAATCGAAATAATATAAAAATAAATATACCATCATCAGGATCATTTAAAATTCATGAGAATAATACTTTATATAAAAAAGGAAAATTAAATCGACGTAAGAAAAATACAAATTCAATTATAGAAACCCAAATATTAAGTGATAATATTTATTATTATATCATTGGATAATTTATATTCTAAATAGTAATGATTTATTACCAATAATTTGAATATCTTTCCAAATTTCATGAGATTGATTAAATATATTTTCATCTTTTACTAAATTACATAATTTTGCTGTAAAATTTGTGGATGATTTAATTTCATTAACTTCATTTACAAATGAGCTTATTATTAAATAATTTTTCTTTTTAGAAAAAATATTCGATAGTTTTTCATAGTAAAATCCATCAATTATTAATATTAATTTTATATTTTCATTTTCAAATATATTAATAATATCATTAATAGCGATATTATTATCACAACTTATTGTTAATAAATCATTATCAAGATCAGATCCTTTATCACAATATCCAGAATAATAAATAAAAACAGTATCATTATCGCTACATTTATTATAAATAGCGGTGGTTTCTTCTAATAATTTACTTATATTTGATGTTTTATCTGTTAAGACAATTGGTTCATAAAAATGAAGAGAAGCATGATTGGATTCTTTAATTGAATTTTTAATTAAATTAGTATTATTAATGCAATTAGATACTTGATAAGGTGTACCGGTGTAATTACATCCTATTAATAATGAATGTATATTATATGTGAGGGTATTTTTAGAATTTTTATCATTTTCATGATTATTGATAACATCCTTTATTAATTTATTTTCAGTAGTATTATTTTCAACTATACTCTTATCTTGATTAGCTGTTTGTAGTATTATGTTTTGAATATCATGTATTATAATATTATTATATTTTGAATCAATCTGATCTAAATTTATATGAGATTCGTTATTAGTTCGGTCTATTTCAGTATCTTCAGTTATTTTAGATACATGATCTATATTATCAGCATCAGTAGTGAACATATTTAAATTACTAAACCATCCGTTAAATGATTCCTTTTTTGAATAGTGATAAGTAACTGCAGCAATTAAAGCCGTTGAACTAATAGCCACTAAACTAATTAAAGTATTTTTATTTAGTTTGTCTGGTATAATTGAATTAAAAATATTCATTTATTATTAATTTATAAATAAATTTTATAAAAAAAACATATACAAAATATTAATATAATTTATAAGAGAATATTTAATGTCATCTATAGAAAAAAAATATCAGAAATTATCTCAAATTGAACATATTTTGAAACGCCCTGGTATGTATATTGGTCCTGTAGACCCTAGTAATCAATTGACATGGGTATATAACAAAAGTAGATCTAAAATGGTACAAAAAACAATTAAATATTCGGCAGGGTTATATAAATTATTTGATGAGATATTAATGAATGCATTAGATGAAACGACACGAGATAAAAGTTTAAAAAATATAAAAGTGAATGTATTTGAAAATACTGGTAAAATATCTGTTTATAATGATGGTAAAGGAATAGATGTTGTTATGCATCCAAAGCATAAAATATATGTTCCAGAATTAATATTTAGTCATTTATTAACATCAACTAGTTATGATTCATCTAAAATAAGTACTGCTGCCGGAACTCATGGTTTAGGAGCTAAACTAACGGCTGTTTTTTCTAAATATTTTGAGGTTGATATAGGGGATCCAGTTCATAAAAAGAGATTTTTTCAGACATATCAAAATAATTTAGGTACTAAGTCTAAACCACAAATCACATCATATAATGAATCATTTGGTTATGTTAGAATTACATTTATTCCTGATTATAAATATTTTTCTTTAACAAATTTAGATGCAAATCACATAAAATTAATTGAAAAAAGAACATATGATATTGCTGCTTTATCGCCATCGACAGTTACAGTATCTCTTAATAATGAAAAATTAGCAGTAAAAACATTTACAGATTATGTCAATTTATATATTGGATCAGAAGAAAAAACACCACGTGTTGTTGAGGTTTGTGGAACAAGATGGAAAATCGTCATGTGTACAAGTATGAATGATAAATTTGAGAATATTTCATTTGTAAATGGTATTTATACATCACTAGGTGGAAAACATGTTGAATATATATCAGACCAAATTAATAATTATTTATATGAATACATGAAAAAAAAGTATAAAAAATTATCGATAAGGGAGTCATTTATTAGAGATAGATATATGTTATTTATACAATCAACTATCGAAAATCCTACTTTTTCGAGTCAAACAAAAGAAGAATTAACTAGTCATTCAGATAAGTTTGGATCAAAATGTGTTTTGTCTAAATCATTTTTTAATAAAGTTATATCAAATTTATCAATAATAGAGGATATAGTAAATTTTATTAAAGCTAAAGAAATGCGGGATTTAGCAGGGAAAGAAACAAAGAAAAAATCTAAATTAAGATCAATACCTAAATTAGACGATGCAAATTATGCAGGTACTAAAAATTCATTAGAATGTACTTTAATTTTAACAGAAGGGGATAGTGCAAAGACTATGGCTGTAAGTGGAATAGGTGCTATTCCTAAAGGTCGTAATATATTTGGTGTTTTTCCATTGAAAGGAAAATTATTAAATGTAAGAGAAGCATCTAATAAACAGATTTCAAATAATGATGAAATTAGTAATTTACGTAAAATAATTGGTTTTCAGATAGGGAAGGAATATACTAATAAAAATATAAATGAATTACGATATGGTAAAATTATGATAATGACTGATGCTGATGTAGATGGAAGTCATATTAAAGGATTAGTATTTAATTTTTTACATCATTTTTTTCCGACATTATTAAAGGTTGATAATTTTGTAACAGCTTTAATTACCCCTGTTGTTAAAGTAACAAAAGGAAATGAAGTAATTTCATTTGATAATTTAACTAAATTTGAGCAATGGAAAAAGAAAATAGATCCAACTAAATGGAAAATTAAGTATTACAAAGGTCTAGGTACAAATACTACCCAAGAATCAAAAGAATATTTTAAAAATTTAAATAAATTTACGGTAACATATTCATGGGATAGTACAAAAACAAATGATGCAATGAAATTAGCATTTTCAAAGGATATGATTGAGCAAAGAAAACAGTGGTTGCGTAATTATAATAAAGATAATGTAATAACTAGAGATCAAAAGATTATTCCATATTATGATTTTGTAAATAAAGATTTAATCCATTTTTCTAATTACGATAATCTAAGATCGATACCATCATTAGTTGATGGATTAAAACCATCACAAAGAAAGGTATTGTATAGTGGCTTTAAGAAAAATCTTAACACGGATATTAAGGTTTCACAATTTGTTGGATATGTCAGTGAACAATCTGCATACCATCATGGTGAGATGAGTTTGACAAACACAATTATTGGAATGGCACAGAATTTTGTAGGTACTAATAATATTAATTTATACATACCAAGTGGTCAATTTGGTACCAGATTGATGGGTGGTAAGGATCATTCTTCTGCTAGATATATATTTACAAGGTTAAATAAAATTACAAGATTAATATATCATCCCCATGATGATCCAATATTAAATTATATAGAAGATGATGGTATGAAAGTAGAACCTGAATATTATGTTCCAATAATACCGGTTGTATTAGTAAATGGTGCTGAGGGAATTGGTACTGGATTTAGTACATTTTTACCGCAATTTAGTGTTAAAGATCTTATATTTCAACTAAAAGAACGAATTAAAGCAGGAAATACTGCTTCCTATAGATGGTCGCAGGTTATGCCATCTTATAATAATTATGGTGGAGACATTCACAGAATTGATATAAATCATTATATATCGAAAGGTAAATATGCTATAAAAGATCGTAAGATTGAAATAACTGAATTGCCAATTGGTCATTGGTCGAATGATTATAAGGAATATTTGGAGGATATAACATATGGTGGGGATAAATATTTTAGTAATTTAGAAAACTTTTGTACAGAATCAAAAGTTCATTTTGTTATGAAGATTGCAGATAAAACCGGTGTTGAAAAAATGAGAAAAGAACCATCACAAATTAAATATGTTAGTAAGTTGGAAAAGTATTTGAAATTGGTAAAACCAATAAGTATGACTAATATGTATTTGTACAATAGTGAACACTATCTTAAAAAATATGATAGAATTAGTCAAATCTTAGAAGACTTTTATAATATAAGATTACAATTTTATAAAAAGCGTAAAGACTATCTAGAAAAGAGTTTGAAAAATGAGTTAGATATATTAGATACGAAAGTTAAATTTATCACAAGTATTGTGCAAAAGAAATTAGATTTATCAAATAAAGATAGAGCAGTTATTATTAAGATTTTTGATAGTAAAAAGTATTATAAGATAAAAGGAGAACAAGATTATGATTATTTACTACGAATGCCTTTTTACAGTTTAACAAAAACAAAGATAATAGAATTAAATAACCAATATAAAAAGAAAAAAGAAGAATATGACAAATTAGTAAAACAAACAATATCTGATTTGTGGATAAATGATTTGGATGTATTATCCAAACATATTGAATCTTAACGTCTGCCATGTATATGTTGAGATCCATCGCAACCACCTTGATCAGTTCTTACTCTACACACAGGACAAGTTGGACCATTTGACGATGCCCATGATTGAATGCAAATACCATGAATAGCATGACCACATGGTAACTTTATTACTTTACAAGGACCATGTAAATTTTCAGTGCAAATACAGCATGTATCAGTATCGCCAATTGCTGTACTAAGTATAGTCTCATTTTGATGAATTAATGATTTACACATTGCTTCATATTCAGTATCTGTAACAGAAATTACTTTAATAAAATGTAATCTATGTTTAATTTTTTGAACACCAGTACCAATTGGTAATCCTTGATATCTAAAAATAATCCTCATATTAATCACTCCGAGTGTAATTCTAATAGAATTTTTATTTTCATTAAATGCAGTTATAATTAGTTTTGAAATAGCATTATTATAAGGTATCCAACTATTATTATCTATTTTTCTAAATTGTGATAGTTTGTTGCCCTGTACAACTCCAGTATCCGACCAGAAAACATGTAGTTTTTGTTTATGTTCCTCTGGATTTTTAATAAATAATGGTACAGGTATTTTATTATTTGTTACAGGACATGTATAAGTATCTGAGTCATTTGTAACTTCAACACGATATGCGAAGCGAAGACCACCATTAGCAGTTAGTTGACATAATTGAAGCTTTTTTATATGTGGATTACATTCTTCATACATAGTAAACCAATTAAATCCTGCATTATAAAAATTAGGTACAAAAATAGTGCAATCCTGGTAAATAATTCGTCTAGCAGGTTTCAACCTTGGATTATATTTCATATGATAAAAATTATTGATTTCATCAGGAGATCTGATATTATTCGAAGTACACAATTCTTGGAATTTAGGTTCAAGTAATTTAGTAATATGATTAGGATAAAGATTAACTGTTTTGTCACCATAAAAATTATAATGAACATAGAATACTATTTCCAAATGATCTTCTGATTGATCCATAGCTGCCCTATTAGATGGATCCATAGCTGCCCCATCCGATTGACCTTCACTTTTACTTTCACTATCTGCCATTTTGTAACGTATGTGCTTAGATTTAATAAGATTTATATATTATAAAAAATAACACAATAATAATTCAATTTTTATTCAAAATCGTCAATCATTGCAGACATGTCAAGTTTAAAGTATTTTTGATGGATACCATATGCTTGACCAAAGAAGTCATATTCTTTTGCATAAGTTCCTTTAATAATTTGTTTACCAGGATTATCTGTTTTAAATTTAAGTTTTCTAGGATTAAGTGAAGTTTTTAGTTTATAAGTCTTAATAAATTTTGTATCAGAATAATTATGTTTTGGGTATATATAACTAAATATATCTTGATCGGGTGAATAGGGTTCTCTTTTAGAAATTATTTCATCATTAAGTTGTTTCAAATTACTTTTTAGGATTTCAATATCTTCAAAAATATTATCAGGGATATCGTTCGCATTATGAAAGTCGTAAATTATATGAAACAGTCTTGTTAGTTCTGTATTAATAGCTAAAGAATCTTCCGTAGCATATTCATTATTAATATTATCAAAATCAAATATATTTTTATATGCATCTGTATTTTTTAGACCAAATCGTATAAATACTATTGGAAAAACTATTTCGTTTAAATTAAGTCTTGGATTAGTTAGAATTTTATCAATAAAATCAATTGCACTTTGACCATCCGGTATTTTCATACAACTATAGTTAGATTCGTAATCAGGTTTATGTGTTAACTTATGATAATCATGACAATTTAATCCACGATATGCATTAGCATATAGATGTTGATTAACATTATGACTATGTAAATATAATAATTTACATAGTCCTTTCTTCTCAAATAGTGGAATATGATCTGTGTATTTAAGATTATTATATCTTAATCCTGGAATATATACTGCAAACATTCTTTTTGAATATTTATAAAGTCGATTTTCGTAAGAATTTGAAAAACGACTTTTATCAATGCCCGCAATGTTAATCTTGTGTTGTAAGGAAAATAATGTTTTTTTAAGCATATATACATTTTCTAAATCAAATCCACAACAACAGCAATCAATATCAAATCCTAATAGAATTTCTGATTTTGTTTTATATAGTCTAGAATAAATAATTTGAATTTTAGGCATATACCATGATGGTAATAATTCAATCGTAATTGCATCTTCTGATCTATATATACATCTTTTTGATAGATGATACATCTGATTATTTATATTAATATGGTCAATACCGTATTTACAAAGTTTTTCAACAAGCCATTTAATTTTAAGGGTTGCCTGTTGTTCATTTAATCCATAAATAAATATATCAATATCATTTATATTAAGATGTGGTTGTG
>MDTC01202668.1_pt1 | contig 17184 bp, 17 predicted proteins | sample 811181 | NCBI WGS metagenome assembly MDTC01 (sample SAMN05326644, study PRJNA326480) | marine metagenome | isolation source: seawater | place: Pacific Ocean: North | collected 2011 | reverse complement strand
TTATATATATATATATATCAAATGATATTATTGAAATCGAAAAAAGAATTTAATATAGGGATTGTAACAATTGGGAAATCTCCTAGATTGGATATAGAATCTGAATTACAAAAAACAATAGATTATGATGTTGATTTTACACATAGTGGTGCACTAGATAAGATTCCACCTAATCAACTTATTGATCTTGCTCCTTTGTCTGACAGTGATACACTGGTTACTTTAGTAGATGACAATACTGAAGTGCAAGTTTCTCATGAAAAACTTACAGAAATTCTTTATGAAAATATTTCTGAAATCATTTCTAAAGTAGATGTAATAGTTATGGCTTGTACAGGGGATGAGGAAATGGGAAATTATCAGAAACCTATACTTTTCCCTGGGAAAATCACTGAGAATTTGATTGTGGATTATTCAAATAAAAAAGATTTTAAATTAGGTGTTGTACAACCTCATAGCAATCAGATTAAAAAAGAATTTGAAAAATGGAATTCAAAGAATATCATAGCTGATGTTTATGCATCATCTCCCTATGGAAATGTTAATGTGCCCGCTGATCAAAATTGGATTGATGTGAAAAATTCATTTGTCCAATTTAACCCTGATCTTGTTTATTTAAATTGCATGGGAATGAGTAGTGCTCATAAAGATTATATTCATGAAAATTTAAATGTACCTGTTTTGCTTGCAGCAAATGTAACTGGAATGGTAATTAATCAAATATTAAATTAAAATAAATCAAAATTATTGGTAAATTAATGTCGAAATATAAAATTGCAGTATTAGCTCCCAAAGGATATGAAACTTCTGAAAGAGGCGGAGACTTGATTGATTTTGCTTCAATTGAAAAAGATATTGAATTAATTTTTATTGATGGGGATAGTGATATAGACGATATTATTTCACAATGCATCGGTATAAAAGCATTAATAACCCAGGGAGTATATAAATATATTACAGACTTGGTTTCCAAAGTTGATTCAATTAAATTAATTCAGACTCCAAGCGCTGGAACTGACTGGTTAGAAAAATCTAAATTAGCCGAATTAGGTGCTTCTGTAGCTAATAATGGTGGAGGAAATGCAGTAGCAGTGTCTGAGCATACAATAGCTTTAATGTTTTCTGTTTACAGGAAACTTGATCTTCAAATAAAAAACCTCAAAGAAGGAAATTACCAAAACTTTGCCATCCCTGATTTGATGGATAATATTTTTGAAACTGAAACTTCACAAAATATAAATAGTAAATCTTATACACCTGGCAGTTGGAATAGATCGGAATATCATACTCTTGTAGGAAAAAGAGTTGGTATTATTGGATTAGGGAGAATTGGTTCAAGAGTAGCTAAAAGGTTAAATGGATGGGAATGTGAAATTGTTTACCATGATATTGTTGATTTCTCTAATCAATATGTTAAAGACACTGGGGCAATCAAAGTTAGCCTGAATGAATTATTATCAACATCTGATATCGTTACTGTTCATGTTCCTTTGGAACGCACAACACGTCATATGCTTTCAGTTGAAGAATTTATTATGATGAAAAACAGTGCTGTCCTTATAAATACTAGTAGAGGCCCAGTTGTTGATGAAAAGGCTTTAATTGATGCTTTGAATAATAAACAGATATTTGGTGCAGGACTTGATGTGACTGAGATAGAACCTATAAAAATGGATAATCCTTTACTTAATATAGAAAATGTTATCCTAACTCCTCATTTTGCTACAAGAGCATATGAATCTGAAATTAATATTGCCAAATTTGCAGTTACTAACGCAGCTAAAGTTGCAAGAGGTGATCAACCTGATTCAATAGTTCCACCTGTTTAAAGATTGTATTATGGGAATAAAATCAGGTTTATTTATGATGCCAAATCACCCTCCTACAGTGAGTATCAATGATGCTCATGACTTTGATGTGGATACAATAGTAGTAGCTGATAAACTAGGATTTCAAGAAGTATGGGTAGGCGAACATTTTACAGCTCCATGGGAACCTATTCCCTCACCTGATATTTTAATTGCACAGGCGTTATTAAAAACAAAGAATATTCGATTGGGTGCTGGTGCCCATTTATTACCGTATCATCATCCTGTTGAATTAGCTCAAAGAATTTCATATTTGGATCATTTAAGTAAAGGGCGATTATTGGTAGGGATTGGAGCAGGAGGATTGCCAAGCGATGCAGAGATATTTAATGTAGATATTAAAGCTGGTGAAAATAGAGCCATGACAAGAGAAGCATTAGATATAATGTTATTTTTGTGGGATAAAGATACAACAGGTGAATTTCACGGAAAATTTTGGACTGTCAGAAAACCTGATCCGAAGAAATGGGAACATGTGTCATTAAGACATTTCTTGTTACCTTATCAAAAACCTTATCCTCCTATTGGATTAGCTGGAAGTAGTTTTAATTCAGGCACATTAAAAGTTGCAGGTGAGAAAGGATTTATTCCTATGAGTATTGGGGCAGGAGGAGATTTTTTAAAGTCACATTGGGATTCTGTTAATGAAGGTGCACTAAAATCAGGATTAAAACCTGACAGACGAAATTGGAGAATTTTAAGAGATATTTGGGTCGGAGATACTGATGAAGAAGCAATTAATTATGCTAGAAATGGAATGCTTTCAAGAGCATGGGAAGAATATCTTTTACCAATTTTTAAAGAAGGAGAAAATCCAACTATTAATGGTTATAAACACGATCTTTCTGTTAAAACAGAAGATGTGAATGTTGATTACATGTTAGAACATATATGGATAGTAGGCTCACCAGAAACTGTTGCTAATAAAATTAGAAAATTGTTTGAAATATCAGGTGGATTTGGAGTTTTATTGGGACAAGTTTTAGATTATTCAGAGAATAAGGAGAATTGGCATAAATCTTTAAGATTATTATCTGAAAAAGTCATTCCAAGCTTAAAAGATTTGAAAATTGATGATTAATTTTACTACTAAAAACTAATAACATGGCAAAAAAAATAGCTTTAAAGAATGGTTTGATTATTAATGGATCTGGAAGTCCAGGTTATTTCGGTACTTTATTAATACGAGATAATAAAATAACTATATTACGTGGAAATCACGAATATCCCAAACCTGATTATGAAATTGATTGTACTGGCAAAGTTATCACCCCAGGATTTATTGACTTACACTCTCATTCTTCTTTAACAATATTTGGTAACCCAACCCATGATCCAAAAGTTTTCCAGGGAGTTACAACTGAACTGGTTGGCATTGATGGAGTTTCACCTGTTCCCTTTAAAACTAAATCAGAGCTTGAAAGATATATATGGTTAGATTCTGGATTTAACGATTATCCACCTGAAGCTGACTGGTTAAAAACGTTCGAATATTTAAATAAAATTGATAATAAAGTTTCTGTAAACATTGCATGCATGATAGGCAACGGCCCTCTGAGAATATGGGGTGTTGGCTGGAATAACATTAAAGCCACCAAAAATCAAATTGCAAACATGTGTTCAATATTAAGAGAATGTATGGAAGAAGGAGCGTGGGGATTATCAACTGGACTTGATTATCCGCCTGGAGCATATGCAGATACTGAAGAATTAATTAATCTCAGTAAAGAAGCTTATAAATTAGATGGCTTTTACCACACACATACAAGAGCAAAATTAATAACAGATGAAAATATACTTGCCCCTTGGGATGAGGCTATTGAAATAGGGAAAAAATCTGGCATTCCAGTACATTTAACTCATTATAAACAAAGAGATCCAGGAATTGGTAGCTACAATGATTATTTAAGCCTGGTTGAAAATGCTAGAGAAGACGGAATGGATGTAACTTTTGATTGTTATACTTATCCATATTCAGGTACTACAATTACTATTTTACTTCCTGATTGGAGTAAAGATGGTGGGCCAGAAGCATTAATGAGTCATCTTAAATCATCGGTTTCTAGAAAAAAAATGTGTCAGGAAATTAACCATAATGCTTTTAAAGAAAATTGGCTGACTAATTTCAAAAATAAATACAATAAAATATTTGAAGGACTATCAGTTTCTGAAATAGCATTGTTCAAAGATAAAGATCCTTGTGAAACTATTTTTGATTTGTTAATTGATGAAAATTTAGGTATTTCAACTGTAGGATTAGGCAATACTCCTCATAGTATTCCAGAATTTGTTAAACATCCTGCTGGAATGATAGCTTCGGATTCATTAATTTTTGGAGATTATCCAAATCCAAGAACGTATGGTAACTTTACTAAAGTTATTTCAGAATTTTCCAGGGATGATAAAATATTGCCAATAGAAGATGCGATCAGAAAAATGACTTCTTTTCCTGCTCAAAGATTGGGATTAAGTAATAAAGGTTTACTACTAGATGGGTATGACGCTGATATTGTTGTTTTAAATTTAGCAGAAATCCAAGCACCAGCAACTAAAAATAACCCTAAATTACTTTCAAAAGGAATTGAACAGGTAATTGTAAATGGCGAATTTGTAATAAAAGATAGTGTGCATACAGGTAATTTGCCTGGTAAAGCTATAAGAAGAGGTATTAACTCTTAATATTTCTTATATAGTCTGCAATATTAACTGCATACTTACGAGCTATTGGTCCAATAATAATTGCTATTGGTGTAGCAATAGACCATGCAAATGCCCAGGCTTTCATCCATCTTGATAAATATCTGGCATCTATTCCAGTGTTTATTATTGTAATTATCCCTGACATAAAAAATGACATTCCCGTACCAATGATTAAGCCTGTAATTATTTTAACTAACATGATCCAAGTTATATTTGGTTTGAATTTATCAAAAAGCTTTCTTTGAAGATATTGATATAGTGTATATTATTTTAAAATAAATATTATAATTTTCTTATAAATACTTAGTAGAAATAATTATGCCATTTGTAGAAAAACCAAAGCGAAGTATATGGACCTGGGGTTACCAGCAAGATGAACCTACAAACTTAGAAAGGCAGAAACATGCTGCTGAATTATCGAAGAAAATTGGAATTGAAATAATTCCTCCCAAAATTCCTCTTGCAGATGAATTAAATTTAAGAACCTCACGAATTAAAATTCCAGATAATCTTTCAGATTATTGTTTCACTGATAACTATGAAAGAGCATTACATTCATATGGCGCAGAAAGAGAACTTGCAGCTTTGGGTAAATTCCCAAATCCTCCTGATGTAGTTGCACATCCTTCTAATGAGGATGAACTTGCAGAAATTCTTGATTGGTGCGATAAATATAATTATGTAACTATACCCTATGGAGGAGGATCTTCTGTTGTGGGTGGAGTTACCCCCCCTGAAGATAAAGGCCCGATAGTTACTATTGATATGGATCAATTTGATAAAGTATTAGAAATAGATGAAATTTCAAGAACTGCAAAAATTCAGGCAGGTATATATGGACCTGAACTTGAGAGACAGTTAAAACCTTCAGGACATACTTTAAGGCATTATCCTCAGAGTTTTGTTGAATCTACACTTGGTGGTTGGATCGCTACAAGATCTGGAGGACATTATGCAACTAATCACACCCATATAGATGAATTTGTTGAATCGTTAAAAATGATAACTCCTTCTGGATGGTGGGAATCAAGAAGATTGCCAGGTAGTGGAGCGGGGCCTAATCCAGATCGTATCGTCATTGGAAGTGAAGGAATTCTGGGAATTATTACAGAAGCTTGGATAAGAATTCAAAAAAGACCACAATATAGAGCTACTGCTGCTGTTATGTTTAATTCATGGGAAAATGGTTATGATGCAGTTAGACAAATTGCACAGGCAAAATTATGGCCATCTAATTTACGAATTTTAGATTCTGATTTAACTGCTGACAGCACAGGAATTGATAATGGTGTGAGTTTATTGATTATTGGATTTGAATCTTCAGATTTATCTCAAAAATGGTCTCTTGACCAAGCTATAGAAATTGCAAAATCATGTAACGGAATTGTTACAAATGATAATATAATTATTGATGATGGAACTGGTGCTCCCACGGGTAGAGGTGGAGCAGTTGGTGCATGGAGGAATGCTTTTATAAATGTTGGCGGAGGTCTTACTTCAGGATTAGGATTGGTTACTGGTACATTTGAGACTGCAATAACATGGGATAAGTGGCCAGAATTTGATAAAAAAGTGAGAGAAGCAACTCAGGCCGCACTTAATGATGTATGCGGTGGAGGTACATTAAATTGTAGGTTTACCCATGTGTATCCTGATGGTCCGGCTCCTTATTACACTTATGTAGGAAATTATAAAAAAGATGGTTATTTCGAGCAACAGAATGCAATAAAAAAAGCAGCTTCAGATGCTATTATATCTGCAGGAGGAACTATCACACATCATCATGCAGTCGGAAGATTACATAAACCTTGGTATGATGTTGAAAGACCAGAATTATTTGCAGAATCATTGAAAGCAATGAAAAAAGTTTGCGACCCTTCAGGGATTTTAAACCCAGGGGTATTAATTGATCCAGTGTAATATATTATATTAATTATAAATTTTATTTATTAAATGAATAGGAGTAAATTATGGGTTCTATAAATCAACTAGATCAGACTTTAAATAAATTATGCGATGAAGTGCAATTTGATGTTAAGTGGTATGTCAAAGATCTGAAAACAGGAGAATCTTTAAACAGAAATGGAGATGAGATTGGACCATCAGCAAGTACAAGAAAAATTTCAATTCTAATGGCAGCAATGAAATATGTCAATGAGGGCAAAATATCGTTAACTGACGAAATAGTCCCAGATACAAAATATTTTGGTACTCATTCAGGTTGCTTCCAACATTTTCTTCCGGGATTCATACTAAAGTTTCAAGATTTATTAACAATGATGATAATTGTTTCTGATAATGTTTCTACTGGTACTGTAACTGAAATTCTTACCTTAGATTATATTAATGATTTTTGTCAGGGTATTGGAATGAAAAACACTAATCATTTAGTAGGATTCCCAACCGAGCAACATCTTTCAGCGGATGTAAATAAAGTTAATTCTACAACTCCTAATGATGTGGGAGGATTATTGGAAATTATTCATCAAAGCGTTTCAGACCAAAGTGCAGCTAACAAATTAGGATCAACTATAGAACTGTGTAAGATTGCAATGGAAATTCTTTTAGCACAAAAATTAAATAATAGACTTCCATTAAAATTAGCTTCTCCCTCTGCAGTGGGACCAAAAGATAATGATGTTAAAGTTGCTCACAAAACTGGTAGCTATCAGACTGGCTATTCAGATTCAGGAATTATTTATCCCTCAAACCATCCAGGTGTAATTTTGTGTGCTTATACTGATAATGTTCCTCAATATTTAGATAATGGAGCTGCAGGAATTTATTCTGCTAATGACACAATGGGATCTTTAGCTCTTGAATGTTATAAATATACTCAAAATTAATCGTAGATAACAATATGATTAATTTAAAAATTCTATGTTCAGGTACTCCTACTCCAAGTGATGTCAGATGGGGTTCTGCTTATGTCTTGAAGATGGGTGCTGAATGGTTTATGTTTGATTGTGGTCCTGCCGCAACTTATAAATTGATTAAATCAAAAATTAGTCCTTTAGATATTTCTAATTTATTTTTTACTCATCATCATTCAGACCACGATGCAGATTATGCTTGTTTTTTACTTACAAGATTTGACCAATCAATAGGGAAAGAAAAAGAATTAAATGTTTATGGCCCTCCTCCTACAAAAGAATTAACTAATAAACTCATCGGTGAAAATGATGGTGCTTACTGGCATGATTTTGTTGCTAGAACTAAGCATCCTTTAAGTTTGTGGGCTTATCAGGAAAGAGGAGGGAAACTACCTCGTCCAATTCCAAAAATAAATTCTTATAATATCAACCCTGGTATAGTAAGCTCAGGAAAAGATTGGGAAATTACAAGCGCAAGGGTTGAACATGTACAACCTTATTTAGATTCTTTAGCTTACAGAGTAAATTATAGCGAAGGCTCAATTGTGTTTTCAGGAGACACTAAACCTTGTCAGGCATTAATAGATTTATCTGCTAATGCAGATGTTTTAGTAATGGAATGTATCAGACTGGAAAATGAAATGAAAGGTAACGCAACTTCATTATCAGAAACAAGTGCTCTTCAAGCAGGGAAAATGGCCGAAGAGGCAAATGTAAAATTGCTAGTTTTAACTCATCAGGCTCATTATCTTGATTCTGCAAAAGATGATGTTCTTAAAGAAGTTAAAATGAACTATAAAGGCAAGTTGATTTGGGCAGATGAACTTATGACGATAAACTTTTAGTTTCTTTTTGTGCAAGCCATATTCCAATTATAACGAGTGATAATGCTAATCCATGGTATATTTCAAATGATTGGTTTAATAAGAAAATGGCAAGAAAAGAGCTAAAAATTGGAACTATATTTGTATAAACTGCTGCTTTTCCTGGCCCAGCTAAATCTACACCTCTTAGATGACATATTTGGGCGACACAGGATGGGAAAACTGCGATTAACAATGTAATGATCCAACCTTCAGTTGTAGGATAAGACATTCCAGATATAACAAATTCAACGATAAATAATGGTAGTGCAATAAACATAGCTATTACAGACAATAATGTGAAGAATGCAATTGCCGAAATTTGTATACGTGATTTTAGTGCAATTGTATAATAAGAGTACATAAAACATGCAATAAGCATTAATAAATCGCCACGATTTATTTCAAGCTCCAATAATGAATTTATATCACCTGATAAAGTAATGATAATGACTCCTACTAATGATATTGTTACACCAAGCCCCTGAATTAAATTTATCTTTGTCCCGTATGATATATATGCACCAAGGATTACAAATACAGGCATTGCACCCTGTAATATCCCAATATTTATTGCAGTAGTTTCGTGTGCCGCGGTATAAAAAAGTAAATTAAAACCACTGAATCCCATGAATGTCATAAAAATAATTTTAATAATTTGTGGTTGTATTAAATTCCATTTAGATTTTACTTGATTGCCATATGTTACCCATAAAAAAGTACTGACAAATAACCATCTTAAAGGAACGATGTGAAGAGGAGATATTTCACCTACGGCTAATTGCCCAAATATAGTATTAAACGCCCAGCAAAAAGTTGCGGTTATAAGTAATAACGATGGCATGTTATAGAATTTGTTTATTAAAGTTTTCATTCTGGATTAATTTTCAGAGAATCAAGCATTAAGTCAAAAATTTCAGAATTTAAATACCATTTTTTCCGATTGCTTAATATAGATATTATAATTATTCCTCTATCTTTTACTGCCATAGTAACAATCTTTCCCATACTTCCATCAGAGTATTCACCTTCACTTATATATCCAATGTATTTATTAGAAACTTTTTTAGATATTTGATTGTATTCCTTGTTATTATTTATCAAATAAGTTGTAAATGGAACCAAATCTGACGTATGGGTTTTTGTTATTTCAAAATCAAAAGTTCCAGATAAACTTTTTAATTCTATATGTGTTGCAGTTTTTTTTTCTATTTTCCATAAATCTGAATATTTTAATTCGAATTTATCTATAGAAATTTTGGCATTTAATTCTTTGGCCTTAGCATCATCTTGAGCTTTTTGTTCAGCTTTTAATTTGGCATCATCTTGAGCTTTTTGTTCAGCTTCAGCTAGTATTTTATCCCTTTCTTCTGCTTCAGCTTTTGCTTTTGCTTCTTCATTTATTTTATTTTGTTTTTCTGTATCTATAAGTATGTGAATTCCATTTGCATTTTTCGGAATATTGTCTGTTTTGTTATTTACCTGAATATCTGTTTCTTTAATATCATCAGATTTATTACATGATATAAGCATAGAAAGTAGCAAAATTAATACAAGTAAATTTTTCATGTCATCTATTCTATCTATTCTAATTCCATAAGTGTATATTTATTAGAACTAAAATAATTGTATTATTATGAATGAATTTGACACTATTATTATAGGAGGCGGAATTGCTGGCAGTTCTGCAGCTTTTCATCTTTCAAAAAAGTCTGATAGTAAAATATTACTTATTGAACAAAAATCTATATCTTCTGGAGCATCAGGTTTAAATGCGGGACAAATTAGTTCAACAGGTTGGAGTAATATTCCTGATCTGAATTCATATTTAACGCATGGAAGTCTTGAGATATTTAAATCTTTACAATTAGACTTAAATTACGATATTGAATTTAGACAATCTGGTTCACTAGCAGCAATTCAGACTAAATCTCAATATGATTTTGTTATGGATAACGTTATGCAGATGAAAAAAGATGGCAAAAATGTAGAAATACTTTCAACAAGAGAAGCACGTTCGATAGAACCTGAAATTTCTGAAAACTTATTAGGATTTGTATTTTATCCACTTAAAGCACAAGCAGATCCAGTAAAATCAACTATTGCATTTTCAGATGCGGCATCTAAATCGGGAGTTAAAATAAAAATTAATGAAGAAGTTAGAATTATTGAGCAAGATACAGATAATACATATAATTTACAAACTTCTCTTGATAATTATTCCTGTAAAAATCTTATTTTAGCTACAGGTGCGTGGAGTAATAAATTAGGTAAATTGTTAGATCTTGAAATCCCTATTATTCCAATCAGAGGTCAGATGTGGGCAACTAAACCGATATCTCCAAGATTATCCCACATTTTTTCATCATTGGAATCATCACATGACTGGCATAATGATGATGGGTCTGATGCTAATACTCCTCCTGAATTAACGCATATAAACGGTGAAAGAAAAACAAGGCATTTATATGGTCGTCAAAGAAAAAATGGTGAAGTAATTTTTGGTGGTGACAGAGAAATGTTAGGATTTGAAAATAAAGTTGATTTTAATGGGATTAAATCTAATAAAACTCATGCAACTGAAATATTACCTTTTTTATCAAAATTATCTATAGATAGAACATGGGCTGGATATATGCCGTTTTCTTTAGATGGTGATCCTATAATTGGTAAAATTCCAGCTTATAAAAATTTATACATTGTATCTGGGTTAGCGTCATCAGGATTTGGAAAAGGGCCGATGTCTGGAAAATATATTGCTGAATGTGTGGATTCTGATTTTATACCTGAAATTTTGAATCCTGCAGATCCTGGAAGATTCATGCAGATATCTGGATAAGATTAATCCATTATTGTTCCACCATTGATATTTAAAGATTGTCCGGTTATATTTGATGAACTATCAGAAGCAAAAAATACTACTGCGTTTCCAATGTCTTCAGGGGTCTGCTCTCTTTTAAGAGGGCAATTGTTTTCTATATATTCAAGAAATAATTCTCTTGGAGTCATATCTCTTTTTGTTTTATCCTTATTTATAGTCTTCTGAGCATTTTTTTCCCACATCGGAGTCCATATACTTCCGGGACAAAGTACATTTACATTTATGTTATTTGCAGCCCATCTTAATGCAAGAGATTGTGTTAAATTTATTACGGCTGCTTTTGATGCTGAGTAAGCAGGATTATCTGAATTAGGAAATTTACCACCATGTGATGAAATATTTATAATTTTGCCATAATTTCTTTTTTGCATTTTTTTTGCAACCTCTTCAGATACAATAAATGTTCCCCTGACATTTATTGAATAAGTTGAATCCCAGTCTTTAATTTCAGATGCATTTGGTTTTTCAAAGGTTGCAGATCCTATTACTCCTGCAGCATTAACCAGAATATCTGTACTTCCCATTTTTTTTCTATTAAATCAATAGTATTTTTAACATCATTTTGATTTGTAACATCACAATGGAATAAAGAAATTTTCGTTCCAAAACAAGAGATTTCATTATTTGTTACTTTCAATTTATTGGAATCTATATCTATGAGCGAAATGTTAGCGCCTTGTTCAGCAAGTATTTTTGCAATCCCTGCCCCTAATCCGCCTGCCCCTCCAGTAATAATGGCTGTTTTATTATCGAAATTTTTATAATATGTTGACATGCTTTATTATAACTATTAATTAAAATAACTTATATGGAAACTCAAGTGATAAATGATTGGTTAGTAAAATTTGAGAAATCACTAAAAGAAAAAGATATTGATGGAATTTTAGACTTATTTGATACAAAAACTTATTGGAGAGATTTAATTTCTTTTACCTGGAATATCATTACTTTAGAATCAAGGGAAGATATTTCTTTAATGTTAAATAATACTATTGATAAGATTAATCCTGAAAATTTTCAGATCCAAGAAATGTTAGCTGATAGTGGTGATGTTCAAGAAGCCCGGTTTACATTTGAAACTTTAACTTCAAAATGTATAGGCCATATTAGATTAACAAATGGTAAATGTAAAACCTTATTAACTCTTACCGAAGAATTAAAAGGCTATGAAGAAAATAAAGAGTATAAAAGAGAATTAGGTACTGAATTTGGTTTTTTTAAAGATCGTAAAAATTGGCTTGAAAAGAGAAATATTGAAATACAAAATCTTGAAGAAAATAAAAACCCATATTGCCTGATAGTTGGAGGAGGGCAGGGGGGAATAGCATTAGCAGCAAGATTAAGACAATTGAATGTTCCAACTATAGTTATAGATAAAAATCAGAACCCTGGAGATTCTTGGAGAAATAGATATCATTCATTATGTCTGCACGATACAGTTTGGTATGATCATATGCCTTATTTACCTTTTCCGGATCACTGGCCTATATTTTCTCCTAAGGATAAAATTGGAGACTGGCTCGAAATGTATACGAAAATAATGGAAATAAATTATTGGGGATCTACAGAATGTTTAAATGCATCTTATGATCAGAAAAAGCAAACATGGGAAGTCATTACTGACAGAGAAGGACAAGAGATAAAATTAACTCCTAAGCATTTGATTTTAGCAACAGGTATGTCTGGTATACCGCAATTCCCAGATATAAAAAATATCGACAAATTCAAGGGTAATTATTGTCATTCAAGCGGATTTAAAAATGGAATTGAATATCGAGGAAAGAATACAGTTATTATTGGGTCTAATAATTCAGCTCATGACATAGCTGCCGAATTATGGGAACAAGGCGCAGCCAATGTTACTATGATTCAAAGATCAGCTACTACAGTCGCAAAATCTAAAACATTAACAGAATTATCCAGTAATGGAATTTATTCTGAAAACGCTACCCAAGCAGGAATTACAACAAACATTGCTGACATAACTGTTGCTTCAACTCCCTATAAATTAATACACGTTGACGGGCAAAAAACTGTAAAAAAATTGAAGGATATAGACAAACAATTTTATACAAAATTAGAGAAAAGTGGATTTATGTTTGATTGGGGTGAAGATGAATCAGGATTATCTGTTAAATATCTTAGGCGAGGCTCGGGTTATTATATAGATGTGGGGGGTTCTGACCTTATTATTAATGGAGAAATAAAATTAGAGAGTCCTTCAGAAGTAGAAGAATTTAAAGAAAATTCAATTGTATTAAGTAATGGTAAGGAAATTGATGCAGATTTAGTTGTATTTGCAACAGGGTATGGATCCATGAATGGATGGGCAGCCAAACTCATTTCACAGGAAGTAGCAGATAAGGTTGGTAAATGTTGGGGGCTTGGCTCAGGGACAAAAAATGATCCCGGACCTTGGGAAGGTGAGTTAAGAAATATGTGGAAGCCTACTCATCAGGAAGCATTATGGTTTCACGGGGGCAACCTTGCACAATCAAGGCACTACTCGAAATATTTAAGCCTTCAGCTTAAAACTAGGTATGAGAATATTCCTTTTGAAGTATACGGCATACCAAAAGTAAATCATTTAAGCTAAGCTTTGTAACCAGTCACTAAATGTTTTATCCCAGGATTTATTGTTTTTGTTCATTGCATTAGGTTCGTGATAATGATCAATACCCTTAAAAACATGTGTCATATTGTTATTGTTGTTATCTTTTATTTTTGAATAAAAGTTTTTTGATTGATCAATATAAATTTGTTCTTCTAGATCAGTATAAGTTAAAAGAATAGGTATTTTGATTTTTTCATCATCAAATATTGGACTTATAGATTTAGAAGAAAATCTTTTATTGGTTATTTGATCAACATACTTTTTTGTATATTGTGTTAAATCATAAACACCGCTTGATAGAATTAATCCATTTATCTGATGATATTTGCTAGCATAATAAGCAAGATGAGCACCTGCACTATGCCCTGCAAGAATTATATTTATATTTTGGCTGTATTGTTTTTTAATAAAATTTATACTTTTATTTATATCTTCTATTTGTTCCTTAAATTTTGATTTTGGAGCTAATCTATATCCTGGAACTACTAGATTTAAATTGTAATTTTTAAAATATTCATATGTGAATAACATCCATTCAGGATATCCAAATTCCCAAGCTCCTCCATGAATATTGAATAAAAAAATATTATTAATATCTATTTTTTTTGGCAGTGTATAAATCCTTTGTGCTTTATCAGGCCCATACTGGAAAAAGTTTGAAATTTTTTTATTTCTATATTTATCTGATTTGATTAATACAGACTCAGCCCAAGCATCTGCAGCAAGGCTCATAGGAGGTTGACTATCAAATTTAATCATTTTTTTGTTCTAATTCCAATAAATAATCTTTTCTGCCTAGCCCACCTCCATAACCAACAAGTTTTCCTGATTTTCCTATTACTCTATGGCAAGGGACAATTATACTTATTGGGTTTGCATTATTTGCATTTCCAATAGCTCTTGAAGCTTTTGGATTTTCTATGAGTTTTGCCTGATCTGAATAACTTACAGTTTTGGCATAGGGTATTTTTTTTAGTGCTTCCCAAGCTTTTAGTTGAAAATTCGTTCCTGATAATTCTAGGGGGATGTTAAACTTTTTTCTTTTCCCATCAAAATATTCAGTTAATTGTAAAATTGTTTTTTCAATAATAATATTTTTTTCATTTTTAAAAATCACATCATTTTTATTCCAATTTTTTAATCTTTCAAAACTATGATGTATTGCTGTCAGTGCTTTGCTAGTTGCTGCTAAATGTAAAGGACCAATAGGAGAATTAATTTGATAGTAATAACTGTTCATTTTATTTAGTAGTTGATATAAATATATTATATGATTTTTTGAGCATATGATCCCTGTATATTTGTTGTATGATGAAACTATTAAAGATTATTATTTAAAGCAAATATTGGAGCCAAAATGAATGATAAAGAAATTTTATATCAATCATTAGTTGAAATTAAAAAATTAATTACAACTAAAGAATTATCTCCAGTTGAACTAGCAGAAATGGCGTTGGAAAGGATAGAAGAAACTAATAATAAAACAAATGCATTTTTAAATGTATATCCTGAAATGGCAATTAATGATGCAAAAAAAGTTGAACAAAAAATAATCAACGGAGAATCTTTAGGTTTGATGGCAGGAATTCCTACCTCAATAAAAGATCTAGAGCCGGTTAAAGATATGATTACAACAAAAGGTTCTTTACCAAGCAAAGATGAAATTTCTGATATAGATCAAATTGGTGTGGAAAGAATAAAAGAACATGATGGAATAATTTTAGGTAAAACAAATGTACCTGAAGCAGGATCAAGTGGAACTACAGAAAACAAATTAGGAGATGATTGTCGAAATCCTTGGAATTTGAATCATACTGCAGGGGGTTCAAGTGGTGGGACAGGCGCTTCAGTTGCATCAGGAGTTACACCTGTTGCACAGGGTTCAGATGGAGGTGGTTCTATTAGAATTCCATCTTCTTTCTGTGGAATATATGGTATTAAAGGTACACAGGGCAGAATTCCTAGAAGATATGCAGGTCCATCAAGCTGGCACCCTGTTAATTTTTCATGTATGGGGCCAATGAGTAGATATGTTATTGATAGTGCAATTATGATGCAGGCTATGGCTGGACCTCATCCAGATGCTGAGTCGGGGACTATACAGACTGCACCTCCTGATTTTATATCAAATATAGAAAAAGGTATCTCAGGTAAGAAGATCGCTTGGTCTCAAGATTTTGGTTGCAGGCCAATTCACCCTGATGTTAAAACCAATACCCAAAACGCAGTGAAAGTATTTGAAGAATTGGGAGCGAAAGTAGAACCTTTTGATTTTACTTTCGATTTAGATGAACTAGAAGAACCTATAATGAAAGTACTTGGATTTGCTTCAAGGTATGCATCTGGTGGTGAAGAGTTACTAAAAAAAGATCCTGATGCTTTTATGCCTCATGTTTATAATACAATTTTAAGAGGAAAAGATGTCAGAGCAGACGATTATGTAAGAGCACTTGCTAGATTATATGAATACAGAGCTTACGTAGAATCAATTTTTGAAGAATATGATTTTATAAGTGCTCCAACCATGGCTATTCCAGCAAACAAAATTAATGAAAGATCATTTTTTGAAAATGGAAAAGTTATATTTAAAGAATGGAATGATGAGATAAAATTTAATAGCAATGATCATGATTTTTCTACATGGAATTATGTTTACCATGCAATGACATCTTTGTTTAATTGGAGTGGTAACCCAGCAGCTACTCTTCCTGCCGGATTTTCTAAGGATGGATTACCTACAGGATTGCAGATTATTGGTAAAAAAGAAAATGAAGTAGGTGTTCTTCAAGCTTCAAGGGCATATGAGATTGCTCGTCCTTGGCACGAAGACAAACCAAATATTTAGTATTAAATAGTTTGATCAAACTCCAAAATCTGAAAAACTCAAAATTATAGATGTGATTTCTAAATATTAATAACGCTTTACAATTATGGATTATCCAATCACATCTTTATAAACTCTAAGATAATTTAATCCTAAAAGTTTTCTGATTTCTTCTTCGTTAAAGCCTCGTTCAGCTAATTTGATTGTTAAATTTGGCCAATCTCCAAAATTATTATATCCTTCTATTTTCCAGTCTGCATATTTTGGTGAGACTCTGTGTTCCTCTCTAAAACCAGTCCAATTAAATGCTCCTATTTTAGTTTTAGGCATTTCAGTTGGAAATTCAAAGAGAGAATCAGTGCCAGGGCCAGGACCCATTTTGTCTGTCCCTACACACACATGATCAATTCCTATAACATTTACAAGATGTTCTATATGTAAAGCCCAATGATCAAGGGTTGCATTAGGAGTTTCATCTTGAATAAATACTGGAATGATTACAACTCAAAAAACCCCGCCATTATCTGCAATAGCTTTAGCAAGTTTATCGCTTTTTCCTCT
>MDTC01072181.1_pt1 | contig 17187 bp, 16 predicted proteins | sample 811181 | NCBI WGS metagenome assembly MDTC01 (sample SAMN05326644, study PRJNA326480) | marine metagenome | isolation source: seawater | place: Pacific Ocean: North | collected 2011 | reverse complement strand
GAATATCCCTAATGGAGGAAATATCATGGAAGATGGTGCAATAATTCATGTCGATTACGACTTATTCAGCGGAGAAACTGGTGACTTGATTGAAACAACAAGAGAGGAGATTGCCAAAGAGCATGAGATGCATCAAGAGGGCAGAAACTACTCACCAATGGTATGTGTGGTTGGCAGCGGCAACCTAATTCCAGGTTTCGAAGCAGCTCTCAAAGACGCAAAGGTAGGCAAGGAAATCAATGTTGAGATTCCACCCGCCGATGCATACGGTGAGAAAGATTCCTCGCTGGTTGAAACAATCAGTATTGATAAGTTACGCAGAGCGGTCCAAGACCCCAACTCATTGTATCTTGGTGCACCGGTTAACATCAACGGTCGTCAAGGATATTTGTCTTATCTGGCAGCTGGTCGGGCGCGTATCGATTACAATCACCCAATGTCAGGTAAAACTCTGAAGTATGTATTTACTGTTGTCAAAGAAGTGAAAGGCAAGGAAGATAAGGTTACGGGCTTGCTGGAATCTAACTCCGGTCATTCGGGCTTTGAGGTTTCATTCAAAGGTGACGACTTGTCGATAGTTTTGCCACAAGCAATGCTGTTTGATACCAATGCGGCCATGCTAAAATTCCGCCTTGTGACCATGATAAGGGACGCTGTTGAGTGCGGCAAGATTTCATTTGTTGAAGTCCACGAACCCAGAGTTATTCCTGACCTAGATGCTGATGATGCAGATGGTGGTGAAGACCTATCCAAACTTTCCGTGGCAGATCTAAAAGAGCGATTGAAGGCAAAAGGCCTTCCGGTGGGCGGCAAGAAAGCTGAATTAATCGCCCGTCTCGAAGATGGCGAAGAAGAGTGATCTGCAACATTGCACCAACCTAATATTCATCAATTATGGGTAGTTGGTGTGCTTCATGGTAACAGCAGCTGAGATTGAGGCGCTGTTCAATGATGAGCCAAGGTCACTCGATTCAGCAATATATTCACCACTAGAAAAGGTGGCAATCTGGTTTGCTGTAGCAGTATTAACCATCGTATCATTCGGACTTATTTTCGCCAATGAATTGTTTTGGACTGATGGCTTGAAACCGGTAGTTTGGGACCCAATTGTCAAAGACGCAGGTTCAGCAGGCGATGCTGGTTATTCACCAGAAAATACCGCTCTTTATGCCACGACAGTCCTTTTCTGTGTCATGATTCTACAGGCCATTTTTAGAAAGATGAGTCTACCTGCTGATGACCGTATGATGTATGCACTAATTTCGTGGGTAATTCTAGCTCCAGTATTACGTGTTTTGGAGGATTCTGATTTCTTTAATTCAGATATCGACTGGCTGTTAATTTCACCAATAATACATATTCATCTCGCCATATGGTTGGTCTTAACCGGTTTTGTTGCTCACAAACTTGCTAGTAAGTGGGATGGTTCAACGGAAGATAGTGACCGAGAGAAAAGTCGGACAGTGCTATTCATCACGTTGGGACTGCTATTATTCCTTCATTGGAGTCTGTTGTACCAGCCGAGTTACTCAACCCATCCCGATATCAAGATGTTTTGGATTATTCTAAGCTTTCCAACCGCACTGTATTGCTTGTTTTTCTTGATAGTGCGTACAGCAGATTGGCCTGCGCTAACCAGGGGCTTGATTGCGTTTGGCAGCGCCGCATCAGTACTCGGAGTATTCCACTGGTTCCAATTTATTGCGTCACCGTGGCAACAAGAAAGTGGTAGGTTAGTAGAATCACAACCATTGTGGCCGGCACTGATTGTGCTTGGGCTCCCAGCACTGGTTTGCACCTTTTTGTATCGTTACGGCAGAGACGATGCCAGGCACATAAAATTGACCAATTATCAACCCGGAGTTTTACCAGCTGGCATCACTCTAAAATCATGGGAAGACGCTGGCGAAAAAGTATCGCAACACCCAGTCGAACAGTTGTCACGTAAGGCACTAATGGCCAATCCGATGGTTCTCGCAATGGTCTTTGGGCAGCTATGTGATGGATTTGCTACTATGGTGGGAATTGACTTATTTGGCTATGGTGAGAAACACCCAGTCAGTGACGCAGTAATCCAGTTTGGTATTGGAATTGCAGACTCTTTTGGTATCGAGCCATTAATGGAATCGGCAAACCCACCTGGAGCATGGTTGTTTGCTATAGTTAAGGCAGGCCTTGTGGCGGCAATAGTTTGGCTATTTGTCGAAATGCGAGTCGAGCGCCGACAAATACACCTCCGTATGTTGATTGTGCTAGCTGTTCTAATTGTCGGATTAGCTCCAGGCTTGAGAGATATCGGCAGGCTTACACTTGATGTTTGAGAAACGAACTTGAACCGTTAAATGTCGAGTCGTGTTGCGTCGTTATGAGGGGTACTATGGACAGATTGCCAACTAGGGTAAATCGGGCTGATCCAGAGTATCAAACACGGAAAGATCACAACATTGCGCTTATTTCTGCACTACGTGAACGTTTAGATGTAGCATCTAATGGAGGTGGTGGTAAATATGTCGAGCGTCATCGTAATCGTGGCAAATTACTGCCTAGAGAGAGAATTGAGCGCATAATTGATCCCGGAACAGCATTCCTTGAATTGTCACCACTTGCGGCATACAATCTGTATGATGGCAGGGCTCACAGTGCCGGCATAGTAACTGGAGTCGGGATGGTTCATGGCCGAGAATGCCTCTTTGTTGCTAATGATGCAACGGTCAAAGGAGGCTCATATTATCCCATGACGGTCAAGAAACATATCCGAGCCCAAACGGTCGCCCATGAGAATCACCTCCCATGCATCTATTTGGTTGATTCAGGCGGAGCATTTTTGCCGATGCAGGACGAAGTGTTTCCAGATATCGGCCATTTCGGGCGCATTTTCAGAAATCAGGCCAGGATGTCTGGAGATTCGATACCACAAATTGCTGCAGTTCTAGGTTCATGTACAGCAGGTGGGGCTTATGTCCCGGCGATGTCAGATGAATCGATAATTGTCAAGGGCAACGGGACGATTTTCCTTGCCGGGCCCCCTCTTGTCAAAGCAGCAACCGGTGAGGAGGTGACAGCAGAAGAATTGGGTGGAGCCGATGTCCATACTGCTCAATCTGGCGTAGCAGACCACTTCGCTGAAGACGAGCCAGAAGCCCTGAGATTAGTTAGAAACATCATCGAAAATTTAGGTCCTAGAGAACTCACCCCAGCTGCAGGAGAAGTGCCAGAAGAGCCTGCCCACGATGTTGAAGATTTACTCGGATTGATTCCGACGGATAACCGAACCCCGGTCGACATAAAGGAAATTATCAGTAGAATTGTTGACGGCTCAAGATTCCATGAATTCAAAGCCCGTTATGGGACCACGTTGGTCTGTGGTTTTGCTCATATTCACGGCCACAAAGTAGGGATTGTCGCTAACAACGGTATATTATTCTCAGAATCATCAATGAAGGGGGCCCATTTCGTCGAGCTATGTGGTCAGAGAGGTATACCACTGGTGTTTTTACAGAATATTACTGGCTTCATGGTCGGAAAAGCATACGAAGCGGGAGGCATTGCCAAAGACGGTGCAAAATTAGTCACCGCGGTTTCATGTGTTAATGTTCCGAAGTTCACCGTAATAATTGGCGGTTCACACGGGGCAGGAAACTATGGCATGTGTGGAAGAGCCTACGATCCGAGATTTTTGTTTATGTGGCCAAACAGCAGGATTTCAGTTATGGGGGGTCCACAGGCGGCTGACGTGTTAGCAACAGTAAAACAAGATCAACGAGCAAGAGAAGGACTGCCACCAATGGCTGATGACGAGTTGGAACGTTTTAGACAGCCAATCCTCGATAAGTATGAGACAGAGGGTAGCCCCTACTACTCAACCGCTCGCTTATGGGATGACGGAATTATTGATCCTAGAGATACACGTGATGTATTGGGCTTGTGCATTGCGGCCGCACGCAACGCGCCGTTACCACAAGATCGATTTGGCGTGTTTAGGATGTAATTTATCAATTAGAAATTTGAATTTACAATTGGAGTTTTATTTATGAAAAAACGTGACTCGCCCCCCGCAACAGAATTAGTATCGATTTCTATCAAGGGCCCAGTATGTTACGTTACACTAAATCGTGAAGCAAAGTACAACGCGATGAATGTCCAGATGATTAACGAATTGTGCGAGGTATTTGAGTGGACTGCAATGAAAAGCGCTGGCCAAACCGGGGAACTCAGCGATAAAGACGGTAATCCCCACCTCAGGGTTATTGTCTTGAGTGGTGCGGGTAAACATTTCTGTGCCGGCGCAGATATCAATATGATGCGGGATGCTGGCGCAAACAGTCCTGAAGAAAACCGCCGTGACTCGGAACGCTTGGATCGCCTTTTCAACGGCTTGTGGTCTCATCCATGCTTCACTATTGGTGCCATAAGCGGAGTGGCTCTTGGTGGCGGTGCTGGACTCGTTGCTTGTCTTGACCATGTGATAGCAACAGAAAATGTCAAGATTGCTCTGTCAGAAGGCAAACTAGGCATACTACCCGCAGTGATTGGACCTTATGTCTACCGTCGTCTAGGCTCCGCATGCTTCCGTAGGTTAGCGATGCAGGCTAGTCGAATCGACGCTGCAGAGGCTCTGCGTACTGGTTTTATTGAACAGGTTGTTAACTCTGCAACGGAAATGACCGAATCTGTACAGAACCTCATTTCTGAAGTTATGAGCTCTGGCCCGTGTGCCGTCACTCTAGCTAAAGAACTGACTCTAGGCTTTGATCGCTGGACTGGAACAGATGAAGAACTAAGGCTTTACACACTAGACTTCACGAGCAAGATGCGTGGTTCAAAAGAAGGCCAAGAAGGACTTTCATCATTTCTAGATAAGCGTGAAGCTAATTGGAAATCTTGATCTGGTGATTTTATGATAAACACTGTGCTGGTTGCAAATCGTGGCGAGATAGCCTGCAGAATCCTCAGAGCGTGCCGTGAAGCAGGATTAGATTCTGTTGCAATCTACGCTGAGAATGATGCCGGTTCGATGTTTACTGAATTAGCGACAATTGCTGTACCACTGGAAGGTGAAACAATCGCTGAGACATATCTCAATCAAGCGCAAATTCTCGATATTGCGGCAAAAGTTGGTGCCGATGCAATCCACCCTGGTTTCGGATTTTTATCGGAACGTGCTGATTTCGCTCAAGCCGTTATTGATGCTGGAATTAATTGGATAGGACCATCACCTAAGGCAATTGAGATGATGGGCGATAAGATGACTGCGAGGTTAACTATGAAGGCTGCAGGTGTCCCTGTAATACCTGGTGAAGAGATTGATTCGGAGGATGAAGATTCTATGATCTCTGCGATTGAATCGGCTAGCCAACGAGTAGGGTATCCGCTGCTTTTGAAAGCGTCATCGGGTGGTGGGGGCAAAGGTATGAGGAAGGTTGAACAGCCTGCAGACCTTGTTGAGGCCATTAAAGGAGCCCGTAGAGAAGCAATCGCTGCGTTTGGGGACGGGCGAGTGTATGTAGAGCGATTGTTAACAGGCTCTAAACATGTTGAAATGCAGATTCTCGCTGATAAGCACGGCCGAACAATCCACCTCGGAGAGCGAGAATGCAGTGTCCAAAGACGCCATCAAAAAGTCTTCGAGGAATCACCGTGTCCTGTGATGACCGACGGATTGCGTGCTAGGATGGGCGAGGCAGCAGTACTGGCCGCCGAAGCAGTTGACTATGTCGGAGCAGGAACGGTGGAATTCTTACTGGCCTCCAACGGTGAATTCTTTTTCCTTGAGATGAATACTAGAATCCAAGTTGAACATCCCGTAACAGAAATGGTAACGGGGGTTGATCTGGTAAGAGAACAACTTAGAATCGCATCGGGTGAACCGATGAGTTGTGGAGAGTTGATGATTCGTGGCCACTCGATCGAGGTAAGATTGTATGCTGAGGATGCAAGTAATAACTTCCTGCCGGCAATTGGTCCGCTTGCGGTATTCAGGCCCCCCACTGGGCCAGGTATTAGACTTGACACTGGGGTAAGAGAAGGCGATTTAGTAACGCCCAATTACGACCCAATGCTCGCTAAATTAATCGTTTGGGCCCCCTCTCGAACCGAAGCACTGCAACGTATGCGCAGGGCATTAGATGAGTTTGTCGTGCTTGGTACAACGACCAACATACGATTCTTGCGAGAGTTGTGTGATCAGCGGGATGTTGTTTCTGGCAGGACTGATACCATGTTAATCGAAAGGGTGTGGCCCGATGGCTGGCAGCCAGAATACTCTGCAGCATCACTTGACGCCGCATTGATGGTGGCAGCAGTCAGTGAGAGTGCTGGTCTCCACAAAGCAGAATCAATCCTAACTGCGACAAATGACGGACCAGTTAGCCCGTTCGGAACTCTTAATCGGAGGTATCCATGATGCAACATGAGTTCAAGGTTGATGGTGACAAGGTGGAGGTTACCCTTGCCAAGGATGGTGACAAATGGATACTTGGAGAGTATATCGCACAGATTACAATGGATGGGAGAATTTTGCTCTCAGATGCACACGGCACGGTAAATTTTGCTCATTCAGCCAAAGTTGGTGATACATGGTGGGTTCATTTCAATGGCCAAGTTTTCTGTTTGGACAAATTAGAACCCGGGTCACAAGACAACGATGCTGATCAAGGGATGACGGCCCCAATGCCTGGAAAAATTCTCGACGTAAGGGTAACAAACGGTCAATCGGTGGAGTTAGGTGATTTGCTCTTAGTTATGGAGGCTATGAAAATGGAACATCGAATTATTGCGGCTAAATCGGGTGTTGTATCGAGAGTCAATTACTCAGTTGGTGATCAGGTTCAACAAGGTGATGTATTGGTCGAGATGGTCGAGTAATCAAACCCGTCGACGCAATTTCTCCATCATGCCATCCGTCTTTGATAGCAGGGTTAGACACTGTTCAACCTCGCCCTTTTCCAGCGCCTCCTGTGCACTTGCAACACATGCTTCACAGTTTAATCGCTCCTCGTCATCGATTTTTATCAGTGCTGCTTCCAACTGATTACGCAATACCTTCCATTCCTGGACAACGAAATCAAGTAGTTCTCCCGCCTCTTCAGATTCTTTGCCAGATTTGTCTAATTCAGTTGTTAGTCTATTCAGTAAAACTGCGGCATGTGTCCATTGCTTTGCTTCAGCAGCTTGTTCAATGGCTGATAATTTGCTTTGCCATGATTTAATGTCTGATTTATTCCCGAATTGATTGACTAATTTTTTCTTCTGCCGTAAAGCTCTCCTGACTTCGTCCATGGCTGCCCGTTCTGCCTCGATGGTTCGTGCGACACCATCAGCCAAACCAACCGCTTGACTTGCATTGCCTGCTTCCAGCGCAGAAATCGCGCTATTTAATCGATTAGTCAGCTCGTCAATGTCCAGTCCATCACTTTGATTCAATTGCCGCTCAGCCTCCTTAATGGCTAATGCAGCCCTGTCCAACGCATCGTTGCCAGCTGACAACTGGGCAGGGATCACAAACGCATACTCAAAGGCTTTTTTCGGAGCCTCAGCCGCAAGTTTGCTCCTTGCATCGCTCAGCATTTCATGTAAATGATTGATGCTTTCACCATTTTCTCCCTCGAGCAAGCGACTTGCCTCTGAGATTGCTTGCTCTGCTTTTTCCCACCACTCAATCACCTCATTGGCGCGTTTTTTTGCTTGCCTAAACAGTAACTCACCTTCTCTAAGGGAGCCTAACTCGATTTCCCGCACCCCCATGTCGTATGACTTGCGCGGTTTCTTTACCAGTGGTGCTATTGCTTCTGCCTCCATTACGGAAGTTCGGGCATCTTCTTTGACAATCTGCACATCACCAGCAAGTGATAGTGACCTCGCAATATCATCTTCCGCATCATCTAGTAGCCGCATACCTAATTCAGGATCGACGTGCCCTTCCTCTCGTGCTGTTATGATGAGACTGGAAGCTTGATCGACAGCAGCATTTTCGGTTTTTAGTATTAAGATTCGTGCTTCTAAATTATTCAAGCGTTTTCTGAATTGCTTGCGTAAGTCTTTTTGTTCATCACCCGCAATCCAAATGTAGCCTGTTGCACAGCCTGTTGCTGCTAATGCTACAATGCAGTTAATCCACTCGGTGGAATAGGGAGCAGGAACTTTACCAACAAATATCGAAAACGCAGCAATGAACCCGACTCCAGTCATCAGAGCGCGAAACCTTTGGACGTCTAAACCTCCGGTAAGCACAGTCTTCGAGTATGACAGACAGGCTAATGCAGCAAATACGACAAGGAGCGGTCCAACATTGTCAACCCTAGCATAATCCTCAACCTCTCTAACTGCAATGATAAGCAAGACGGGCCAAGCAATTGTTGCGGAGGCACCTATGCGGGTTCTAGAACTTGGGTTAGTTAGCCCAATATCTTGGACAAGCAATCCCCAAATTAATACTAAAATTGGCATACCGAGGCCGTTTAGCAGCCCCGCCTCACCTTGTGCTGCGGCAGATAAACTAGGCCAGACTAACCAAATAGCTCCAACTAGAATTACCACCGAAGATGCCGTAACCAAACGCTCGAGCCTGTCCTTACGCTGCTTTATTGCCGCCTGGATTGCGCCTTCAACATCCACCCAAGCATCCATGATGGCCCACTAATGGATTCAAACATATAGTATGCGCTGAGATACATCAGGGTCGAATAATAATTCAGTTCGAAAGACAATGTTCATGAGATTGTTGCTACCGTTGGGTGTGGAGGGACTGTTATGAGTGGGCTAATAACCATGGATGATTTGACCAATGAGGAAATACTCGAGATTCTTGATGACGCAGAAAGGCTTCTCCCTGTAGCAAGAGGAGAACTGTATCTGCCCCTGTTACAGGGCAGAATATTAGGCAATCTGTTTTTTGAGCCAAGTACCAGAACTCGCATGTCATTTGAAACCGCAATGAAGCGTTTAGGCGGAGATGTGGTTAATCTAGGCGATGTAAAAACCTCATCTGTTGTCAAGGGCGAAACCTTGTTTGATACCATTCAGATGGTGGATGGATATACCGACATAATCGCCATGCGTCACCCAAGGCAGGGGGCTGCACAATATGCTCAAGATTCAGCGAGAGTACCGATTCTCAACGGCGGCGACGGAGCTGGTCACCACCCGACGCAAACAATGCTCGATTTGTTTACTATTAGGCAAGCTCACGGGAAGTTGGAGGGTCTGAAAGTTATTCTTGCTGGCGACTTGAGGTACGGTAGAACAGTTCATTCACTATCTCACGCATTGACCAGGTTTGACTGCGAATTGATTTTTGCTAGTCCAGATTTACTGCGAATGCCGCCAGAGATTGTCTCTGACTTACAGGCTCACGGTGCCACCATAACCGAAACTGAAGATTTGTATTCGATGATGAATGATGCGGATGTCGTCTACATGACTAGAATCCAAAAAGAGAGATTCTCTGACGAAGATGAATACGCAAAAGTCGCCGGAGCGTACAAATTACATACCAACCATTTGAGCGATGTCAAGGCCAACATGATAATCATGCATCCCCTTCCACGGGTGGATGAAATACACCCGTCTGTCGATGATACTAGACACGCAAGATATTTCGAACAAGCATTCAACGGTGTAGTCGCAAGGATGGCACTACTATGCAAATTATTGGGTGTTTCGGTGCCTAAAGATGTAAAAAAATCAGGGAGTGAATTATGATGTCAAACGAACACAGCATGAGGAGAGTTACTGCAATACGAAATGGGACTGTTATTGACCATATACCACAAGGTCACGCTCTAACGGTTCTGGATATGTTAGGAATCGATGACAAAACCTCTGTACCGGTCTCGTTGGTGATGAATGTACCTTCGAAGAAAATGGGTGCAAAAGACATCATCAAAGTCGAGGACAGAGAACTGACCCAAGCAGAATTAGACCGTTTGGCACTTGTTGCACCAGATGCACACGTTGCAATAATCCGCGCCTATACGGTGGCTGAGAAGATGATCATTAATTTGGGCGATGAGGTGGTTAATGTTGTCAGATGTACTATGTCAAACTGTATCACTGCTAATCCACGTGAGCCACTTCCACACCGGTTGAAAGTCACGTCGAGAGATCCTCTTGAACTGCGTTGTCACTATTGTGGTAGAACCCAAAATCTTGACGAGTTAGTCAAAAACGTCCTGTGACCTATTGGCTATTGCTGCACCATCAGCAAACTGCTACATAACCTTGGTGTGGTGGGGCAAACCTTAGATTAAGCGTAGTGTAACACATCCTATGCAAGAGTTGTCTAAGGTTGGCATCGATTCAAAACGTACTACTGCAGCTAGTGTCGCAATTGTTGGTCTAGTTGTCTATCTGGCGTTAATTCACTTGAAACCAATATTGATGCCCTTAGCAATCGCTATTTTGCTGTATTTTATGATCAAGCCACCGGAGCAGTATATCCATCAAAAAGTCGGTAACCGTTTCATTTCTTACGGAACTGTCATTCTGACTTTTATCATTTCAGTATATTTCATCTCAATATTCCTGTATGATAACTTATCAGAATTCATTGATGAAGTTCCAGATATCACGGCTGCGTTCGAAGAGAAACGAGCAAAGTATGCCGATTCCAACATTTATGGCTTAGAAGCGATTCTTTCCGATGCTGATTTAGTCGCTACTCTCGCCTCACCAAGTAATATTGAGACCTTTGTCTTAGCTATTTTGGGTTCGCTTGGGGGATTTTTTGGAACTATGATTACGGTGATAATTTTCCTGTTATTCATTGTCCTTGAAGAGCACACAATAGCCAAGAGATTTGGCGCAGCTTTCCCTACTTCATACGATCGAGCCAAGCGAATAGTTAATGAGTCAACGGAGTCAATATCGGCCTACGTTGTATCCAAAGTGACCTGCAGTGCTGGTCAAGCACTGGTGATGATGATCATCATCTCACCGGTTGGGTTTGACTTACCCGGATGGTTCCTGTTTGGTATTCTGTGCTTTTTGTTAGATTTTATTCCAATTCTTGGGGCACTATTCGCCACAATTCCACCGGTAATAATTGGCTTTGTGATGCTACAACCATTACCTGCGGCTCTAATGCTAGCCATGCTAGTTGGCAATCAGCAAGTGTTTGGCTCATTGATTGAACCAAACCTTTCGGGAGCAAAAATCGGTATTTCTCCGTTTGTGTTATTGTTGACTGTAATGTTGTTTTCTCAAGTTTGGGGGATTGCCGGAGCAATCATCGGTGCTCCAATTATTATCATCGCTCGACTAATACTTGACGAAAATGAGAGAACTAGGCCGGTTGCAATGATGATGGCAAACGATATTGAAGAAGAGTAGGTTATGCAAGACCAATAGTTCAACTAAGACTTATTGATTTGAAGCCAGTCGCCTACTCATGGCCACACTTGACGAAGTCGTCGAAATAGTGGTTGTGAGTATGCGAGATGCGTTTCTTGCGGTTACAGTATTTGTTGCTGCAATGGTATTTCTGTTCAGTTGGTTGCAGTATGCCACCAGTGGACGGTTTGTCGAATATATTCGTAAAAAGCGAAAATTACAGCCGATAATTGGGGCCTTGATGGGGTTAACACCGGGATGCGGCGGAGCAATTGTTATGATGCCAATGTATGCTCGTGGATACGTTACATACGGTACAGTATTGGCAACACTAATTGCTACCCTTGGCGATTCAGCATTTGTTTTGATCGGGGCTGCCATCACGGATTCAAGCTTTGTTACTCCTTTGATTGCCGTTCACGCCATTTCGTTTGTTGCTGGTGTCTCGTGGGGATACCTGGTTGATATGACCGGTACAACGCCCCGCAATCCACTGGGCCGATTTGGGCCAACAATCGGTCAAGAACCCCCAGCACAGGCGCCTGATAACGAATCACTGCTTGATGATTTATCGCGAGAGGAGCCAGGTGGTTTAGGTTACAAAATCCTCCACCAAGGGTATCTAGTATGGTGGAGTGTAACAATAATTGGGTTAATATTTGCAGTTCTGCTACTTGTCTGGTCAGGGCAAGACCCGGATTATAGTCTAGAATTGTCTTTCAATCCTGCAACACTTGATGGACTAATAACCTGGACTGGATTAATTGGCACCAGCCTGTCAGTAATATTGTATGTGGCACAAAAGAATTGGATTGGTGACGACACTGAAGCAACAATCGGAGACAAATTGCACTCGATGCGTGAAACGATGATTCATTCTGCAAGTGAGACCGCTTTCGTTACTTTTTGGGTAATGATTGCCTATCTAGCCTTTGAATTTGGAATGTTATTTAGTGGAGTTACAGAGCAAGATATGAGTAATTACGGTGATGGATTTATTGCGGTTATGGCAGCCTCTTTCATAGGTCTAATCCCCGGTTGCGGTCCGCAAATCATTGCCATCACTGCCTATACCAAGGACATTATTTCATTCCCTGCGTTAGCAGCTAATGCGATTAGCCAGGACGGAGACGCCCTTTTTCCATTACTGGTCCGACATAAAGCAGCCAGCTTGTGGGCAACTATTCATACAACTATTCCTGCAATAATTGCTGGAGTTATGTTATTGTTTTTCGGAGTAAATCTCTGATTCAATGATTGTAATATTGTTGAGTTGTCCGAATAGACTCACGTTTGATACACGGCAAAATGCATCAATTCATCGACATCGTCTACCAATTTTTCCCACTGAAGTGAAATATCATCTGGTGGGATTATCACTCGCTTTCCGTCGTCCCATTCTTCTAGGGTCGATAATCGGTAGTCGTATCCCAATGTCTGTAGAATATTTGATTCATAATTAGCAATCCACTGAATAAGTTCGCGCAACATCAAAGCACTGTATCGCCTTTGTACTCCAAACGGAGGGGCAAATCCAGGGATGCAGTCGACATTCCACGGTAAGATTTCCAGTTCATGGGATGCTGAGTAATAGGGGATAAATTCGTACCGCGGGAGGTATATACTTCCAAAGCGGGTATCAGTGTATATGACACCAAAACCTCGTAACATAATCTGCCGGCCTTCAGCCGGTTCAATGATGTAGATATTTTTCAATTTCTTGTCTTCCACTGGTGGCCTGATCAATTCAAAGCCTTGTTCGATTAACCAGTTACCTTCCGGCCTAAGAATGTCCTGACCCCAGCACCATATTTCTTGGCTAAATAGCGCAATAGCAAGGTCTATCCGATTATCTATATTGGTTTCGGTTTGAGTTGGTTTGATATTGACTGACACTTCAATACCTCCGACAGCCTCTATGCGGGTGATTACTAATTGGTTGACTCAACCCATCAAACTGCAAGATAGTAACTCCTCCAGCCATTTGTCCCACGGGAGATTGTAATCGCTTAAGGTTGATAAATTCGGGCATTCAAATGAGTTGCAAAACCAATGAATTAAGTTGTATAATAACCGTGAGATATTTATTGAAAATAATTAGTTATAGGTTACAAACCAATAAACGGGATTAGTAGCATTACAACGGCTAAAAAGAAGATGGCTAGGGAATTTACACCCATCCTAAATTTCGCCCAAATATTTGATTTGTTATTTGCCATTTGCCAATCAGACAAACTCGAAAAATATCGTATTTGGGTAATTGTTGAAAGAATTAGTGTTAGGCATAATAGCATACCTCCTATTTTGGAAATAACCCATGAACCTTCTTGTTCTAATCCGATAACGAGGGTGATGATTGAAATCGACCCTCCGATTAGAATAATGGTTGTGCTGACCATGGATGAGTACCAATAACTCGGTTTTTTGTCATCCATGTAATCAACCCACTGCCCGGCATATCAAGTTATTACACTGCGAATTTAGTTATTATGACTCAGCGGGCATTGATGAATGATGTAACTGAATTCGCAAATTTCCTTGGTCATCCTCGATATAGCCAAAAGTGTACTCTACCTTGACATCATTACTGTCTGGCCCGGTAAAGAAATAATTGCCCATAGCCAATGCGGTATTACCACTGATAATTACGTCAGAATTTTCAAATCTTACTTTTGTCCATCCCTTGATAGCAAATCCTCTGTCTTCCCGACAAGCATTATTTGAGGCAACGAAATATGAGAGGGCGGTCTCAAATGTGGGGCGAAACTGGTCTACTGCTGCTAGTGTCGGCTTGAACAATACCGGTCCTAACTGATATGCGTATAGGGTATCGACATGCTTGGTTGCTAGACCAACATAATCGCCGCCATTACTGTGTGCTCTCGCAATTGCAACTATCCCGTCACCCCATGCTTGTTGCGCATGTTCCACATCTGCTAAGTTTACCATATCAATCATCTCTGAACATCGCTTTAGTCGGTAATTTATGAGGTTTTTATTGGCGAGTGGTTTAAGCACTAGTTACCGTAGGCAGGAATATGTCAATTATAACAGCATATAACGAAGCTTGGAACAATGGAGATGCAGACGCGCTAGCAGCGCTAATCCACGATGATTGTGTGTTCAACCCACACGTTGGTGGAATAACTTTCAGTAAGTCAGACATTCTAGGTTTTGTCAGTGGAGACGGTACGCCAGAGTCAGAAGCAAATAGAATTCTATTTGAAAATGACGAAGTCGGAGTAGCACATGCAATAGTTCATTTTGCTAACGGTTCAACATCAGAAGCAGTGCTATCTTTTATGAGATTTAAGGACGGGCAAATAGTTTCAATGGAAACTGGTGCAACCCCGCTATCTGATGATTACAAATTAGTTGGCCAAGACTGAAGTTCAGTTAGCTAATTGTTGTTTGACCATCTCGCGCATTTCACACGCCTTACATCGGTCATTCGAAGTCATAGATATACAAGCTGGGCACTGTTTTGGAGGGCTCGGCCTCAGTCCTTTACCGCCCAGGTCTAGCACCTGATTTCTCAATTCCTTGACGTTATCAGCCATGCGAACAAGCCCGTGTCGGGTACCTGGTACATCAGCTTCCATTTGTGCAACCATTTCTCTGTGTCGCCAGCGTAGAGCCCCCCTCGCATGCGGGCACTCCTCATGGTGGATGGGTAGATTCTTGTAGACTGCATACAGATGAATTTCTTGCTCGGGAATCCAACGTAGCGGGACAATTCTTGGCGGCATACCATCAATTGGTGTATTGGTGTGCGGGGCAAGCCTCAACGTCCTTTCCAAATCCCCATTTGACATATTCATCAAAACTGTTTGAGCCATATCGTCAAGATTGTGGCCAAGTGCCATTACGTCAGCATTTACTAATCTGGCCAAGTGATTGATGCCCTGTCTCCTAAACACTCCGCAATATGAGCAGGGCATGTTTGGTGCGTCAGCATTAGCTTCTGTCATGCCAGGGATTAATTTGACCACTGTGTCCATTTCTTCAAAACCTAGATCTTGATATGAAATAGTGACGAATTCAACGCCTAGTTGTTCACACAAATCTATCGCGCACTGTAGAGAAGGCGGTCGATAGCCAGCGATTCCTTCGTCTACCGTGCCAGCGATTATGGTAACATCTGGCCTAACTCCAACGATGTCGACCAGCAGCTCAAGCAGTGCTGCAGAATCCTTTCCTCCGGATATAGCGACAAAAATAGTGGTATGTTTGCCTTTTTTGAGAATTAATTGTTTCCTTAATTCCTTGGCGACTTTTTTCCTTATTGACTTTACTAGGTGCTCACCGCACAAAACTCGTCCGGAGTAAGCCTGTTCAATGACTGCGGGCTTGCCACAAACATCGCAGGAGGGGATTTCCAGACCCCCACTAGTATCTGCCATGGCTAAGCCTAATACTACTCTCGTTTGAGGTAATCGCTTGTTGGACTGTAATTTTACCGATAACATATCGATATTATTGCAATTGTAAAATTAAATTTTTAATTGAATAAATTTTTTCCATTGCGTTGGTAAAACCAGACACTTTTGCGTCCAATAATTCGCGGAAAAGAATCTGTCATTAGGATTCCGCGCCTTTGATATTACCATTAAGCAGTTGGAAATTCGAATTTACCCTGTAAATCCCCCCGTAGGGGGGAAAAAACGCAAAACTTCTTGAAGCCTACAACACTGACGACGAGATTGAGCGGCTATGCTACAAAGAGTTCTTGCGGGTTTGGTTAAGACCGAGGGAGTCGAACAAGCGATGTTACTGGATGAGCATGGGGGCCTATTGGCCTGCGTTGGCGATGAAGGCAAGGCACCACAGGTCGACTTGGCGGTGAACACAGTGAGCATGGCTACCGAACTTTGTTTGACATTAGACCTCGGCGAGTTGTATGAAGTGTGGTGTGAAGGAAAAGCGCGTATGATGATCGATGTCGCACGGCCAGAGCGTGTAGTGGTTCTTACCGGTCAAGGCGGTCGACTCGCAAGATGGCGTCATGCCTTAGATCGTAATCGTCGAATAATTGCGACAACCCCACAGATGTGATATTATGTTTGATTTACCAAAAGGCATAACCGTAGAAGCAGAGATTGATGTCAGTGAAGGAGTGATACAGCCATTTGCCCATGGCGTAATCAGTACTTGGATTGGTAAAAGAAAAACCCCCGCAGGACACAGAATTGTTCGAGCAGGCAGGGTTGTCGGTTATCTGGCTGAGAGTGAGAAGGTTACCATACTGCTTGGCGGTGCTGATGCCAAACTGCGACTGGTAGAAATCGAAGCCGAGGGTATGTGCAGATTTGAAGCAGAAAGTTACTCACTATCAGGTCTTGGCGCTATCGCTGAAGTCATACCAGAGGCATTTGAACACCCAGCGGACGCTCAAGGGTTGTTGGTAAGAGGCGATTCCGTTGAACGGTTGTTATCTCGGGATTTATCAGTGGTACTGGCCAAATTGGTAGAAAATGTCACCGTTAGGGGCGCTATTGCAGTCGATGCAGGTATGCTTATCGACGCTGCGGGAGAATTACCAATGGATGGTGAGCTACTGGCCAAACAAGTTGGAGAGACTATTGTTGGTAGAGAAAAAATTGCTAAAGGTCTAGGATTTACCAACAGCGGACACTGGACGCTACATACTGGCGATGGCGCTCTGCTATTGGCCCACACCGGTGAAATTGCGATTGCGGTTTGGACTGAGGCAAATGCCGATCACACAAGGATAATCAATGCCGCTGTAGCAGCACTGGAAGGAGAGATTGCAGCGGCGACAGGAACAAGCGAACCACTCCCCGAAGGTTTCATCCTAAGAGAGGGTAAAGGGGGCGCAGATGCAGTTCTGTCAATGTT
>MDTC01215665.1_pt1 | contig 17188 bp, 24 predicted proteins | sample 811181 | NCBI WGS metagenome assembly MDTC01 (sample SAMN05326644, study PRJNA326480) | marine metagenome | isolation source: seawater | place: Pacific Ocean: North | collected 2011 | reverse complement strand
GATAGAGTTTTAGGATTAATAATATCAAAAATATTATTAGACAAATATCCGAATGAAAAAGAGGGTATAATTGATAAAAAATTTGCTAATTTAGTAAATAAACGCACTTGCGCAGATATTGCTAAAAAATTAAGTATTAAAAAATATTTGTATCTAGGAACTTCTCATAAAAATTTAGAAAGGTCAGCTGATAAAATAATTAGTGATTGTCTTGAAGCAATAGTTGGGGCAATTTATTTAGACAGCGGTCTAAAAAGTTCGGAAAAATTCATCTCAAGATGTTGGGAAAAATATATTGACAAATCAATAGTTACTTTAATTGACTCCAAAACAAAATTGCAAGAGTACAGTTTAAAAAAATTTAAAAAACTACCAAAATATACTTTTTTTAAAAAAACAGGTCCTTCCCATAAACCAAACTTTAAAACTGAGGTGGAAATTCCTCAGTCAAAAAAGATTATTGGAGAAGGAACATCAAAAAAAAATGCACAACAAAATGCAGCTGAAAAACTAATTAGAATTTTAAAAATATGAATTGGGAAGATGAATGTTATTTGTTATCAAAAAATAAATTTAGAGAGAATGCAAATATAATTAATATATTTTCACCAAAAAAAGGTAAAGTTTCAGGAATAGTTTACGGAGGAAATGCAAGAAAAATAAGAAATTTTTTACAGATATCGAACAAACTATTTGTTGTTTATAACTCCAAAAACGAAAATAAAATTGGTTATTTTAAACCAGAATTAATTAAACCAATTTCTCCATTATATTTTGATGATAAAGAAAGAATATCAGCACTTATGTCTATCTGCTCTATGTTAAATATTTTATTACCGGAATCCCAGCCAAATAAGAATATATATAGATCTTACGAAAATTTTTTAAATTCTATTGATCTTAATAATTGGATTATATTATATATTTTTTTTGAATTAAATCTTATCAAAGACTTAGGATTTGATCCAGATTTGTCAAAGTTTAATGACAACAACATTGGAATTGATAGTATAAAAAAAATTAAGATTGATACATTTACATATGAAATTCCTGGATATCTTATAACTAGAGTACCTCCAGAAAAATTATCTAATCAACTTATTAAAACTTCTCTTTATTTTACCAGAAATATAATACAGAATAGATTTTTCCTTCCAAACAATTTACCATTTCCTAAATTTAGACTTTTATTAGAGAATTATTTTAATTAAACTTTTTGAGTCTTTTTACAATTTCAATAGCAAAGTAAGTTACAATTGCACTTGCCCCAGCCCTTTTAAAGGAGATAATGCTTTCAATTATTGCCTCTTTAGGTAAAAAATTATTTTGTATAGCATTTTTGATTAAAATATATTCTCCGGAAACTTGATAAGCAATAACAGGAATTTTAAAGTTACTTTTAATCTTATCAATTATGTCTAAATACATCATGCCAGGTTTAACCATAACCATATCCGCTCCTTCCTTCAGATCTAATGCAACTTCTCTGAATGCTTCCATCGAATTTCTGTAATCCATTTGATAAGATTTTTTATCTTTTTTTAATTTTGATTTGCTTCCAACTGCATCTCTAAATGGACCGTAAAAATTTGATGCATATTTAACTGCGTAAGATAATATACAAACATTTTTAAAATTTGCTTTATCTAAAGCATTTCTTATTATACCAACTCTACCATCCATCATATCTGATGGAGCAATTACATCACACCCCATTTTTGCCTGAAGCAGTGCTTGTTTTGTTAAAATCTTAATTGTTTCATCATTATCAATCTCGTTATTAATTATCACACCGTCATGTCCATGTGAGGTGTAAGGATCGAGAGCGACATCACACATTACACCAATTCCTGGAAATTTTTTTTTAATGAGTTTCAAACTCTTGCATATAAGGTTATTTCTATTTAATGCTTCTGTGCCTTTATTATTTTTTTTATTGTCTGGAGTAAAAGGAAATAAAGCTACCATTGGTATTTTGTAAATCTGAACTTGTTTCAGAATTAAAGGCAATTTATCTACAGAGTACCTTTTAATACCAGGCATAGATTTTATATTTTCAACTTTATTTTTTCCTTCCCTAACGAAAATTGGCAAAATTAAATCATTATTTGAAATACTATTTTCAGACATTAAATTTCTAATCCATTTAGACTGCCTTAATCTTCTGAGCCTTGTTTTTGGGTAAGAGCCTATTATTTTCATTAGATATCCTGATTATTTATAATTTTAGTGCGACAAATATATAATTATAATTATAATAAGTGTAATTTAATTAGTAATTATGAGCAATATAAAATTAAACAGTATATTTAAAACGGTGTGTATTGCCTCAGATCATGCAGGATTCGATTTGAAAGAGGATATAAAAAACCATTTAATTAAAAAAAATATGTCAATATTTGATTTAGGCCCTTATACCAATAAATCAGTAGATTACCCTGACTATGCAAAAAAACTTGCAAATAGAGTCAAACTTCAAAAAAGCGACGTTGGGATACTTGTTTGCGGCTCTGGGACAGGTATGTCCATAAGTGCTAATAAAATCAAAAAAATTAGAGCCGCAGTATGCTATAATTTTCAGTCTACAAGATTGTCTAGACAGCATAATAATGCTAATATAATAACTTTAGGTTCAAGATTAATTAAAAAAAAATTGTCTTTAAAATTAGTTGAAATTTTTTTAAAGACCAAATTTGAGGGTGGACGGCATCTAAGAAGAATTAGAAAGATATGATATGTCAATAGCATTAAAGTTAAATAAATATTTAAATAGTTTTTTTAAGCTTGATTTAAAAAGTGCTGATAGAGAGCTATACGAATCTATTGAAGATGAGTTTATAAGACAGCAAAATCACATTGAACTAATAGCATCAGAAAATATTGTTTCGAAGGCAGTTCTTGAAGCTCAAGGATCAGTGTTAACAAATAAATACGCCGAAGGTTATCCAGGAAAAAGATATTATGGAGGATGTGAGCACGTGGATATTTCGGAAAATTTAGCTATTTCAAGAGCAACAGAATTATTTAATTGTAAATTTGCCAATGTACAACCTCATTCAGGCGCACAAGCAAATGGAGCAGTTTATCTAGCTCTATTAAAACCTGGTGATACAACTTTGGCTATGAGTTTAAATTCTGGTGGTCATTTAACTCACGGCGCTAAACCAGCACAATCAGGTAAATGGTTTAATGCCCTTCATTACGAAGTTGATAAAGAAACAGGCCTTATTGATTATGAAAATGTGGAAAGGTTAGCTGAAGAAAATAAACCAAAACTAATAATCGCTGGCGGTAGTGCATATTCTAGAATTATTGATTTTAAAAAATTTAGAGAAATTTGTGATAAGGTTGGAGCATATTTATTAGTCGATATGGCTCATTTCTCCGGCTTAGTTGCAGGAGGGGCTTACCCTAATCCTGTTGAATATGCAGATGTTGTTACTTCTACTACTCACAAAGTTCTTCGAGGTCCACGAGGAGGAATAATTTTAACTAACAGAGAAGACTTAATTAAAAAATTTAATAGTGCAATTTTTCCTGGTTTGCAGGGTGGTCCATTAATGCATGTTATAGCAGCTAAAGCAGTGTGTTTTAAAGAAGCTTTATCAGATGATTTTAAAGATTATACAAAAAATGTGATTAATAATGCAAAAACTCTCTCAGAAAGATTAACCGAAAAAGGTTTTAAAATTTTTTCTGGAGGAACGGACACACATTTAATGTTAATAGACCTAAGATCTTTTGGAGTAACTGGAAAAGATGCTCAGGCCTCTTTAGGAAGATCAAATATTACTTGCAATAAGAACGGGATACCTTTCGATAACGAAAGTCCTATGATTACTTCAGGAATAAGATTAGGTACACCTGCTTGCACAACAAGAGGTTTTAGAACCAACGAGTTTAAACTTATTGCTGATTTAATTTATAAAGTTGTAGATGGACTTAGCAAAAATAAAGAAGACAACTCAAAGATAGAAAAGGAAGTTCAAAAAGAAATAATTCAACTTTGTTCATCTTTTCCTATATATAGTAATTAAAATATATGCTCTGTCCATTTTGTAGAGAAAAAGACACTTCGGTTGTAGACTCAAGACCTACAGAAGATGGTACAGCAATTAGAAGAAGAAGATTGTGTGGTTGTGAGAGAAAAGAGAGATTTACTACATTCGAGAGAGTTCAATTTCAAGAACTGACAGTCATTAAGGGAAACGGAAAGAGAGAACCTTTTGATAGAGACAAAATTTCGAAATCTATAAGAATTGCAACTCGTAAAAGACCAATAGACTCAGAAACAATCGAAAAATTTATTTCCAAAATTGTAAGAAATTTGGAAGGTCTCGGTGAAAGTGAAATACCAACACCCACGATAGGTAAATTTATAATGGAAGGACTATCTACGCTAGATAAAGTTGCTTATGTACGTTTTGCCTCTGTTTACAAAAATTTTAAAGAAGCAAAAGATTTTGAAGAATTTGTAGGCAGTATAGATGAAAATAAATCGTAGTTTCTTTTCTAATCTTGCTTTTAATTTAGCTGAAAAAAATTTAGGCAAAACTTCCACTAATCCATCTGTAGGATGTTTAGTAGTTAAAAATAATTCAGTTATTAGTTCTGCCTCAACATCGACCAATGGAAGACCACACGCTGAATTTAATGCCTTAAATAAAAATTTAAATTTTAGAGGTAGTGACTTATATGTAACATTGGAACCTTGTACACATTACGGCATTACTCCACCATGCGTAAAAATTATTAAAGAAAAAAAAATAAAAAACGTTTACTATTGCTATGATGATCCTGATTTAAGAACAAATAAAAAAGCGAAAAAAGAATTAAAGAAGAATAATATTAATTTAAAAAAAATTTCAACAATTTATAAGGATTTTTACAAAAGTTATTTTTTTAATAAAAAAAAAAGATTACCTTCAATAGATGCGAAAATTGCAATTTCTAAAGATAATTTCACCGTAAATAAATATTCAAAATGGATAACAAATTTAAGATCAAGGAAAGTTTCACATTTAATAAGATCTAAATATGATTGTATTATTTCTACATCAGAGAGTATAAATAAAGATAATTCACTGTTAAATTGTAGAATTAAAGGTTTAGATAATTTTAAACCTCATCTTGTTATTATAGACAGATATTTAAAAATAAAAAAAAATCTTAAGTTATTTGAACTTTCGAAAAAAAGAAAAACTTATATTGTTACTATGTCTAAAAATAAAAAAAAAATTAAGTTTTTAACAAAAAAAAGATGCAAAATTATCAGTATAAATGATTTAAAAGATAATGGTGATTTCAAAATTCTTACTAAAAAACTTTTTAATTTAGGTCTGAGAAGAATTTTAGTTGAGTCAGGTTTGATTTTTCTTAAAATTCTTTTGAAACAAAAATTAATAAATAACCTATTTATTTTTCAATCAAATAAAAAACTTAGTAAGAACGGATCTAAAATGTTTAAGATAAGTAATACTCTTAATTTTAAACTTCAAAAACAAATTAAAGTTAATTTAGATGAAGATAAACTATTTAAGATAAAGATAAAATAATGTTTAATGGAATAATTTTTAATACCGGAAAAGTACATTCTTTAAAAAAAAAAGATAATAGTATTTTAATTGGGATTCAAAATAATTTAAAATTAAAGTTGAAAGATCTTGGATCATCAATTTGTTGTGATGGAGTTTGTCTTACTTTGGAAAAAATTAAATCTAATATTTTATATTTTTATATATCTAATGAAACGATTAAAAGATCTAATTTTAATCGTTTAAAAGTGGGACAAAAAATAAACTTAGAAAAATCGTTAATTTTCGGACAAGAAATCTCAGGTAATTTTATCCAAGGTCATGTTGACACTATTGCAAAAGTTAAAAAAATTTTTTTAAAAGACAAAGCATGGATTTTAAAATTAGAATTAAGAGATAAAAAATTTAATAAATTCCTAGAACAAAAAGCGTCGATTTCGATTAACGGTGTTTCATTGACTATTTCAAATGTTTCAAAAAAATGCTTTGAATTAAACATTATACCGCACACGCTTAAATTAACTAATTTAAAAAATTTAAAAATAAATGAATTTGTAAACGTTGAATTAGATATTTTTAGTAAATATATATATAAATATTCTAATTAACATGACTAAAAATATTTTTTCTCCTATTCGATCAATTATTAAAGATGCAAAAAAAGGGAGAATGTTTATTCTTGTAGACTCTAAGAATAGAGAAAATGAAGGTGATTTAGTAATTCCAGGTTCTAAGTGTAATTCAAAGACAATTAACTTTATGGCTAAACATGGCAGAGGTTTAATCTGTTTAGCATTGTCAAAAAAACAAACTGACAAATTAAAAATTCCTTTGATGTCACAAATTAATAAATCGAGAATGCAAACAGCGTTTACTGTATCTATAGAAGCTAGAAAAGGGATATCTACTGGCATTTCAGCTTTTGATAGAGCAAAAACAATCAAAGTCGCTATTAACCCAAAATCAACGAAGAAAGATATAGTTTCACCTGGCCACGTATTTCCTTTGGTCGCTAGAAATGGGGGAGTTTTAGAAAGAGCGGGTCATACTGAAGCTTCTATTGATATATCAAAAATGTCTAATTTGAACCCAAGTTCAGTAATTTGTGAAGTTATGAACGAAGATGGAAGAATGGCTAGATTAGATGATCTAATAAGATTTTCGAAAAAACATAAAATTAAAATTGCGTCAATAGCAGATATTATTGCTTACAGATTTAAAAATGAAAAATTAGTTTATAAAGCACAATCTAAAAATCACGTTTATAAAAATTTCAAAAATACACAAATAAGTATATTTAAAAATAAAATAAATGATAATGAAAGTATTGTTTTATCTAGAGGAAAATTTATGAAAAATAAGTCTATTCCAGTGAGAGTGATTTCGAAAAAAATAAACCAAAAAAAATTACTTCAAAGTAAAGAAATTAAGAAAAATATTAAAATTTTATCAAAATATAAGAATTTTTTATTAGTAATAATAGACAATGAAATTAAAAAAGAAAATAATACATCTGACATAACCCTTAGATACTATGGTATTGGTGCACAAATTATTAAAGATTTTAAAGTAAAAAATATGATATTACTTTCAAGAAAAAAAAAGAATATTATAGGATTAGAGGGATTTGGTTTAAAAATTAAAAAACAAGTGATAATAAAGTGAAAAAAATTTTAATAATCAATGCTAATTATTATGATAACATTACTAAAAAGTTAATTAGTCCAGCAATAAATTTTTTAAAACGAAAAAAGTTTAATATTTTTACCTTAGAGGTTTCTGGTATTCTTGAAGCACCATATGCTTTAAGACAAAATATAAAAAAATTTAACGGATTTATTGTAATCGGGTGTGTCATAAAAGGACGAACACCTCATTTTGATATTATTTGTAAATCCTCATTTGATGCAATATTAAATTTATCTATTTCTTTCAATAAACCTGTAACAAATGGAATAATTACTTGCTTTAACAAAAAACAAGCTTATGAGAGATGTGGGATTATTAAATCAAAAAAACCCAACAAAGGTTTAGAGGCAGCAAAAGCATTATTTTCCTTGATTAAAAATGGAAGCAAAAAAAAATAAAAGTTCTTCTCCAAGAATTAAAATTATACAAAAAATTTATAATTCAATGATGAATCCTAATACCGATATTCAATATTCTAAAAACCAATACAAAAAATTCATTAAAGATGTAGTTTCAGGAACCTTAGAAAGATCTGAATTGATCGAGGAAACTATAAAAAAACATTTAAATAAAGACATAAACTTAGTAAAAACAGATAAATTACTTAAAATCATACTTTTTGCTGCGATTTTCGAACTATTATTTAAACATAACAATCCTAAAAAGGTTATAATTAGCGAATATCTCCTTGCTTCAGAATATTTTTTAGAAAAAGTTCAAATTGGTTATTTAAATGCAATTTTAGACAAAATATCCAAAGTGTTGAGAAAAGATGAGTAATTATCATAAATATTTGAAGTTTAGCTTGCGTTTTTAATCCTTTTTTGGCATTTATCCCTTAATCAATGATAAATTTTTTAGAACTTTTGTATCTAATATCTTTTACTGGAATATTAGCTGTAGCTTATAGCTATCTTCTATCAGGTCAAATAATTTCCTCGAGTCCAGGTAATGCTAAGATGCAAGAAATAGCCGAGGCTATTCAAATAGGAGCAAAAGCTTATTTAAACAGACAATACAAAACAATAGCTATAGTTGGCATAATTGTTTTAGCTATTGTTACATATTTTTTTAGTTATTTAGTTGGATTAGGATATTTTATTGGAGCATTTCTCTCTGGTGTCGCTGGATACGTGGGTATGCTTATTTCTGTGAAAGCAAATGTAAGAACTGCTGAGGCTGCTAGAAGTAGTCTACAATCAGGATTAACTATAGCATTTAAATCTGGCGCGATAACTGGCTTATTAGTAGCTGGTTTAGCCCTATTAGCTATAACAATTTATTATATAATTCTTATTAATTTACAGGTTGATAACAGAGAAATCATCAATGCTCTAGTAGCTCTAGGCTTTGGTGCGTCTTTGATATCAATTTTCGCAAGACTCGGAGGAGGAATTTTTACTAAAGGTGCAGATGTGGGTGCTGATTTAGTAGGTAAAGTAGAAGCAGGTATTCCAGAGGATGACCCGAGAAATCCAGCGGTAATTGCGGACAATGTTGGCGATAATGTTGGTGATTGTGCAGGTATGGCAGCTGACTTATTTGAAACTTACGCAGTAACAATAGTTGCGACTATGGTTTTAGCATCTATTTTTTCACCGCAAGATTATAACTTAATGATTTATCCATTAGCTATTGGAGGTGCATGTATTATAACATCTATTATTGGAACTTGGTTTGTTAAGCTAGGAAAAAGTAAAAACATAATGGGCGCATTATATAAAGGTTTCATTGTAACAGCTGTTACTTCTTTAATAGTAATGTATCCAGTGACCGACTCTGTGATAGGCTTAAGTAAATCATATACTAATAATGCAGGAGCGAATTTCTCTGGATTTGATCTATATTTATGTGGAGTTGTTGGCTTTGTTATCACTGGATTATTAATCTGGGTAACTGAATACTACACTGGAACAGATTACAGGCCAGTAAAAACAGTTGCTAAATCCTCAACTACTGGTCATGGAACAAATGTTATTCAAGGTCTAGCAATTTCAATGGAAGCTACTGCTATTCCAGCTTTAATAATAGTTGCCGGAATTTTATATACTAATAGTTTAGCTGGTTTATACGGTATAGCAATAGCTGTCACGGCTATGCTTGCATTGACAGGTATGGTTGTTGCCTTAGATGCCTATGGTCCCGTAACTGATAATGCTGGAGGAATTGCTGAAATGTCTAAGCTTCCAAAAAATGTTAGAAAAACTACCGATGCACTCGATGCTGTAGGTAATACAACTAAAGCAGTTACCAAAGGTTATGCAATTGGATCAGCTGGTTTAGGTGCATTAGTTCTTTTTGCAGCTTATACAGAAGATATTAATTACTTTTCAAACGTAAGTGGTTCCGCATTAGAGGGTGTAAATGTTACATTTGATTTATCAAATCCCTTTGTAGTAGCTGGATTATTAATTGGTGGGATGCTGCCATACCTTTTTGGTTCTATGGGTATGCAGGCTGTTGGAAGAGCAGGTGGTGCAGTGGTGGTAGAAGTTAGAAGACAGTTTAAAAAGATTCCAGGAATAATGAAAGGTAAAAGAAAACCTGATTATGGAAAATTAGTCGATTTATTAACTAAGGCTGCTATTAAAGAAATGATATTACCATCCTTATTGCCTGTTTTATCTCCAATTGTTTTATACTTTATTATTCTTCAGATTGGTGGAATAGAAGCAGCATTATCCTCTTTAGGAGCAATGCTTCTAGGTGTAATAGTAACTGGATTGTTTGTTGCAGTTTCGATGACAGCTGGTGGTGGAGCATGGGACAACGCAAAAAAATATATTGAAGATGGTAATTACGGTGGAAAAGGTTCTGAAGCTCATAAATCTGCTGTGACAGGGGATACAGTTGGCGATCCATACAAAGACACAGCTGGACCTGCTGTTAATCCAATGATAAAAATTACTAACATTGTAGCGTTGTTGTTGTTGGCAGTAATCGCTCATTAATTACTTATTTCTATACATTTTAGATCTTACGCTCGACAAAAATCTTTCAACAAAACTTTTTTGAGATAATTCATTTTTGGTTTCTTTATCAGAAAATGCAACTTTCTTTTTATCACTTTTATCAATTAATTTTTTATTTTTCAAAATTCCATATTTATCAAAATTTAATATTAATACATTGTTGGATTTAAGTATATGTTTCCCCAATTTATGATATTCACCTTTGACTAACACTCGCTCTATATAAATCCATTCACTGTCATCACTTATTGATTTAGAATGAGGTTGGCCAAAAATTTTGATTACATCATTTTTATTAGACTTATTTATTGTTAGTTTTTTTGACCTATTTTCAAGAAAAACTATACCATGGTTTTTAGATGCCTCTTGAAATGTACATCCGTTTGAAATAATAAAAAATAAAATTATAATGATAAATTTATGATGTTTAATATCAAAAAGCATAATGATAATTTGTATAATACTTTATTAGGCTTATCTAGAAATATTTTTTTCTATAAAGAAATTAAATTACAAGATACATTTGAAACCCGTATTTATCTGATGTTTTTTCACTTTTCTATAATTATGAAAATTTTTAAAAAAAAAGGAAGTAAATTTGATCAATCATCATATGACTCTTTATTTCATAATATTGAAAATAATTTAAGAGAATTAGGATTTGGTGATGTTTCTGTAAACAAAAAAATGAAGGATATGAATAAATTATTGTATGATATTCTTTTAAAAATAGATGAAAAGAGCGAAGAGGCAAATAATAAAGACATTAAAATTAACCAAAAACTAATAATCAAATATTTTAAAGAATTAAATGATACAAAAAATGAGAGTTATAAGAAATTTGAAAGATATTTTATAGATTTTTATAATTTTTGCTTTGATATATCTCTTGATAATATGATAAGAGAAATAGTGAAATTTAAGAAATAATATGGCTGTACCTAAACGAAAAACGTCTGTATCGAAAAAAAAGATGAGAAGATCTCATCATAAAATTTCTTCACCTAATGTGGCTGAAGATAAAAAAAGTGGGGAATATAAACTTTCTCATCATGTAGATCTTAAGTCTGGTTATTATAACGGAAAAAAAATCTTAGATATTTAAATATAAATAATGAGCAAAAAAATTTCTATTGCAATTGATGCAATGGGTGGTGAAAACTCGCCAACAAAAACGATTGAGGGTATAAACATATTTATAAAAAAAAATATTTCTAACGAAGATTTTTTATTAAATATTTACGGTGACGAAAAAAAAATAAACAATGAGTTATCTAAATTTAAGATACCAAATAATTTAATTAAGGTTATTCACACAGACTCAGTAATATCAGACGAAGAAACTCCACTTACTGCAATTAAAAATTCAAAAAACACAAGTATGTGGAATTCTATAAAGTCACAAGTTGATGGAGTTTCTGATATTAGTTTATCAGCGGGGAATACAGGTGTATTACTTGTTATTTCAAGAATGATATTAAAAATGATACCTAAAGTGAGCAAACCTGCCTTAGCAGGGTTGTGGCCTAATCAAAACAGCATGAATGTAGTATTGGATCTTGGTGCTAATATTGAATGCAATGACACAAATTTAGTTCATTTTGCTGAATTAGGTTCAGCTCTTTATAAATCGTTATTTCCAAATGAGAAACCACTTGTATCATTATTGAACATAGGATCTGAGGAAATTAAAGGGACAGAAACTTTAAAGAAAGCTTATCAAAAATTAAGTTCACTAAGTAATGAAAAAAATTTTTTATTTAAAGGTTATTTAGAAGGTAATGAAATTATGAAAGGTAAGACTAATGTTATTGTTACAGATGGTTTCACTGGAAATATAGCTTTAAAAACAGCTGAAGGAACTGCAAAATTTATTACAGAAAATTTAAAAGATACACTCTCAAAAAATTTATTTACTAAGATATCTTTATTATTTTCGTATTTCGCATTAAAAGATTTTAAGCAAAGATTAGATCCTAGAAAATATAATGGAGCAATATTTTTAGGATTAAATGGTCCTGTTGTTAAAAGTCATGGTGCTACAGACTCATTAGGTTTTTATTATTCTTTAGATTTGTGTTATAAGATAGTAAAAGGTAAATTTATGGAACAAATTAAGAATAATTTAAGTCATTTAGAAAGTGACTAAAAAAAACATAACAAAAAAAGAAATAGCCGAAAGTCTTAGCCAAAACACTGGTTTTCCATTATCTTTTTCAAAAAAATTAGTAAATAATTTATTAAACATTATGTGTGAACAATTAAAAAAAAATAATCTTATTATCAAAAATATCGGATCATTTAAATTGATTGAAAAAAACGAAAGAATTGGCAGAAACCCAAAAACTAAAGAAGAATTTATTATATGTAAGAGAAAATCTATAAGTTTTTTGAGCTCTAAAAATCTGACTAATTACTTAAATGAGTAAATTGATTAATATTTCAGAATTATCTAAAAAATTAAGAATAATTCATCCAAAAGGTAATAAACCAATGAATTATATTTTAAGATATTGGGAAAAAGAATTTAAACAAATTAAACCTAAGATAATTAATAATCGAAGATACTACTCTGAGGACCAAGTTGAAATTATAAAACTAATTAAATATTTACTTAAAGACAAAGGCATGACTATAAAAGGAGCAAAAATAGTTTTAAATTCAAAAATAAATAAACTTGACGAGTATAATTATGATAGTTTAAAAGCTAATTATTATAAATTAAATATTAAAGAAAAAAGTAATAAATTATTAACTAGATTAAAAAATTTAAAAAAATATGGCAAAAAAAACACATCTTAAAGTAAGGCTGGTCCCCGAAAGCAATCCTGATAGTAAGTTTATTTATTATGCAAAAAAACCTACAAAGGGAGAAAAAGCAAAAGATAAATTAAAACTTAAAAAATATAATCCTAATACTAGAAAACACGAATTTTTTGTTGAGAAAAAACTACCTCCACATAGTAAGTAATTATTTTTTAAATTTACGATATTCATAATCAATGTAGGCTTTTATCATTGAAATCCATATTTTTTGCGTGACTTGATGATCAATTTTTTTTCTTTTAGATTTTTTCTTAATACCATTAAGAATAATTTTAATTCGTTTCTTATCAATAATATCTTTTTTAAATTTCTTATTTATTAAAACTTCGTCAACTAATTTTGTTCTTTTTTTTATCAAATCTAAGAAAAGATTGTCTAATTTATCTAATTTTTTTCTGATTTTTATTATATTTTTATTTACCATAGCGACATTTAAATCATAAATATTATACTCAATATACATATATATTAAATTTACTAATGACACACGACAAAAAAAATAATGAAATTTTAATCAAGTGGCTCACATACTCAATGTTCTTAATCACTCTAATGATTATTGTTGGAGGTCTTACGAGATTAACCAATTCAGGTTTGTCTATTACGGAGTGGGAATTATTTACTGGAATTATTCCTCCTTTAAACGAAAACGCCTGGAATAACTATTTCAATTTATACAAAAATATCCCTCAGTACAAATTAATCAATCCAAACATGACATTAGATGAATTTAAAATCATATTCTATTGGGAATATATTCATAGAATTTTAGGAAGAATTATTGGACTATTCTTTCTTCTACCACTAATTTTTTTTCATGTATTTAAAACAATTCGTAAAAATGATTTAATTGATTTTTACTTGATATTATTTTTGATAATTCTTCAAGGCTTAATAGGATGGTATATGGTTCAAAGTGGATTAGTAAATGATGTAACAGTTAGTCATTATAGATTATCTATTCATTTGACCTGTGCAATAATAATTTTGTCAATGATATTTTGGAAAATTCAAAATTTGAAAGGAGAAAAAATTAAGAATTTCTTTACCATTGAGAATAAATCTTTTCCTTTTTTAGTACTTATATTCTTAGTTTTTCTGCAGATTATTTTTGGAGCTTTTGTATCTGGACTTGATGCTGGCAAAATTTATCAAACTTGGCCTTTGATGGGTACTAATTATTTTCCTGATGATTTTATTTTGAAAAATGTTTTTGACTTAATAAATTTTGATAGCCATTCCTTAGTTCAATTTTATCATAGAAATTTAGCATATTTTATTTGTTTATATATTTTCTTTTTAGCTTTTTTTATTTTTAAGTCAAAATTTCAAAAATTATATAGACCAATGTTTTTGTTGTTAATAATATTGTCCATTCAAATAATATTAGGCATTTTGACGTTAATAAGTGGCTTAAATATTTTAATTGCTGCATCTCATCAGATATCAAGCGTAATTTTGGTATTAAGCTCTTTAAACTTATATTATTTATCAATAAAATAAATTGACTTTAAGTTCTATTCTTTGTATTTATCGCCAACTATTATGACACCGTTTATTAAAAAGAATGAAATTAAAAAAAACTGGTATATTATTAATGCAGAAAATGCCAGCGTAGGTCGCCTGGCAGCATTTATATCTGGAATCTTAAGAGGAAAAAATAAATCAACTTTTAATCCTCATATTGACAATGGAGATTTCGTTGTAGTCACAAATATTGAAAAAATAAAATTTACTGGTAAAAAATTTAAAGAAAAAAAATATTTTAGACATACGGGTCATCCTGGAGGTATTAAAGAAATTTCACCATTATCTTTATCGCAAAAAAATAAATCCGATGAAATACTAAAACTTGCAGTAAAGAGAATGTTACCAGGTGGTCCATTAGCAAAAAAACAACTTACAAAACTTAAGATTTATAATGGTGAAAAACATCCTCATGAAATACAGAAACCTACCGAAATTAATTTTGAAAAATTAAATAAAAAAAATATTATAAAGTTATAATATATGGAAAATACCACTTCTTCACAAATTAAAATAAAAAAAATAAAACTGGACTTCAAAGATAGTAAATATGCTACTGGAAGAAGAAAAAAATCTATAGCCAAAGTTTGGGTTAAAAAAGGATCAGGTGTTATCCATGTGAATGGTTTGAAAATGAGCGATTATTTTAAAAGACCAGTGCATCAAATCATTGTAACAAGACCTCTACAAATTTCAGAAGTTGCCTCTAATTACGATGTTAAATGCACAGTTAAAGGAGGGGGATTATCAGGTCAAGCAGGTGCAATAATTTTAGGGATATCCAAAGCTTTGATAGCACATGATGAAAATCTAAAGAAAAACTTGAAAAAAGATAAGCTTACCACCAGAGATTCTAGAGTTGTTGAACGAAAAAAATATGGTCATAGGAAAGCAAGAAGAAGCTTTCAATTTTCTAAAAGATAATATTTTTAAAATAATTTTCTATAAAGAAAGGAGAATGATATAATTTGTTATGTCATTAAATAATAAATTAAGAACAGCGGTTATAGGTGCAACAGGTTTCACGGGTTTAGACTTGGTTTATTTATTATCAAAACATCCAAAAGTGAATATTGTAAATTTGTGTGCAACTAAAAATTTAGGAAAAAAAATTCATCACTTTGATAAAAGATTAAATAAAAACCTTCCAAAACTCACTTCTATCAAAAAAATAGATTGGGAAAAGCTAGATTTAGTATTTTTATCACTTCCAAATGGAGAAGCTCAAAGAATTATTAAAAAAACATTTTTTAAATATAAAAATCTAAAATATATTGATCTATCAGCTGATTTTAGGATAATAGATCCAAAGATATACTTTAAAAATTATAAAATAAAACATAGAGCATCAAAATTAATTAAATATTCCCTCTACTCAGTAAGTGAATTCAGCAATAAATCTATTAGCAATTATAGAATTATTTCAAATCCTGGATGCTATTCTACATCTATTCAATTACCATTAATTCCTCTTATTAAGAATGGATTAATTGAAAATAAAAATATTACAATTGATTCAAAATCAGGATACTCAGGTGCTGGCAAAAATCTAAAAGAGAAGTTTAAACACAAAAACCTTTTCAATTCTACTTTTGCTTATGAAACAAAAAAACATAGACACATATGTGAGATAGACCAACAAATATTAAAAATGACAGGAAAAAAAGTTAGCTATACTTTTAATCCTCATTTATTACCGACATTCAGAGGTATACTTTCTTCAATTTATATAAAAGTCAAAAAAAAAGTCACAATCAAAAAAATTTTAGATATTTTAAATAAGTTTTATTCTAAATCAAAGTTTGTAAAAATTATGAAGTTAAATTCTAATTTAGGATCTGGAAATGTACTAAATACAAATAAATGTGAAATATCTGTATGCGAAACAAGAATAAAAAATAAAATAGTTATTTTTTCAGCTTTAGATAATCTTATTAAAGGGGCCTCTGGACAAGCAATTCAAAATATGAATTTAGTCTATAATTTTCCTGAAAATTTGGGACTTAAATGAAAAAACTTTTTCTTATATTTATAACACTCTACATTTCAGCTTGCAGCAAATCAAAAACAGTTCTGATATGCGGTGATCATGTTTGTATAAACAAAACCGAAGCAAAACAATTTTTTGAAGAAAATTTAGTTTTAGAGGTAAAAATAATAGATGGGAAAAAAGAAAATAATTTTGATCTCGTAGAATTAAATCTTAGTGAGACAAATAAACAAAAAAGGGAAGTAAGCATAAGAAAAATAGATGAGCCCAAAAAAGAAATAAAGAATTTATCAAAAAAAGAAATAATTCAAATTAAATCGGAAATTAAAAATAAAAAAAAACTCAAAAAGTTGTCAAAAAAAATTGAAAATAGAGACGCAAATAAATCTTTTAAAAAGAATAGTTTAAATGAAAATACTGTGAATAAGAGTAAGAATAATTTTACAAATTCAAGGATTATAAATAAAAATGTAATTGATATTTGTAAAATTGTGGAAAAATGTAGTATTGATGAAATATCAAAATACCTAATAAAAAATAATAAGAAAAAAGGTTTTCCAAATATTTCTGTTAAACAATAAAATCTATGAAAAAATTAAATATAGCTATCATTGGACTAGGAAACATCGGAAGTTATTTATACAAATATT
>MDTC01123754.1_pt1 | contig 17189 bp, 13 predicted proteins | sample 811181 | NCBI WGS metagenome assembly MDTC01 (sample SAMN05326644, study PRJNA326480) | marine metagenome | isolation source: seawater | place: Pacific Ocean: North | collected 2011 | reverse complement strand
GTCTTTTTATGAAAATCTTTTTAAAAATTTTTATAGCATTATTTCTCTCACACATTAAACTGCTCGGGCACTGCCAAATCCCTTGCGGAATTTACTCTGATGCTGTTCAAATAATTCAAATTAAGGAACATTTGACTACCATTGAAAAATCTATTTCAATGATCAAAAAACTTTCAGGGGAATATGATCCTCAATCAAACAACCAACTAATAAGATGGATAAGCACTAAAGAAGAACATGCTCAAAAAATTCAAGATGTAATATCACAATATTTTTTAACTCAAAGGATAAAACAAAATTCAAAAAATTATGAGAATGAATTAATAACCTTGCACCAGTTGCTTATTTCGGTTATGAAATGTAAGCAAAGTATTAATGTTGAAAATGTTAAAAAGTCGCTTGAACTTTTGGAAGATTTTTCAGATTTATACCTTGATGAACATGATCTAGAGCATCTTAAAGATTTTGAAAATTTAATTAAGCAATGAATTCATTTTTTTAAATTTTATTTACAAAAAAATCTCTATAAAGCATGTTTATAATTATGATTATTAAGATAGTTAAAAATAATGACCTTTGGTGAGTTTAATTTTAGAAACAAAATCAAAAGCTTCTTTTACAAGAAGAAAAGAAAAATTTACAAATTCCCAGAATTTTATTTGAAAAAAATATTATGGGAAGATAAAGAAGATAACCTTTATTACGGACATTATAATATTTTTAAAACTTACATCAAAGCATCTCTGCCTTATAAAATTAATGGTGAGGTGCAGCATGGATGGACAGCTGACAATTCTGGGATTACTGACCCTGACAGGTCAAAAAAGTATTATGTATTTAATGAAATAAATAAAAAGAAATCAATTAGTATCGGCTATGAAAATGTAGTTGCTATAGGATCACCCTTTATTTACCTATGTGATATCTACAAGCCAAAATTTTCATTTATGCCAAAAAGTTTATTGCTTTTCCCTGACCACAGTACAGAATGGGATAAAATGATAAATCCAATAAATTCATATAAAAAATATTTAGATAGCATAAAAAATATAAATCAAAGATTTGACAAAATAACCGTATCACTTTATTATTTGGAGTATCGCAATGAAAAAATAAGAAAATTGTTTGAGCATCAAGGTTATGAAGTCATTACAATGGGTCATAAAGACAAAAATCCTAATTTTCTTTATAATTTTTATGATGCTGTCAGCAGACATGAATATGTAACATCGAATACTTTTTGTACTCCAATATTTTATGGTTTAATGATGAAAAAAAAAGCATTTATATATGGCAATCATATGCATGATGATATTAAGTACCACTTTATAGAACCTAACTCCAAATATAGGACAGACTTTTATGGACACTATAAAAATATATACCCTGAATTGCTATGGGAAAATTTTTCTCATGAATGTCACCAAATTATTGGCAAATATGAATTAGGATTTATGCATAAAAAATCACCAAAGGAGCTAGCGAAACTTTTTGGATGGACATGGAAACAAATTTTCTCAACGCTTGTATTTTAACGTTCTTATAAACAATTGAGTTAAAATAGGTGCATCATTGTAACTTTAATATGTTTTGGAGATCATTGCTATTTATATTTCGAAAAGAAAGTTGAAGTCTATAATTTTAATATAGACCATATTTTAGCCCATGAAATCTTATCACCTTTTTTTATCATATGTTCTTTTAAGATTGGTGATTTTCACCTAAAGTTTGAAATACTTAAAGCAAGATATTGGATCGAATATTATTAAAAATTCTATTAGAACAATGTTTAAAACACTCTTAGAATTATTCAAAAAGTATAACAATGGTAATAACTGATTCCATTAGAAGAAATATAAAAAGGAAAACATCCAAAATAAATGATGTTAAACTACTAGAAGGTTTTCCTTTGTTTAGTTTTGTCGAATTAAATGTAAACGAATTATGCAATAGAACATGTATTTTTTGTCCAAGACATGACCCTAAACTATATCCAAACCAAAATTTGCACATGGATATAGGTTTGGCAGAAGAAATAGCCAAACAATTAAAAGAAATCAATTATAGTGGAATAGTTAATATTAGTGGAACAGGTGAAGCTACTTTAACAAGGGATTTACCTTCAATTGTGAAAAAATTTGGTGATAGAAATATCCATATTGAAATGGTTACTAATGGCGATAAACTTAAACCAAATCTTATCGAAAATCTTTATAACTCTGGTTTGAAACAATTTGTAGTAAGCATGTACGATGGGCCAGAACAAATAGAGTTTTTTACTAATTTATTCAAACAGTGTGGTATTGGAGATAACTATTTTACACTTAGAGATAGGTGGTATGAGGAGGAGGAAGATTACGGATTGATGTTCACCAATAGGACTGGTATCATGGGTGCTAAAATAAAATCACCTCATGAAAGGCCTTGTTATTATACACACTACGCAACTTATATTGATTTAAATGGCGACGTACTACTTTGTTGTCAAGATATGTACAATAGAACCAAAGTTTTCGGAAATATTTTAGAAAAAAAATTAGTAGATATTTGGCTAGACAAAAAATTAAATGACTATAGAAATAAACTTAAAAAAGGAAAAAGAGTTTTATCTCCATGTAATAATTGTACTGCAAATGGCATGATTTTTGGAGAATCACATTCCAAGTTATGGTAAACAAAAAGCAAGAAAACTGTTACATTTATGAATAGAAAATATAGAAATTTATTGATACCACGATGGATTCAGTAGGACAAAGGGTTGGATAATATTTTTTCAAATTTCCTATGCCCATTTCTATTCTAACATTATCCAGACTTTCTTTTATTTAATAATTCAAGAAACCTGCTTCAACAAAAATTTAAAATTTTTTTATTATTTTAGATCATATTTAATTTTGCGGGAACGCCTGGGAATCGAACCCAGCTCTGCAAAAATATTACAGACAACGGCTTTGAAGGCCGCGGAGAGCACCAGCAACTCAATCATTCCCAAATATTTAGCTGTTAGCAGGGCGATAGAGTACTCTATAATCTACACCTAATTTTCTTTTAACACTTTGCCCAACTTTTTCAGCAGCATTTTTTGATTGATATCTAACAATCCTCACTGCATTCAATGTTCGATCATTTGTTTCTACTTTAATTATTTCAACTTCATGACCGATTTGGTTAGCCTGTAGTTTTAATCTATTTGCATTTTTAATGCTTGTGAATGCACCAATTTGAATTACGTAAGGAGCTGATTTAAGGTTATTTCTTTCTATTTTTGGTTGAATATTATTAACTGTAGAAGGCTTAATTCCATATTTTTGTACGTCTAAATACGGATACATACCTTGATAAATACTGAGATAATACCTAGCTGAGTCGCTCTGACCAACGGCTTGAAATGAACTAATTAATAAGTCAACAACTCTTTGCATATCATAAAACCTAGGGTGTCTTCTTGGAAATTGAGCTAATTGTTTACATGCTTGGGAATATAGCCCCCTTGCATAAAAATATTCTCCTAACTTAACAATAGCATCATCAGCATAACTAGATTTAGGAAATTTTTTAATAATTAAATTATATAGTTCTAATGATTTCATACCATCTTTCGTTAAAAGTGCTTGAAGATAAATGACTCCGGCATTATTTGGATACTTTGAAATCAATTCTGGTAACTTCTCTTTTACAGATCTGATTTGCCCTTCATCAATTAAGGAAATATACATATCAATATTTTGACCAAACATTAAAATTGGTAGAATTACAGATATGCCCTTAATCATTGGTATGTTTTTTTATTTTTTTGTCAATAATAGCATCAACTTGATGTCCTAACTCAATTGGAGTTGCTGTAGATATTGATAGCTTTAGTTTCATTAAATCAATTCTTATATCATTATTATTCTTATCTATAGAGTTTTCAATGAGGTTAAGAGCAGTGGTTGTTTCTCCCTTTTCATCAAGAACATTTGCAAGTTTTAATACTGCTTCATAGTTAAATTTGTCTATTGAAATTAAATTTTGATAAAATTTTTCTACTTCGCTATATCTACCAAGATCAAACAAGGCGGACTCTATTTTATGATAGACATCAGTACCTGATTTTTCATCCTTTGTAGCATAAGCTTTCCAATTTTCTAAAGCTTTTACTAAATCTCTATTTTTCTCATATAAATTCCCAAGATATTTGTAAGCCTGGCTATTGTTAGGTGATTTTTTAATTGCTTTTTTAAAAAATGATTTTGCATCTTCATTATTTCCATTTCTCATGCATTCAAGACCTTTATAAATGTCAAATCGAGTTAAATCATTTAATGCTTTTTTTCCACTAATTTTTTGTAAATGCTTACTCCATATAGCAGCTTCTTCCCAATCTTGATTTTCCTCTGAAATTCTTATTAAAAATTTTAATGCCCATAAGTTACGTTTTTCAATTAAAAGGATTTTTTTTGCCTCATCTATCGCATTCTTCATATAACCTATTTTTATATAATCTTTAGCTAAAGCTTTATGAATTTCAACCTTTTGTTCTGGAAGAAGGTTCGGTCTAACCGTAAGTGATTGGTGAATCTTTAATGCCTGATCTGTATTTTCCTCTCTCAATATGTTGCCTAACTGTAAATATGCTCTTATATGGTTTGTGTCCTTTTTTACAACAACTTGAAGAAGTGAAATAGATTTATTTATTTCTCCATTTAGAAGAGCGCTTAATGCTTCAGAAAATAGAAATTCAACTTTTGGAGTCTCTTTAGGTTTAAATATAGATAAAATTTTGAAAATGGTAACTCCTTGGAGAAATGATTGTAGTCATATTGAATTCAAACATCGTTATTTTCATAAACTGTTTCATTTACAGCAATATTACGCAAATCATTTAATTCATCATTTAACGTTTTTATTTTATTCTGAAGATTTCTATTCTGGGCTTTGGAGGATAAAACAGAAAATACTGCAATGATATAACCAAATAAAACTCCTAGAGAAAGGGAGCCGAATATGACCATTGAAATTGAAACTTCGTCAAACTTTTTAAACAATAAATCAATGTCAACTTTAGCATTATTCATGCTCAAGAAATAGATTAAAAATAAAGTTATTACTATCAAAAAAAAGGTTTTAATTAATTTCATTACGCTGTTTTCACCCTATTAATTAGTTTTCCCTTTAGGGAGATCCCTTTAGAATCATTAATTAAAACCTTAACAATGTCATTGACTCTAGCATTTTCTTTCTTGAAGATAACCCATTTATTTGAATCAGTTCTACCAGCCCAATGTTCAGAAGACATTTTAGACTGTTTTTCAACCAAAACATCTTGCGTTGAACCAATAAGTTGTTGATTTCTTTGGATTGAATGCTTTTGTTGTAGACTAATAACCTTTTCTAGGCGTTTTTGTTTAATTTTTTCTGGTATCTGATCTTCAAATTCTGATGCCTTGGTACCAATTCTTGATGAATATTTGAAATTAAATGCACTGTCAAATCTAACTTCTTTCATTACATCTATTGTTTCAAGAAAATCCTCCTCAGTTTCTCCTGGGAAGCCAACAATTATGTCGGTTGAAATACCAACATTTGGAAGTAAATTTCTAATTTTTTTTACTAAATTTAAAAAATCTTTCTTTGAATAAGAGCGATGCATTCTCCTAAGAATTTTATCACTTCCTGCTTGCAATGGAAGGTGGATATAATTACAAATATTGTCATAATGTCCCATAACTTTTAGTAATGCATCCGTTATGTCTTGGGGATGCGGAGATGTATATCTGATTCTGTCAACTCCAGGTATTTGCGCAATAATTTTAAGAAGGTCATGAAACTTATTTTCCCTATCAATAAAAGAATTAACATTTTGCCCTAAAAGAGTTAACTCTCTGTATCCAAGATTTACTGCACTTTGGGCTTCTTTTTTAATATCATTAACAGTTCTACTCCTTTCTCTTCCCCGGGTAAATGGAACAATGCAAAAAGTACAAAATTTATCGCATCCTCTCATTATCGAAATCCATGCATTAATTCCATTGTTTCTTTTAGGAAAAAGCCCTTCATAGACTTCATAACGGGAGAGTTTAGTATCAACAATACTTTGATTGTTTTTAAAAGACCTTTTTAAAATTTTTGGGAGTTTTCTGTAAGAGTCAGGACCAAGTATAATATCAACGTATGGTCTATTTTCCAAAATTTCTTGTTTTAAGTTTTGAGCCATACATCCCAAAACACCAATAATAATTTTTGGATTATTTTTTTTTATTTTAAACCAACGTCCAAGCTGGGAATGAACCTTTTCTTCTGCCCGCTCCCTAATTGAGCAAGTATTTATAAAAATTAAATCCGAATTATTTGGACTATTAGATCTTACCAAACCTTCTTCATAAAGCATTGAGACCACTAATTCAGAATCAGCCACGTTCATTTGGCATCCAAGAGTCTCTATATAAAACTTTTTTTTAGGGTTAATTACATCGTCAATTGGTGTCGCAATTTTTCGTTTTTCAGAAGTTAATAAATCACTCATAAGATATTTATATTTTTACTATTGCATCTTGAATTTTAGAAAATTGATATTTAGTAAATCTGAGCATAATATTCAAAACTGACTGCACTTAAAAGGCTAAAACATTATTCTTGAGAATGAAAGAAAAAATCAAGCGGGTTTTTTGACTCACCATAATGGTGGATTTCATAATGAAGATGAGGCGCGGTAGATCTCCCTGTATTACCAGTAAGCCCAATAATTTCTCCTCTTTTTACCTCCTGCCCATGCTTAACTTTTATTTTAGATAGGTGGGCAAAAAGAGTTGTGTATCCATTTCCGTGATCTAATTTAATGTGGTTACCAAATCCTCCCGCATAATAGGCTCTTTTGACAACTCCATCTGCTGGGGCGTGAATCGGGGTTCCAGTTTTGACAGTTATATCTTGACCTTGATGGAAACGCGTTACATTATCAATGGGATCTTTTCTATATCCAAAAGATGAGTTTAAGTATCCATCTTTTACAGGCCGGATTGAAGGTATTTTTGAAATTCTATTAATATCTTTTTTTACTTTGTCATAGATAGACTCATAACTTTTAAACCCAAGATTAACATTTCTAGATATTTTTTCTATATCTATTTGAAGAGCTATTAACTCCTCATTTATTGCAGGAGCAATATTGTCGGATAGGATATTTGAGTTTATATCATTCCCTCCAGTACCTAATTTCCTAATATCCAAATCAATTTCCGGCATACCCGCATAACTTCTTAAAGCTTTATCTTTTTTTTCAATTTCTATAATTTTATTGTCAATTTTTCTAAGTCTTTCCTGCAAGTGTTTTAATCTTTCGGACATTAAGCCATAGTTTTTTTTGAACTGATTAATTCTTTGTTCATACAAAATATCATTAAATATTTCAGCCGAAATAAATATAATTGATAAAAAAACGCAAATAAAAATTAAACCTAGTAAAAATGCTTGCTTACTATTTACCTTTATTTGATGAATTCCATCATCCGATTCTTTTTGTAAAATAAAATTTTTCATTTTCTGGGATAAAACAATTTATTTTGTTTGATCTAGGCGAAGTATTTCATCAAAAGTTTAAAATTAATTATCTTCTGATTTTTCATGATTAGTATTATCAGAATCTACAATTGAGGAGTTTTTAACATCAATTTCAGTTTGATTATTTACGTCAATATCAATACTATCAAATTTATCTTTTATTTCAATTATTTCTTTCTTTTTTGTTTTTATCTTAACCTTTAAGTCTTCAATTTTATTTACCAATTCAAAAAATTCTTTATTTCCAGAGAAGGAAGCCATGTGCTCGTTTTTGGTATGCTTATAAGCTAGTCTACCCAAATTTTCGTAAACTTGATTAAGCTCTCTGTGAAGCTGGTGAATATCAAACTTTACTTTAGAAATTAGAGTCATCTCCTCAGTTTTGGCGACAGCCATTTTGCTCATTTCTTCTGCCTTTTCAACAGCAGTTATACTCCAATCTTTCATGTTATCTTTAAGGTCATCCCACAGCTTTGACATTATTTATCTTATCCTTACTAAAATTAATATTGTATCAAAAAAATAACGGCATAATAAAACGGTGATTTTTTTATGCTAATTTTAACCCAAAACTGTAAAATGAAATTTTCAAAAAAACAACAAATTATTTTAGAACCCGAACAAATGTTTCAGAGAAAGGTAAACGTCAGCATTTTACAATTTATCAGGAAAAAAGATTTAAGAGTGGAGGGGAATATTTTGTTAGATTAATTCCTCTTACTGCCTTTATATATTCTTTCATTGAAGGGGTCCTGCCGAGAACTGAGGAAAGAACTACTACCGGGGTAGAGGCTAATAATGACTCTCCTTTTTTACTTTCAGAATCTGCAACGACACGACCTTTAAAAAGACGAGTCGAAGTTGCCATTACTGTATCGCCTTCTTCAGCTTTTTCTTGGTTGCCCATACACAAATTACATCCTGGTCTTTCAAGATACATCATGTTCTCATATTGTCTTCTAGCAATGGTTTTAGGATTAGTATCGTTGAATTCAAAACCAGAATACTTTTGTAAAACTTTCCAATCTCCCTCTTCCTTTAACTCATCAATTATATTATATGTTGGAGCAGTAACTATTAAAGGGGCCATGAACTCAACCTTTTTATAAATCTTCTCTAGATTTCGAAGCATTTTTGCAAGGACCTTCAAATCACCCTTGTGAACCATACATGAACCAACAAATCCAAGGTCTACTTTTTTACTTCCCTCATAAAATGATAACGGTCTAATTGTATCATGAGTATATCGCTTTGAAAGATCCGAATTATTAACATCTGGATCAGCAATCATTGGTTGTGAAATAATGCTTAAATCGACTTCAAATTTGGCATAGTATTTTGCATCTTTGTCGGGAAATAGAGGTCCTTCGTCCTCTTTTTCAATTTCTAAAATTCTTTTATCAGCTTTTATAACGAGGTTTTTAAGAACATTAGATTTGTTATCCATTCCTTTATTTATCATTACATTTATTCTTTTTTTAGCAATTTCAAGTGAATTAATCAAAGTTCTATTATCTGAAATACAAACAGATGCTTTTGCTTTCATTTCTGCTGTCCAATCTGTAAATGTAAATGCTTCGTCTGCAACAAGAGTTCCTAAATGAACCTCAATTACTCTCCCTTGAAAAATATTCTCCCCATTAAACCTATCTAACATTTGTGCTTGGGTAGCATGAACAACATCTCTGAAATCCATGTATGGAATCATTTTTCCTCTAAAAGTCACCTTTACAGATTCTGGAATAGGCATTGAAATTTCTCCTGTGGCAAGCGCTAAGGCAACAGTACCTGAGTCAGCTCCAAAAGCAACACCTTTTGACATTCTAGTATGGGAATCCCCTCCAATTATAAGAGCCCTGTCATCAACTGTAAGATCATTTAAAACCTTGTGGATCACATCGGTCATGGCATGATATTTGTCCTCAGGATCACGTCCTGTTATTAAGCCGAAATGTTTCATAAATTTCATTAATTTGGGAATGTTCTCTTGCGACCTTCTATCCCATACAGAGGCAGTGTGACAACCTGATTGATATGCTCCATCAATTAGGGGTGAAATCACTCTAGCTGCCATAGATTCTAATTCTTGTGAAGTCATTAAGCCTGTAGTGTCCTGGGAACCTACAATATTTACCCTTACTCGCACATCAGACCCTGCATGCAAAACTCTCCCAGAATCTCGCCCAACAATATTTTTATTAAATATTTTCTCTACGGCTGTTAAACCAATATCATCATAAGTTACTTTTTTTGGCGGAGCATAAATTTCTGGTAAATCTATACCCAAAACTCCTGCTGCAAACGATTGTAATTTTTTCCCAAAGACAACAGAGTACGATCCTCCTGCTCTCATAAATTCCATTTTCTGAGGCGTAAATGCATCAGAAATATCACAAAGTTCGATTTCGCCATGAAATAGTTTTTTTGATTTTGTATTTATTTTGAGGATGGTTCCAGTTTTAACGCTATAAATTTCTTCCAAAACAGGTTCACCGTTTCGATCTAAAATGAAATCTCCTTTAGAATCTTTTTTCCTACGCCAGTTTTGTAGATTAATACCAATACCGCCTGTAACATCTACTGTTGTCAAAAATATAGGGGAAATCCCATTTGTTCCAGCTACAATAGGTGCGATATTTATAAATGGCACGTAAGGACTAGCCTCTTTTCCAATCCACAAAGCAACGTTATTAACTCCCGACATGCGAGAAGAACCAACACCCATTGTACCTTTGTCAGCTACAAGCATTATGGCTTTATCGGGGTGCTCCTTTTTTAAAGAAAGCAGCATATTTTGTTGCTTGGCGTTATGTTCGAAAATAGATTTACCGTGAAGTTCTCTATCAGATCTTGAATGAGCATCACTACCCGGTGATAAAAAATCTGTTGAAATATCCCCAATCCCAGCCACAAATGTCACAACTTCTATTTCATCACTAATATTTGGTAAACTAGTAAAAAATTCAGCGTTTGCATAACTTTTCAAAATGTCTTTAGCAAAATTATTACCCATAATAAATGCATTTTTAAGACGTTTCATATCGGCTTCATAAAGAAAAACTTGAGATTTTAAAACCCCTGTTGCTTTTTTTGCAATTTTTTCATTTTTTGATAAAGCTAGATCAATAAGGATCTCTATGGAGGGCCCACCTTTCATGTGGGATAAAAGCTTGAATGCAAATGAAGGTGTAATTTCTTTACATAAAAACTTACTTAAAATTATATCTTTTAAAAATTTTGCTTTCACAGTGGCTGCGCTAGTTGTTCCGGGAGTGACGTTAAAAATAAGAGATTGAAGACTTGCATCTCTTTCTGGATGATTCAGATCTTTTATCTGTTCAATAATCTCAATCAAAAGATTACCTTCAGAAATAGGCTTGGGATTTAACCCTTTTAGCTCACGATCTTGGATTTCTTTTTGATAATCAGAATATATACTCATAATTATGTTTTTTTTAATTTTTGTCTATATGAAAACTTGGTATCTTAAGTTTGGAGAACAAAATGACTTATCATTTTAATTCTTAAAAAGTGTAAAATTGATGATCTGATTAAGTAATTTAGTATAAAATAAAAATTAATTAAAAGTATCAATTATACTTAAATAGCACATAATTTACTGTAAACAGAGGTTATATAAAATTATTATCGTTCAGCGTCAAAATAATTTGTCCTTAAAAATGATTTTTATTTTACGATTTTAATGCTTTGAAATAGTTTTAATATTTGGTTAAATGAAATGCTTATAGTACTTTTATTTAATGAAACTATTTTAGTTCGATGTTAATGATAGTAAATAAACTTTAATTTAGATTTTGTTTGGCTAAAGTGAGCTGACCTACAAATTCAGTTTTCTGATAAAATGCTTCATATCTTTCAAAAATAGATTAGTTTAAATAGTTTAGTGAAGATTAGCGCTCTAGAAAATATTAAAAAGTCTTATTAATTTTAATGATACTAAATTTTAAGATTTTATTTTACTTATTCCTTTTCTTAAATGTCTCGTTCCCATTTGTAAAAAAAACTGTAATCGAGCAAAGTGATACTAAGTTAGTAGTTGACATCTATATTGAAGCTTTTTCAGAAGCAGATCTTTACCCAAATTCTATTTTGGTTGGCTTACCTACTAAGAAACTACCTATTACTAACATTCGATATCAAGAAAAAGCAAAAATTCCTTTTAAATCTAAGCACAAATTTCACGGTGGATTCAATTGGACAAATATGCAAAAATTAAAAAATTTAAATACAGGTGTGTTAAAAGTTTCTCCAGTTTCAAAAGATAACTCTTATTTCAAGAGGACTAGGATAACGATAGAATATGAAGCATCACACAAAAACTATAGAAATCCAGACAAAACGGAAATCAATTTTTTGAGTGACCGTGTAATAAATTGGAGAACAGCAAAAAAATGGTTTATCAAAAAAAGTCGGAAAAGTAATAAGATCATAAATTATCCTTTGGGGACATGGTACCAGTTTTTCACTGATCAAGATGATGTTTATTCTATATCTTATGAAACACTTTCTAACACAATTGATAATATTTCAAATATAGACCCTAGAACAGTTTCAATTTTCACTGGTACCAGTTTAGGTAGGTCTATGTCTCAAAATTTTAATGAGCCAATTTCAGATAATTTTGTTGAAATTCCAATACTCATTATAGGTGAGGAAGATGGCACATTTGATAATAGTGATAAGATCATCTTTTACGGCAGAGGAGCATCTGGTTTCGACCACAATCAAAATGGTTTAGTATGGAACCAAAACTTATATTTTAATGAAAACTCATGTATGCTTTTCATTCCTTACGATAATGAAATTAGAGGCAAAAGGATTTCTACAGATTTACAGCCTGAATCTGGAGTCTTAATTGATTACGGAATAGTATCAAACCACATTGAACTGGATTTGATTAATTTATCTTCCTCTGGGCTAGAGTGGTTAGATAGCCCTATTGAAGTAGGAACAGCCAAACCAATTATAATGCAAATAAATAACTATAAATCAGGAAGTACTTTTAACATATCAGCAAGGTTCAAAGGGCATTCTGAAAATATTAATTCTGCATCTGCTCATGAGATTAAAATACTATACAATAATATAGATGGTACTCAAATTGGTCAGACAGAGAATTGGTCAGGTAATATTTTTAGAAATATTATTGAAAATAATCAAACTTTAGGTTTGAATAACGGTGTAAATATCTTTTACCTTTTAAATTCCTCATCTGACCAATATTCATTACCATATCTTGATTATTTCCAACTTAATTATGCAAAGAAATTAAATTTTGATGAAAATTATTCCTTTTTTTCGCCAATAGAAGGCCAAAGCGTAAGATTTGATTTTGAAAGAAAAAATCCAAATGGTATTTTTTTCTGGGATATCAGTGACCCAACAAATGTACGTGATCTGTATATAAATGACTTAGGATTTTGTAATGTTCAATCATCTGAAAATGGACCTACTCAATTTATTATTTTTAATAGTAGCGAAATCTCTGAAATATCTGAAATTTATCAAAAAGATTCTCAACATTTCGACCAATTGAGGAACTCTACTATTCAAGCTGATTATATAATTATAGGACCAAAAGAATTTAAGAATGCCTCAATTGACTTGCTTGAGATTAGGAGTCCCTCAATCTACGCAAGTTTAGAGGTAATATATGATGAATTTTCTGCAGGTAACCCTGATCCTATGGCAATCCGAAACTTCATTCAATGGAGCCAAGAATACTGGACAGAACCCGTACCAAATATTGTTTTACTTCTTGGAGATGGTGGCTACGATTATAGAAATATAAATGGTTATTCATCAATATTAGTACCAACTATTCAAGTCCAATCGTCTAGAAGTTATGCAACTGACGATCTCCTTGCCTCTATTTATGGCAACATACCAGAAGTGGCATTAGGGCGTTATCCTGCAAAAAACATTCAGGATGTCTCTAGGTTTATTGAAAAAATTAAAACTATTGAAAATGATCCCACATTTGGGCCTTGGCGACAAAAGGTTACCTTAATCGCCGATGATGCGGCTAGGCCAGAACCAAATCATGGATCTATAGCCACAGGACAATCTCACACAATAAATTCCGAGCAAATAGCAGATTTAATTCCTTTAAGTGTAGATGTACAAAAATTATACATGATGGAATACCCAGAAGTCAACGATGCCTCAGCATATGGTGTTATTAAACCAGAAGCAACTGAAGCATTATTCAATAGTTTAGAAAATGGAACTGCAATTATTTCATATATTGGACATGGTTCGCCATTTCAATTAGCTCAAGAAAAACTTTTAGATCTTAGTAGAGGAGACATTAATCAAATCAACACTGGAACAAAACTACCATTATGGATAGTTGGAACTTGCTCTTTTGGTTGGTTTGATGACCCTTTAAATGATTCTTTTGCCGAAGAATTAATAAAGGCAGATATGAACTGTGCTTCTATGGTAATATCGACAACTCGAGCAATAACTGTCGTTGGGAATGAAAGATATACAAAAGATTTGTTTGAAGGTATCTTTAATGATGGAAAAATAAGCGACAAACCTATTGGATTAATTTTACAATCAATAAAGGATGGGACTTCTGAATCTCAATATTTTCATTTATTTGGTGATCCTGGCCTAAAAGTACCAATGCCTAAAGATACTTTAATATCTTTAGAAGTTACTCCAGACACATTAGAAACTTTAGAAAAAGGAACATATTTTGGACGCCAAATAAAATTAACCGGATCTGGAGATGGATACGTTTCTTTGAAAGATGCAGATAGAGAAGTTATTCGAGATTATAATATATCATCTGAGACATATTCCCTTAGTTATTCCATGCCAGGTGCAAGTCTTTTTAGAGGACAATTTTCATTTTCAGGTTCAGATTTTTCAGGAGAAATACGAATACCGCTAGACATATCATACTCCGATAATTTTGCGAAATTGATAATCTATTTACATGATGACAACAATGATGTGCTGGGAGTAGTAAAATCAATAAAACTACTAGGAGGAAATAGCATCCAAGATAACCAAGGTCCAAATATAATTTTTGAAACACAATATGGTAAGAGACTAGAGCAGGGTGACCACCTTATTAAAAATGAAAATTTAGTTATACGAATTTCAGACCCAATCGGTATCAACTTAACTAACGAAATTGGACACGAAATTATTTTAACAAATCTGAAAAATAAAGAAAACCAAAATAAAACAAATCAATTTTCTTATGATAAAAATAGCATCACTACAGGGACAATATTATTGAGCCCTATTAATGAGAAAATAAACATAAAGGTTAAAGCTTGGGATAATGCAAATAATCCATCTGAAAAAGTTATTGATCTTGATTATTATGAAAACGATGTTTTAAAAATCTTCAATCTTTTTAATTATCCTAATCCGTTTTCAGATTTCACTCAATTCACATTTGAGTTGACAAAGATGTCTAATATTATAATAGACATTTATTCTATTGGTGGTAAAAAAATATATTCACTTGAAAAAACAAATGCTCCAAAAGGATTTAATATTATTTATTGGAATGGTCAAAATTCTTTCGGTGATGATCTAGCAAATGGGGTATATATTTATCATATAAAGGCAATGACTGAAGACGAAAAGATCTCCTCTCTAGGTAGGTTAGCAAAGTTTAGATAATAAAAATGTTCTTATGGAATTAAATATTTTAGCATCAAAATCACCAAGACGTTATTATTTATTAAACAAGATAGGATTTAAATTTTCTGTAATCCATAGTGATTTTATAGAGCATATGAATAATAACTTACCTCCTAATGCTCTTGCGGAAACGCTTGCTCGAAGTAAAGCTCTAAATGTAGCTAAAAAGTATAGCAATAAAATCATAATTGGTGCAGATACTATCGTATGTATTAATGATAAAATCTTTGGTAAACCTAATAATGATCAAGACAAGTTTAATATGTTAAAATACCTTTCAGGTAAAAGGCATGAAGTAATTACAGGGGTTTCATTAGTTTCTTTAAATAAAGGAATTGATCATACTTTTAACAATAGAACAATTGTAAAAGTTAAAACTATTTCAGATGAGGAAATAAAAATTTACTCAAAAAATTTTAAGGGATTTGATAAGGCAGGCGGTTATGGTATTCAGGATGGATTCTCTATTTTCATTGAAGAAATTCAAGGGTGTTATTATAATGCCATGGGGTTTCCCCTTTCTAGTTTCTACAAGCAGTATAAAAAGATTTTTAAATCATTCTATTAAAAAATATAAAGTAGAGGCTATTAAAACTTTTTCAATTAGGCTATGAAAATGTAACTTAAACTAGAATATTTGGAAGCTATGTCAAAATTTTACAAAGAACTAAAAGAACTTCGTGAATCAAGGAAAATTTCCCTTGAAGAAATTAGTGAAAGAACAAAAATTAATGTTCAATATCTTCAAGACATTGAAAAAGGAGACTTTGATGATATTGAAACTCCATATTTAAGGCTATTTTTAAGAGCTTACGCTGAAGAAATAGGTAGTAATTCTCAGCGTGCACTCGAACAACTTGACTCATTTTCTGGAAACAAGAAGATCCCTATAGCTCAGACTAATATGTTAAATGAGAAGCCTAGTTTTGAACAAAAGCAGTCATTTTCAAAAGGTTTCATTTCAAATAAAGAATTAAGAAAGGATTACTTAATTGCTGGCATTTTTTCTGTGATTTTCATTTTTTCAATTTTAATCTTTCAAAGAATCTTTGATCAGGAGAGCAAAGCTGTTGGCAGTGATGATGGTCCAATAATTACGAAAAATTTGACACCTTTAACATATGAAAATTTAATTAAGGACTTTGTCCAAGACCACTCAAGCCAAGAACTACTTACTGTCAAACCTCCTTATTTTATAAAATTAAAAACTGCTCAGCAAATTGCATATACATTTAAAAATGATACTCTTCCTCCAATTAGTCATATTCTCAATCCGAACAAAGAATTAGACTTGAATCCCTTCGTCGAAAAATCAGAAATTATTTTTAATGCTACAAAAGGGCTAACATTTTTTATTAATGCCACTGAACTAAAACAAATATCAGACAATGAATTTCCGATAAGGTTAGTTTTTGAACCAACACCTCCCTCTATTTCAATTCAACGGTATAAACCTATTTTTTAAATAATTACCCACCTTTAACCACTTTTTTCATAGCTGCAACATTTAATTAGGGAAAACTGCACCCTTTTTCGCAATATATATTGACATTATCTTGTCATTTATTTAACATTGTGGGTAGTTGTGGGTAATTTTCCCAAAAAATCATGACATTAACGAATAATACATTTATAGGCGAATACACCTATTCCTTAGATTCTAAAGGTAGAGTTAACATACCATCTAAGTTCAGGCAAACACTATCGACGGATAACCAAAATACCTTTGTAATAACTCGAGGATTGGATTCTTGCATTTGGGTTTACCCTTTAGTGCAATGGAAAGAAATTGAAGAAAATTTGCGGAAACTTTCTTCATTATCAAGTATTCATAGAGCTTTTGTTCGGAACACTGCACGCTACGCCACCCCTTCCACTTATGATAAGCAGGGACGGATAAATTTAACTCCGTCCCTAATTAATTTTGCGTCGCTAGAAAAAGATGTCCTTATTATTGG
>MDTC01163734.1_pt1 | contig 17191 bp, 12 predicted proteins | sample 811181 | NCBI WGS metagenome assembly MDTC01 (sample SAMN05326644, study PRJNA326480) | marine metagenome | isolation source: seawater | place: Pacific Ocean: North | collected 2011 | reverse complement strand
TGGTCTGGTGACCGAAATGTGCACCTGCTTCCAGCAGATCACGCATGGATACGCTAGTCATACATACTCCAATGTTTGGGTTAGGCCTCCACGCACCCCATGATCCAACCCTGTCCTTATATGAAGCTTAAGAAGCCAGGCACCCGAACCACGTGTCGATACGTGTGAGAATTTGTATCCCCATCATCTGGGTCCAACTCCTACAAAAGGGGCAACGGCGGACCAAATCACGGGAAAAGTTAGTTAAATTACAGCCAGACATGCTGGCAGGCGCGGTTATACCATATTCTGGCCTCCAAACCAATTATTGAGTGCAGTTATAGCTTACAGTTTTGGATGGCGAATAAGCTAAAACGCGTCGAGAAAGAACGATATGGTGCCGCATCCCACTTGATCGACTTCCCCGACTTGAGAAATTACCGGCAAAATGGAACTCTCAGAAGCAGAATCTTTCGCTATTCTGGTATAGTTGCCTTCCCAAAAAACCTTCGACAGTCAAATCTCCAGTTATGGCAATTAATATAAAAACCCCTGACGAAATCGAGAAGATGAGGGCTGTCGGGACGCTGGCAGGAGAACAACTGGAAATGATTGATGAATATATTAAGCCCGGTATCAGTACAGGCGAACTGGATCGAATCTGTCATGAATTCACGGAAAAACAAAATGCTATTGCGGCACCACTCAACTATAGGGGTTTCCCCAAATCCATTTGCACTTCCGTTAACCACGTTGTGTGCCATGGGATTCCATCACGGGACAAAATCCTGAAGAATGGTGACATCATCAATATCGATGTCACTCTGATCAAGGATGGATATCACGGCGACACGAGCAAGACATTTCTAGTTGGGAAGCCCAAAGTACTTGCAGAACGCCTGGTGAAAACCTGCCAGGAGTGTCTCTACCAGTCAATAGAAGCCGTTAAACCAGGCGCACGACTCGGGGACCTAGGGTTTGCAATTCAAACTCACGCAGAAAAAAACAGGTTTTCAGTCGTTCGCGAATACTGTGGGCATGGAATAGGCATAATTTTTCACGATGAACCCCAGGTTCTGCACTATGGTGAAATGGGTACAGGCATTGAACTCAAGCCAGGTATGACTTTCACCATCGAACCCATGATCAACGCCGGCAAGGCAGAGGTAAAACTCCTTCCCGACAACTGGACTGTGGTAACCAAAGACCACCAATTCACTGCCCAGTGGGAACATACCATTCTGGTCACCGAAACCGGCTACGAGATATTGACCTTCCGTGGTGATGACACCATAAAGCGTTGCGGGTAGGCCTGATATTTTATGCGGTCGATTCAAGCACTCGAATCAAATCTTTCCAAAACAAAACAACCGATACCCGTCCTTAAGGAAGCCATTCTCGCAGCCTATCAGGACCATGAAGCACGATTTCGTGCCGGCGAGGATACCGAAAAACTCCTCCATGAGAGATCGGCCTTCATGGATGAGGTCATGCGGCTCGTCTGGGATCGATTCCAGTGGAATGAGAACAAGCCCAGTTGGCGCAAGACAAGAATTTCACTACTAGCCATTGGTGGATATGGCAGGAGAGAACTACATCCTCACTCTGACATTGACCTGCTGATCCTGCTGGAGCGAAACAGCTACAACCTGCATTCATCTAATATTCAATCCTTTCTGGCGCTTTTATGGGACATTGGCCTCGCAGTAGGCCACAGCGTGCGCTCAATAGACGAATGTAGAGCACAGGCTAAAAGTGATGTGACCGTACTGACAGCTATGATGGAGTCCCGCTCCATATGTGGCGACGATGAACTGCGTTTACGAATGAACAGGAAGGTCGCACCAAAGAAAATCTGGCCGCCCAAAGCGTTCTACAGAGCAAAGCGTGATGAGCAGATTGAACGTCATCAAAAGTCACAACACACAGAATACAGTCTGGAGCCAAACATAAAAACCTCGCCAGGGGGGCTGCGCGATATCCAGACTGTGATGTGGATTGCTCGCAGAAAGTTTGGATCCGTAGATTTTGCGGACCTCGTGGAGCAGAAATTTCTCACGGCAGGTGAGAGTGAGCTACTGACCGAGGGCAGAAAGTTCCTTTGGAAAATCCGATTTGGGCTTCACCTACTCGCCGGCAGGGATGATGACCGCCTTTTGTTCGACCACCAGCAAAACCTGGCAACCATGTTCGGTTATGAAGATGGAGACCAACTCTCAGTCGAACAGTTCATGCAGGATTACTATCGAACGGCACATGAGCTCAATGCCGCCAACGAATTGCTGCTGCAGCATTTTGATGAGGCAATAGTTCGCTCATCTGAACGAGCAATAGTTCAACCCATCAATCAGCGTTTCAGGATACGAAACAACTATCTGGAAGTGACCGCCAGTGATGTCTTTACAAAGTACCCCCAGGCACTGCTGGAAATGTTTGTGATTATGGGCTCAAGTGAGCATATTGAGGGCGTCCGCGCCGAGACTATCCGCCTCGTACGCCGTCACGTTAATCTTATCGATGATGATTTCCGTACAAACCCCGAGTCAACGAAACTATTCCTTGATCTGCTCGGTTCTACAAATCACCTGTTCACGCAACTGCGAAGAATGGCACGATATGGAATCCTGGGAGCTTATTTGCCGGAGTTCGAGCGAGTGATTGGCCAAATGCAGTTTGATCTGTTTCATACCTTCACCGTGGACGCACACACGCTTCAGGTAGTTCGAAATATGAGGCGTTTTCGCTACAAGAACCAGGAACAGCAGTTTCCCGTTGCTGCACACATCCACCATCGCCTTCCCAAGGTAGAATTACTCTATGTTGCCGGGCTGTACCACGATTTAGCTAAAGGCCAGAGTGGAGACCATTCTGAGCTAGGGGTAGCGGTAGCAAATGATTTTTGCCAAAGGCACAAACTAGGGACCTGGGATACCAACCTTGTATGCTGGCTGGTTAGAAACCACCTGTTGATGTCCACCACTGCACAAAGAAAAGATATCCAGGACCCGGAAGTAGTGCATGAGTTTGCACTGCTCGTTCAAGACCAGGTACGCCTTGACTATCTATACGCTTTAACTGTTGCAGACATCAACGCGACGAATCCGACCCTGTGGAATAGTTGGCGCGCATCTTTAATGCGTCAACTTTACCTTGACACCAAGCGCCTGCTTCGCCACGGACTTGAATCTCAAGTAGATCGCCTTGACTACATCAGCGATACACAAAGTCATGCGATGGAACGATTGCAGGAACACGCCATTTCAAATGAATCGGCCTTAAGCATCTGGAAGGATGTCGATGATGACTACTTCCTGCGAGAATCTGTTCAGGATATTGTCTGGCATACGGAAGCAATCAGTCAGCACAGATTCAGTGATAGCCCATTGATACTACTGCGAGACGACACCTTCAGCAGACGTTCGGATGAGGGCTCAACCCACATCTTTGTACACAAAGAGCATACAAAAGATCTCTTCGTGTCCATTGTAACGGCCCTGGATCAACTGGCTCTCAATGTTGTGGATGCGCGAATTCCGCGATCAGCGAACAATCGTTCTTTCTATACCTTCGTAGTGCTCGAATCCGACGGTCAACCTGTCGGGGACAAACCTGCGAGAGTCGAAAGAATCCGATCAACTCTGCTCAAGTACATGCAACCGGGAAATGAGTCACTGGCAGTTGATCAGAGAAGAATACCAAGACTCCTTAAGCAGTTTAAGCTTAAGACTGAAGTCAACTTGAGGCAGGACTCAAGTGGCAACTACTCAGTACTGGAAGTCATAGCACCAGATCGCCCGGGGCTGCTTTCTATCATCGCCGCGGTATTTGTGGAGTTGGATATCTCTTTACAAAATGCCAGGATCACCACACTTGGCGAGAGGGTCGAGGACTTGTTCCATATTACGGACGGGGGAGGAATGCCAATCGTAGATGAGAGCCACCAGACCACCCTGAAGCAACGAATCAAGGAAGAACTTGACTACCACATAGACAAGGTAGCAGTGTAAGCTGGATATCCCGTCAGAGCAGCACAATCGCCATCACACCTTCTCCGCACTGACAAAAGCCGTCATAATGTGCCAGGGGGGCCAACCGGTCTTGGCAGATACTATCTTTGAGTGAATATGAATATGTACAGTTTTGCATTTGGAATTGGAACAAAAAATTCGAAACAGGATTGGCTGGAGGTGTATTTCCCGGAGCCATTGCTAAACCCTGACAGTCAACTTATCAAACAAATAGCGGATCTGGTGGGCTATGGAGGCGGCAATACAAATATCGATCTAGATGATGATCAGATCCAGGCACTCATTAAGGGCATTGACGAACCTCGTCAGTGCTCCATCCTGTCGGCAATGAAAGGTTCAAGTAATCCGTGCGTCGCCACTTTCATCGAGACGGACACAGAACTGAACTCAACACCGGAAGCCTATCTCAAACTGCATTTACTATCGTATAGATACGTTAAACCAAATGAGCAGAACCTGGACAATCTCTTCGCAATTCTGCCCAATGTTGCCTGGACCGATATCGGCGCGGTAGACCCGGAAGAATTGGGTGAACGACAACTTAAGGCAAGGGCCGAGGGGCGCGTACTGGAAGTTGCTGGTGTCGACAAGTTCCCGAAGATGACAAACTACGTGGTTCCCGCGGGAATCCGCATTGCCCACTCGGCAAGAGTCAGGCTTGGCGCCTATGTGGGAGAAGGCACAACAGTCATGCACGAGGGGCTGATAAATTACAACGCGGGCGCAATTGGCCCAAATATGGTCGAGGGTCGGGTATCCCAGGGAGTCCTGCTGGATTCTGGTACTGACCTCGGTGGCAGTGCGTCCACTATGGGTACTTTGTCCGGCGGAGGCAAACATATTGTGTCCGTCGGCAAGGACTGCTTAATCGGCGCCAATGCAGGGTGTGGCATTTCCCTCGGTGACCGATGCACGGTTGAAGCAGGGCTGTACATAACAGCAGGTGCCGTGATTCAGATTCTCGATGAGGACAGGAATTTCGTCAGGACGGCAAAGGGACGGGAATTGTCAGGGCAGAACGACATGTTGTTCATCCGAAACTCTCAAAGTGGGGTCATCGAGTGCAGGACCAACAAGAATGCTATTTCTCTAAATGAATCTTTACACGCTCACAACTGACCCTTCGACTAACTGCCAGGGTTAAGCAATGGATTCATTTGAACAGACTACTCTTGAACTAACGAAGCAACTCATTCGTGCAAGATCCGTTTCACCAGATGATGCGGGTTGCCAGACGCTGCTCACCCGGTTTCTTGCTGACCTTGGTTTTACCATTGAGCAGATACCTTTTTCTGACGTTCACAACCTATGGGCAACCCATGGTAGAGAAAGCTCGGATGGGCCAGTTTTCGTCTTCGCCGGCCATACTGATGTCGTGCCGCCTGGCTCACTCGATGAATGGCATACAGACCCATTCGAACCCACGGTCAAAGACGATATGCTATATGGACGGGGCGCAGCGGATATGAAGGGGGCCCTTGCCGCCATGCTAACAGGAACGCAACGCTTTCTTTCTGCCAGTAAAAAACATCAGGGAACAATTGCATTTCTGATCACCAGCGACGAGGAAGCAGATGCCATCAACGGAACCGTCAAGGTCGTTGAAGAACTTGAGCGGCGCGGAACTCAAGTCACCTGGTGCATCGTTGGTGAGCCAACAAGCAGCGAGCAATTGGGAGACACCATCAAGGTCGGGCGCCGCGGTTCCCTAAATGCAGTACTGACGATAAAGGGCCAGCAGGGTCACATTGCCTACCCTGGTGATGCAGAAAATCCAATCCATGCGGCTTTACAAGCATTGGCCGACCTCACCGCCACAAAGTGGGATGCGGGGAACAAATACTTCCCGCCGACATCATTTCAGATCTCCAATATTCGGGGCGGAACCGGCGCAAACAACGTAATACCAGGCACAATGGAGGTAGTGTTCAATTTCCGCTATTCAACTGAATCGACCCAGGAGACCCTGCAATCAAGAACCGAGGATATCCTCGGTCAGTACGATTTCGAATACAAAATCGACTGGTCTCTCTCCGGCAGGCCTTTCATGACCGAAGGTGGAGAACTGATACCTGCTGTTCAGTCAAGCATAAGAGAGTTAATCGGTATCGATACAGAACTGTCGACTTCAGGCGGAACCTCCGATGGCCGATTCATTGCACCCCTTGGCACCCAGGTGGTGGAACTGGGACCGTGCAACGGTACCATCCACAAGGTAAATGAGCGTGTTGCCATTGATGATCTACATAAATTGTCACGCATATATACCGCCATACTGCAGAAAATTTTGAGGGATTCTTGACCAGGCACCAGATACCAGCGCTAGAATCTGAAACGAAAAGTTGCGCATCTGTACCCTGGTATAGATTGTTTGGTATAGATATCCTGTGAAGCCGCCCCTCTACTTCCTGCTTGCCATAGTCAGCTTCCTTGTTTTTACAGTCGCTTTTGCACCTGCCTCGCCCGTCTGGTCTTCCATCCGGGAGGATGTTCACGAAGCTGCACCAGATCTGAACCTCTTTGGAGTTTCGGGAACCATCTGGAATGGCGAAGGTGAAATGCAGTTTCGCCAGTTTCCGGCTTCCCTGCTTACATGGAAACTGTCTTCCACCAGCCTGATAAGAGGTATCGCCAAAATTCAACTTAGCGCAGCGGGTCAGGGTCACAAGGTTGAGGGAGAAGCTTCGCTCACCCCGGCGGCAGTCCACATCAATGCTCTGCATGGCCTGATCAACAGTGAATACATCAACAGGGTCAGTGAGGGTTTCGGTTTCACCTTCTCTGGTGACCTCGAAGTCGAGGAGTTGTCAATCTCTACCGACTGGCACTGGATAACAGATGCCAGGGGAAGTGCACACTGGAGTGGCGGGCAAATCCTAGTGGTCATGCCTGACGGTCCCCAGTACCTTACGCTGCCACCCCTTAAGGGAGAATTGCACAAGCAACAGGATCAACTGGCCCTCAATATTACGCTTGAGGAACAGATACTGATCGCTATCACCTTGAAAAGGGGTGGCTGGGCAAAGGTTGCAATCAAAGGCATATTGTTCGACGCAGCCAACTTACCGATTCCGCAAGGTTCAAAACCAGACGAAACTATCCTGCTAATAGAAGAGAAAATATTGTAAGGTAAAGGACCTCCCACGGCTCAGCCAAGGATCTCCCCCTGGAACTTTTTCTTGACCTGTTTCAGCAACACAACCGAAAACTGGCGACACTTACCAGTGTTGTTCTCGTCGTGTTGCTTAGTCTCTCTGCCGCGGACGCCATATTGTTTTTCATCGAGAATGTAAACAATGAACCCGTCGCTACCCTGACAACCAGGACACCAGAGGCTGCAGTGCAGGAAAGCGCTCGTATTGACCTGTCGAGCTTCTACCTATTCGGCAAGGTCCAAAAAGCAGCGCCGACAAAGGTTGTTGACGCACCAGAGACTAAACTTAATCTTGAATTGCAAGGTGTCTTTACATCAGCAAACAAGGAATCCTCAACAGCGATCGTCTCTGAGAAAAATAAATCTGGTGAGCTATTCCACGTTGGTGACATGCTTCCTGGAAATGCGATCCTATCTGCTGTCAATGATGACCATATCCTCATTCGGCGCGGCTCAAGAACAGAGAAACTGATGTTCAGTGACACCCGTACTGGTTCGGGCTCAAATATCAGTACAAAAAAAGTAAGTTCAAACCGACCCTCCAACAGTCAGCAGGAAAATAATCCCGCGTCCAGCAAACTAGAGCAGGTCAGGGAAAGAATTGCTCAGCGAAATCGAAGCCCCCGAAGACCAACCAGCCCTTCAAGATCACCTGGCTCATCACTTCGAGACTATATGACGGCCAACAGAGACAAAATCCAGCAGGATCCCGATGCAGTACTTGCTGATATCGGCATATCTCCTATATCCGATGGCGACTCAAACGGCTACAAGGTGAGCGGTGAAGTATCACAAACCTCGCTGATGCGGACAGGATTGCAGCGAGGGGACGTTATTCTTTCGGTCAATGGCAGGGCTGTTGGCAATGTAATGAACGATCGAAGCTTCATAGACCAGGCAATGGCAAGTAAACGTGTCCGTGTTGAGGTGCAAAGAGGTTCACGTAAATTCTTCCTAACGGTGCCTGTCCCCTGATAGAACCGCAAAAAGCTGGGAACCCGCTGAGGTATAATAGGGTCTTAATGCTGGATCCTTCCTGAAAGAAGGCGCGCGGTAGCGTGAATTTGGGTAAAATCAAACTAAAATAATAGTGTCGGATTTCGAAGGCCATTACGCATAACAGAAAGCATCGCTGCGGTGCAACCTTATTTCAGGCAAGAGCTAGCTAGCTCCTGTTCGGAAATAGGTAAATTTTGCCAAATATCATGGCGCTGCAATAACGCTAGGTATATAAAACAATCACTTAGAAAGGACGCGGCCACCTAGGATGGCCCGCTCGATACCAGAAAACGGACAAGAACAGGCTAATTGAAGTACCATTATGTACGCTGCCCAACTTTTTCAAATTACTAAAGACAGGATTTCCCAATCAGGTATTTAACTTCTATTGGCACTATCGGTCGAGTTCGCCAATCTGGCGCAAGCTTCGATTTACTTCGCCTGATGTTTGGTCGCCTCCTTGTCGTATGTATTCTGCTTGCCACGGCCCCACTTTCGTTTGGTGAGGAAGAGGAAGTAAAGATCAACCTCAAGAATGTCGATATTCGTATCTTCATTACCCAGGTCTCAACGATTACTGGTAAAACATTCATCGTCGACCCCAGGGTTAAAGGTAATGTCACCGTCATCTCAAGTGCATTTCTGAATGGTGAGGGCGTCTACCAGCTATTCCTGAGCGTCTTGAGAGTACACGGTTATGCGGCTGTTCCCGCTGGCAACGTTACCAAGATTGTGCAGCAGGTTCTTGCCAAGCAGAGTGGCCACCCCCTGGACTTCGACGATGAATTGGAAACCGAAGAACTTGTCACCCGTGTTGTTCCCATCCGAAACACTCCATCGATTGACCTGGTGAAAATATTGCGACCTCTCATTCCCCAGTATGGACATGTAGCAGGATTGGAAAAACCGAATGTCCTGATCATCAGTGATCATGCTTCCAACATCAGTCGACTGACTGAAATTATCAACAGGATAGACATCGCCGATAACCTTGATATTGCCATCATAGATCTAAAGGAAGCCTGGGTGGATGACATGATCAGCCTCCTTGAACAACTCGCACCCGACCAGATAGGTAAAGGCTCAAAGGGTCCCAACAAGATTACAATTGTCGCAAGCGAGAGAACCAACAGCATTGTACTCAAGGGTGAGAAGGAAACGGTTGCCCGGGTCAAGGCCCTCGTCGCAAGGCTGGATGTACCCGCAAACCACTCTGGTGCGATACAGGTAGTTCGGTTGGCTCATGCGGATGCCAAGCAAATGGCAGAAATTTTGACCAACCTGGTTTCTGAAAAGCGTTCAGGTGAAAAGTCCACCACGCAAACCTCCACTACCATTCAGGCAGATGAAACCCTCAACGCCCTGGTTATTCGAGCAGATCCTTCAACCATGCTTGATCTTAGGGAAATTATTGAGGGCCTGGATGTACGGCGATTACAGGTGCTTATTGAAGCCGCCATCGTTGAAGTTACCATGGATTTCAGCAGGCAACTGGGCTCAGAACTTGTTGTTGGCGATGCTTCCGGAAGCGGTTCTCCAGTTGGTCTTACTGCCCCCAGCGGAACCCTGGCGCAGCTGTTGCAAAGCCTTGCGCTGGCCCGGTCAGCTGACCCGACTGCTACCGGGATTACCACTGCCCCCTCCCTGGGAGATTCGCCTCTACTTGCCGCCGGGAACTTGAGCGGAAGTGGCACAAGCTTCGCGCTAATAATAAGGGCCCTCGCTTCCAATGCCGATGTCAACCTGTTGTCGACACCTAGCATCACAACCATGGACAATGAAGAGGCTTCTATCGTAGTTGGCCAGACGGTACCATTTCGAACGGGATCAACCGTCACGGGCAGTCAGGGCGCCTCAAACCCCTTCACTACGATACAACGGGAAGATGTGGGTCTGACCCTTGAAGTCACTCCACACATCAATGATGGCAATCTGGTGCGGCTGAAAATTCACCAGGAAGTTTCTGAAGTCGATCCAGCAAGTCTTACGGCCATCGGGTCTGAGGCAGCGGCAGACCTCATCACCAATAAACGCACCATTGATACCACGGTCCTGGTGGATGATGGTGAAGTCATCATTCTCGGCGGTCTTACCAAGGACAAGGAAACACTGGCTTCTTCCAGGGTTCCTATTCTAGGTAGTATCCCAGGCCTTGGGTTTCTGTTCAGGAGCGAGACCAAGTCAATAGAGAAACAGAACCTCCTGGTTTTTCTTCGCCCCACGGTTCTGGCAACCAGAGATGATATTACAGTTCAGACCAGCCGCAAGTTTCTCAACATATACGAAGTAGAGATCAAGGGTACTGAACCTGCCGAAGCAATATCTGAACTCTTCAATGGAATTAATTGATCAGATCAAATCATTCCAGTACCACGCGACCCGGTGGATACTCTTCACCTGGATAAAGCCGACAATACTCGGGTGCAGCAAAAGTGAGCTGAACCCCAACTCAACAGATATTGTTTATTACGTCTTACCGTTTCGGTCCACTGCCGACCTGATGGTAGCAGACAAAGCCTGCGAGTGGGCAGGGCTACCCAGACCACTTGATCAGATCGAGGCTCTTGATGAAAAGCGTGCCTTTTTCTTCCTCGGGCAGCCAGAAGGTCTACTTGGTCGCAAAACACAAAGCCACCATTCTGAGCGGATGCTGAGAATATTTGGCCACCAGTACAATACCAGTGACGACATTCAGATTGTTCCTATCTCGCTTTTCTGGGGGCATCAGCCAGACAGGGAGAAGTCGATCTTCAAACAGATCCTCTCTGAAAACTGGTCCGTCACGAGCCGCTTCAAAAAACTGTTAGCTATACTTTTCCATCGAAGCCACATTCTTGTCCAATTTAGTAAACCGCTTCGTATTCGCGCCATCACAGAAAGCGATAGCAGCAATGAAATTCAGGTGCGCAAACTTCTGCGGGTTTTGAGGGTGCACTTCAGCACCCAGAGACAGGCAATTATCGGCCCCGACCTTTCTCACCGCAGGACCCTGATAGATTCTATGATGCGAATTAGGGACATTCGCCTCGCCATAGAATCAGAGGCCTCAGAAAAAGGCATTACCATAGAGCAGGCTGAAAAACGTGCCCTGGCCTACGCAAACGAAATAGCTTCTCACCTGTCCTATCGAGTCATTCGCTTCTTTTACATGTTGCTGAGCTGGCTGTGGAATCATCTCTACGATGGTATAGACCTAAACAATATAGGCTGGGTCAAGCAATTCGCACCAACGCACGAAATTGTCTACATCCCATGTCATCGCAGTCACATCGACTACTTGCTACTATCCTATGTGCTCTATGAAAACGGCCTGATGCAACCCCATATAGCTGCAGGGAAGAACCTCAATATGCCCATTATCGGCCCCCTTCTTCGTCGTTGCGGTGCCTTCTATATGCGCCGTACCTTCCATGGGGACCCGCTCTATAAAGCGGTATTTGATGAATATATCCACCAGATTTTTACCCGTGGCTACTCGATGGAATATTTTATCGAGGGTGGCAGAAGCAGGACCGGGCGTACACTCAACCCCAGGACTGGCATGTTAAGCATGACGTTGCGCAGTTTTCAAAAAAACGCATCAAGACCCATCTGCCTGATGCCGGTCTATTTTGGCTATGAGCGAGTACTCGAATCTTATACATACATGAGCGAACTTGCCGGGAAGGACAAGAAGGCTGAATCTGTTTTTGACATATTTAAAGTTTTTGGTTCATTCAAATATTCCTTCGGCAAGGTAACTGTCAATTTTGGTGAACCACTGCTGCTGGCCGAGTTTCTTGATCAGGAACTCCCCAACTGGCAACAGACTCAAGAAAAGGCTGATATCTCCAACACCTGCCTGACCCTGGCAACGGAACTTGCCACTCGCATAAATAGTGCGACGGCGGTCAAAGTCGTAGGCATTGTGGCCACCGCCCTGCTCAGTACGCCCAGGCAGACAATTGAAGAAAGGCACCTACTCAATCAAATTGAACTGCTCACTGACATGGCGCGATCACTTGAATACAGCGATGCCTATACCGTCACTAACGAATCACCACAGGAGATGCTGGACAAGGCCATAACTATTGCTGGTATTGATAAAAATGAACACCCATTCGGCGTCACAATAAGCGCGTCTAACAGGCTTTCCATTCTGTTAACCTACTACCGCAACAACATTTCACACCTGTTTGCGCTACCCTCACTGATAGCCCGGTACATCAAAACGGAAGAGAACACGACCCTTGCGGAAGTTAGATCTTTTTGTGAAAAGCTCTACCCGTTCCTTGCCTCCGAGTATTTCCTGCGCTGGTCTCTACCTGAGGTTAAGACTCAATGCCGAAAAATCATCGATCTCTTTGTAGCAAAGGGGCTCGTGATAAGGCGGGGTGAAAATATCTCCGCTGCCACTCAGCGCAGTGGCCGCTACGCATCCCTCAATGAATTATCGGAAATTGTCGAGCCAACGCTGGAGCGATTTCATATCGTTTTAGCTCTGCTAATGCAGGAAGAAAATCGAACTGTTCGGAACCTGGAGTCTGATGCAGGGGCGATCGCACAGCAACTTTGTGCGATTTATGGAATCAACTCCCCTGACTTTTTTGAGCGTTCACTCTTTTCATCCTTTATCAACACATTGCAATCAGCGGGCCTTGTTTCTGTTGCGGATGATTCGGTAGTGAAGAAGTCGGGTTTTGCTGAAGCCGCCCAGCTCGTTAGTCACACATTGGCCGCCGATGTCCAGCACAATGTTCTACAGGCAATCCCTGAATAAGCTATCGGCACCACCCTATTGAAGGAAGATATCAAAGCGGCTTGATTTTCCTTTCAAAGAAAAGGAAGGTTCAAAATCATCCGTCGCCGCGATCGGGCGTTTTAGGACAACTCGCTTACTTCCGGTCGCCATCGCACACCTTACCAATGTAGAAGCATCTTCGTCTTTGCCAACGAATCGCTGGAGAATCTGCATTTCACCTTTCACCTGTGCACTCTTTTTCCTGGTGGGAAACATCGGATCAATAAAAATGACTTGAGGCGTGTTGGTTTGACATCCGAGCAGTTGAATCGCATCACCATGGACAAGCCTGATTCTACCGGCTATCTCCGCTAACTGCTCATTGGCTAAAGCCCTGCTAATGGCATCTTCAAGAAGAAGCGCCAATACTTTGGAGCGTTCAAACATGACGACATCACACCCAAGTGAGGCTAACAGGAAAGAATCCCGCCCAAGTCCTGCCGTACAATCAATGACCTGCAGTCGTGGTTTTACGCCAACGGCCTTTGCAATCATTTCCTTCCTGCCACCACCACGCTTCAGGCGAAAACTAAATCCAGCATCCATAAAATTGATGTGCAGAGGATGCTGACGGCTGAAACGGTCCACTAGTCGCAGTCCCGCGTCAGAATGTTGCAGTATGAAACGGCTCATGCTTGTGATTTCTTCGCTACCTTCTCGCGCAAATATTCCGGTAGTGCATTCATCGCGTCAATGATGTCACCACTCGCAAGTTTCACTACTCCAATATCCAGCAGATCCTGGGGCTGTGGGCTAACCTCCATACTTATCCGTTTCATTTGTCGCCCTGCCGCCAGCTCGAGCTCTTTCCTTAAACCCCAACCGTCCCCAACACCAACCCACTCCAATTTTTCCAGAGGGGGAACGAGAGAGGCATGAAGTACGCCTTCTTCACCAACTAGATCTGGACAACCACCCTGCATCTGATAAGCACCAAAATAGACTTCTTCCTTTCTGGCCGACAATACAACCAGGGTGTCTGTCGCTCCAGATTCCCGATATTCGCCTTGTGCCAGACAGGCAAGACTGGAAACAGGGATAACGGGAATCCCCAGGCCATAGGCAAGACCCTGTACAACACCTACCGTAATTCTCATGCCGGTAAAGGAACCAGGCCCCTTTCCAAAAACTATGGCATCCAAATCAGTGAGACTGGTGTCCGCCTCTTCCGCCAGTTCAACAATCGTAGGTAAAATATCTCTGCTGTGGGACTTCTCCGGCTTTGTGACTGACTGAAATCTTTTTTTGCCTGCCTGCAAACCAACGGCACTGATCTTAGATGTAGTGTCAATCGCCAACAAATTCACTGCTGGTTCTTGTTCATTTTCTAACATTGAACGGGCTAGCTCCTTCATAGGTGATTAATTTATATGTCTAACACAATCTATCTTGCAATATTTTGTGAAATGTCTCTAATTGCGGACAGGAACTAGCTACTGCCTTGCTTCATTCTTGCTCTCGATTCTTGCTAAGGATCTTAAGTGACCCAATGCATGTGATTGATCCATTGTCCAGGTCATTGGTGGCAGGCTGGCCAATACCAACCGTCCATAAGGCTTAGTCATGACCCTCGGGTCTCCCAACACAAAAAGACCCTCATCGGATTCCTGCCTGATCAATCGCCCAAACCCCTGCATCAAAGATATTATTGCCTCCGGTAGAAGGTATTCCATAAAACCGTTTTTTCCTGAGGACTCTATGGCGTTCATCATAGCGCGGGAGATAGGATCGTCAGAACTGCCAAATGGTAGCTTGTCAATGACCAGACATTTTAACCCTGCGCCCCGTAGATCCACCCCCTCCCAAAAGCTCTGGGTTGCCAGCAAAGTACCGTCAGGCATCTGCCTAAATCGCTCTAACAATTTCGCCTTGGGTAGTTGTCCCTGGGACAGTACATGCAGATCATCTTCTATCGCAAGCAATTCACGCGCCAAATTAAGAGCACGGTGACTGGTAAATAAGCAAAAAGTCTTTCCGGATCGAAAAAATGGCAGCAGCCTTTCAATGAGCGCTCTGGTGTGCACATCGCTGCCTGGTTGGGGTAAGCCTTCCGGAACATAGGATAGGACCTGGGCCTGGTACTCAAATGGACTGGCAAACAGGTTCTCCGAGGCATCATCTAGCCCGAGGGATGCTCGGATGTGGTCGAATTTTCCGCCAACCGATAGGGTGGCCGATATGAATATCCAGTTTGGTACAGGTTTATTGAAATGTTCCGACAGTTCAGCAGCGATAGAGACGGGGGAAACATGAATCACAAACCCCCGTGCGTAACTTTGCATCCAATGAACATGCGCCTGATCCAGTGGTACCGCCTCAGTCAGCAGCGCAAACTGATCTGCCAGCCGGTTCGCCCGTTGCAGGCAATGCTGCAAACCTGCACTTCTAATCGCGGAAATATCTAGGTACTGCATCAGTTCACCAAGGGCCAAGTCGATTCCTTCAACAACCGTCTCACCCTGATTTTGTAGCCAGCCTGACAGATCACCAATTTCACCCGTCGAAGATACGAGTGAATTCATCACCCCCAGCGCCCGCTCAAGTTGCTCAGCACTATGCAAAAGGCCGCGGTCATCATTCCCAAACAGGAACAGCTCCCGCTTTATATCTCTGGCCAGTTCCAGTATCTGCCCGCTGCCAATTCGATCGCCAAAAAATTGTCTTGCAACCTCGGAGACCTGATGGGCTTCATCAACGACAATCGTTTCGACCCTTGGCAACAACTGAGCCAGATTCTCTTCTCTCAAGGCAATATCGGCAAATAGAAGATGGTGGTTAACCACCGTTAGATCAGCATCGTTCGCTGCGCTGCGTGCAAGATACAGGGGACATTCTCCAATCCGGGGGCAGCTACTCCCAAGGCAGTTGTCCCGGGTGCTGGTGATCAAAGAGGCAAATGCCGCATCATCGCTAAAATCCGATAGTTCCGTGATATCCCCTGTTTGTGTTCTCGACATCCATTCCCTGACACCAACCAGCCTGTTAAGAATATCACTCTGAGTATTTCCTGAAATGACCTTCAGGCTTTTATCTAGACGTTCCGGGCATACATAATTAGCCCTGCCTTTTAGCAACGCGGTCCGGTAGCCATTATCTATCAGGCCTGCTATTAGGGGCAGGTCTTGAAAATAGAGTTGATCCTGAAGATTCTTAGTGCCGGTTGAAATTATCACTTTCTTGCCTGAGTCGATAAGCGGTATCAGGTAAGCATAAGTTTTTCCAGTACCTGTTCCGGCCTCCAGCAAAGCGTTCTTTCTTTCACTGACGGCATCAACAACAGCCCTTGCCATCTGAATCTGAACAGGTCTAGACACAAAATCAGGAATAAGGCGAGAAAGTTCACCTTCTTTGCCAAGATAATCTTCCAATAATTGCATCCGATGAATAGACTTCCACTTGCAATGTTATTCTTGAACCATCATAGCAACGATTCTCTTGAATTGAATATTCCAATTTTCAGGAAAGTACTAACAATATGACTGAACCAAGTGTAACTGCACTGATTCTTGCCGGTGGCATGGGCAGACGTATGGGGCATCAGGACAAAGGATGGGTTTCTTACAAGGGGAAGCCGTTGATCCATCATGCAATCGATATTGCCTTGCCACAGGTACAGGATATCGTTATCAGCTACAACCAAAATGGGGATCGCTACAAAGCGCTTCCCTACCAGTGTGCTGCTGATCTCACACCAGGCTTCCTTGGCCCCTTGATGGGGATATTGAGTTGCCGAAAGCTCATCTCAACTGAACTGGCATTTATTATGCCCTGTGATACTCCAGGACTCCCCCGGGATATTGTTGCTCAACTGCTGGTATCCCTTGACAATCACGAGCTCGCGGTCATACATGACGGCACTAGACTGCAGCCACTTATATTCCTGGCAAAGACGCAACTTATTGATTCTATTGAAGTTTATTTGGAGGCGGGGAATCGTAATGTGGCGGGTTGGCTGAATTCAGTGGACACCATACCCGTTGACCTCTCCGACCAACAATCAGTGTTCTGGAACCTGAACGAGATTTCCCAGTTGCAGGACTAGACCCTACAACCGGACTCAATAAATAAAAGAAAGCCCTCACTATGAGGGCTTTCTTCATCTTAGGAGCTTACTACCTTTTCTTAGCTGCTTTTCTTCTAGCTGGCTTTTTCTTCGCAGCTTTTCTTTTAGCTGGCTTTTTCTTTGCAGCTTTTTTCTTAGCGGCTTTTCTTTTAGCTGGCTTTTTCTTCGCAGCTTTTTTCTTAGCGGCT
>MDTC01161242.1_pt1 | contig 17191 bp, 7 predicted proteins | sample 811181 | NCBI WGS metagenome assembly MDTC01 (sample SAMN05326644, study PRJNA326480) | marine metagenome | isolation source: seawater | place: Pacific Ocean: North | collected 2011 | reverse complement strand
GTATTTCACCATCGACTTCGCGGCCTATCAGAGCTGAACGGAATACGGCTGGGTGGGGATTGAAAACCGCTTCGATGGGCACGGTGAAATAGGTTTTTCGGCGACCGACCACCCGATGTCTTTTTCGACCACAGAACCACAGCAAGCCCTCGTCATCAATATAGCCAACATCGCCCATCCGATGAATGTTTGACGCCGTCCTGGGATCCCTAATTTTTGAGTCTGAGTCGGCCTTGGGCCGATTAAGATACCCCTGCGTTGTTGTGGGCCCTATGACAGTAATTTCCCCGATTTCTCCTCTTGCCAACTCAAGATCATCGGACCAGGCGTCAATCGGCTCATCGGTAATCTGGATAATTCTGACATCGTTTGGCTCAACGATGCTGCCCACACAGACCCCAGCACCAGCGGCGGTCTTGCGCTGTGCAACGCCCAGTAAAAGACTCGTATCGGCGGTCGCGACAGGTAAACATTCAGTGGCGCCATAAGGCGTGTGAATCAAAGCGCCGACAGGCAAATACTTTTGCAATCTTTCTATGGTCTGTGAGGGGACGGCCGCACCGGCAGAAATCACCCGTCGCAAGCTTGAAAGGTGGGTTTGATTTGCAACGCAATGCCGACTCAAGGTGTTCAACAAGGCCGGTGAACCGAACATATTTGTAATCTTATATCGCTGGATCGTCGCCGCGAGGATCTGCGGATCCGCTTTTGCCGGTTTGGTTGGATCCATGAACGGAATAATTGTCGTCATCCCCAATGCGGGATCAAAGAGTGCAAACAAGGGAAAAGTCGGTAGATCAACCTCGCCCGGCTCAATCCCGTATATTCGCCCGAGGAGTTCGACTTGTCCCAAGAAGTGGCGCATCTGATAAATGACGCCTTTTGGACTTCCAGTACTCCCGCTCGTAAAAAGGATGGCGGCCACGTCATCAAGACGAGTCATGGGGAGTTCGGCCTTGGACGCGCGACCGGACCGTCTCAAGTTATGCAGGGTTTGACCACCCCAGAACCAACGACGCCCAACCGTAACTAGGCGTTCGACAGCCCCGCGTGCCCAACGGAATAATATGCGTGCAGTATGAGCGCTGGGAATGCCGCAAAAACCCACCACCTGAGCCTCTTCGAGGCAGCGGCCCATACGCTTAATCCCAATCCCCGGATCGATTAAGACCGGAACGAGACCGGCTCTGAAAAGCCCGAAGGCCAGAGCAAATAAGTCAAAACCAGGTTTGACCATAACCGCGACCCGGCTCCCCGGGGTGAAGCCATACTCAATGAGGCCGAGAGCAATCTCGTCCGCGGCTTGGTTCAGCTCGCGATACGAATAGACCTTGTACTCGGGCACGTCTCTTCCGCGCCGACGGATTGGTTCCAGAATGGCATCTGCCTCGGGTCTCGTATGCGCCTGTTTCGCTAACGCATCTGCGATATTACCCGGCTCGCTCACGGCCCGGAGAGAAACGACTGGATTTTAGGAATAATTGAATCTCCAGCGTCTTCGAGAACGTAATGGCCCGCATCTGGATACGTGTGCACATCCGCCTTCGGAAACCGTGTTTTCCATTCGGTCAAAAAGTTATCATCAAAAACAAAGTCTTTTTCACCCCAGCAAATCAGCATGGGCTTGTCTCGCAATCGCTCAAGGGCCTCTTCTGTGTCCACCAGTGGTGTCCAAGCGGCATCCTCCGCACTGAGTGGAATGTCTTTGACGAATTTGAGGGTCGCCACTCGATTCGACCAGGTATTGTACGGTGCAACATAGGCAGCGCGCACAGCCTTGGCCATAGGTTTGACAACCGCCATTCGGGTCGCCCCGGCGCTGAAAGCATTGAACCCCTGTACAAGTAACTTCCCAAGGGGGGTATTCCGAATCAGAGCCAATGTAGGTGGAATTTTTTGTCCCGCCGGATTCCTAAAAGCGCCTGTGTTCAAGACCACCAATCGTCGAATTCGCTCAGGGTTTTGCACAGCCCAACCAAATCCAATGGCCCCTCCCCAGTCATGGACAATCATATCTAGCTGACCATCGGGGACGGCCTCGTCGAGTAAACTACCCAGGTCAGAAATGCGATTGGCCAGAGTGTAATCATAGTCAGCATCTGACGGTTTATCAGAGAGGCCACAGCCTAAGTGGTCGGGGACGATACAGCGCGCATCGTCTCTCATCGCAGTCACAACGTTTCGATAATAGAAGGACCACGATGGATTCCCGTGGACCATGACCAAAGGCCGCCCGTCTCCTTCATCAAGGTAATGTAGGCGCCCCGAGTCCAATTGATGGAATTGAGAGTCAAATGGATAGAGTGCCCGGCTGACCTCTACCATTGGATCTCGGCCATTGCGCAATTCAGACCGCTCCCGATCCCCATCAGACCGATTCGCTGGTCCTTCTCGATCGCACCAGAATCGGATAATTTCGAGAGGGTATATGGAACCGATGCAGGCCCAATGTTACCGTACTCCGGAAAGGTGAGATAAGCTCTCTCAGCATCGAGCCCCAGCATTTCGCATAGTTTACGCGTGTGCACGGAGCTGACTTGATGCAAAACAAGATGGTCCAAACTACTGGGTGTCCAATCAAATACATCGGACGCCAATGTGTGCGTCTTTAACGCCAGTTTAACCCCTTCAGCTAACAAGGTGCGCGTGTCCGTCTGCATGTAGTCAACCTGCCCCTGGCAGAGATGGTTCCATTCTGATGCAGCCACATGGACACTGCCCAAATATTTGGGTTTTTCTTCATGCACATCCGCACGACCCAAAAGCATCGCCACCGCACCTGAACCGAGTGTCAATGTGGCAAACTCCGCTCGAAACTGGGTCTGATCTGCATCCTCCGATGCCAATCTTTTAATGGTCTCTTCTTGGACAAACCGACTGCTCTCACCGTCGACGATGAGGGCGTATTCGATTTGCCCCGATTCGATCATCATGCCGGCAACATCCATTGCGTTCATAAACGCCAAACAGGCATTGCCCACGTCGAAATTAAGACAGTGCCCAGATAGGCCGAGCTTACCGTGCACGAGTGATGCTGTGGACGGCTCGATGAAGTCACGACACACAGATGTATTCATCAAAACACCAATTCGGTCTCGCGAAATCGAACTTTGCTTGAGCAGTTTTTCAGCTGCAAGCGCCGCCGCGTCACTCGGCTCGACACCGGCGTCCCACCACCGCCGAGCATTGATGCCGGCGACATTAATCAGCATGCCGTGGGGGATGCCCAGACGCTCAAAGGTTGGAGCGAGCTGGCGCTCGATCTCCTCGGATGCGATGCGATTGGGTGCATCCACGTGAGCGAGGTCAATAATACCAACATTGTTGAATCTCATGGTAAGCCTGTCGGATCTAGGAAAGTAAAACTAAAGATGCGTGTTGCCCGGGAAATAGCCCCGTGTCAAAGGAATCTGTGAGAATGGGGCTTTTTTTCGTTGGGTCGGACCAAAAGAGAGCATTATTGTAACGTTCTACTGTATTTTTAGCTCATCTCAGCCCGGGGCTAATTCTCCGGCATTTTGGGACGACCTCGGAGACGTTTATGGGATTGACAGGGCATCGTACCGCTCTCGGCGGATACATAAAGACAGTTAAGGCTCTGCCTTATTACGGACGAAAGCTGCCAATGGCATTTGTCTTGAGTCGATTCTCCGCCTTGTGGCACTTCATCAACGTGGGCACTGTCAAACACAATAAACAGGAATTCGAGTCCTTATTCGACCGCCTGTGGACGCTGTATAAAAGCGACGTTCAGCAAGCCGACGCCGGCTACTACTCCCTCGCCTTTGCCAGCCAATTCCCGCTGCGAGATTTTTTGAGTTACGCGCCGCGAATGCCCAAAGAGTTCTTTCGCATCTATCGACGCCGTCAGCGTCGTGAATACGATGATATCCCTCAAGACATAGCCCATGAGTATCCGCGATATTATCAACGGACCTTTCATTGGCAATCGGACGGTTGGCTGAGTAAACGTTCGGCGGAACTCTACGACCCAGGGGTGGAATTTTTATTTGGTGGCACAGCAGACATTATGCGGCGGATGCTCATCCCGGGCGTGTTTGATGCTTTAGAACAGGACCCAGAGCCAACACTGTTGGACGTGGCCTGTGGCACTGGGCGTTTCATCAAGCAACTCGCCCAGCTCAAGCCGCAATTGCCACTGACCGGTGTCGACTTATCGCCCTTCTACGTTGAGCATGCCAGAGCTCAATGTCAGTCAGCACAGACCACGTTCACGGAGGCCAATGCGGAGTCCCTGCCCTTTCCAGATAACACCTTCAGTGTTGTCACCTGTATCTACTTATTTCACGAGCTGCCAAAAGACGTTCGCCGGCGGGTCATGGCCGAGTTGGTCCGCGTGACAAAACCCGGGGGCGTAGTCGCCGTTCTTGACTCCGAACAACTGGTGAGAGGCGACGACATCAGTTCGTTTTTGACTCAATTCCCGAAGGTGTATCATGAGCCCTACTACTTGAGTTATCTCCGCGATGATCTCCGTGCCGTGATGACAACCGCTGGCCTCGAAACCATTGAACAGAGAGCCCACTTTGTATCGCGTAGTTTCCTTGGGCGGAAGCCCCGCGCTGTCGCTGTAAATGCGCTTTAGTACAGCATGAGATAGATCAAGACTCCGGTGATGGACACGTAGAGCCAGATTGGAAAAGCGTATCGAACGACTTTTAAGTGCTTGGCGACCTGCATGTGCCAACCACGATAGAGCGCGAATAGCGATAGGGGCAGTACGGCGACGGCCAGTACGATGTGGCTCAACAAAATGAATAAGTACGTACCGCGATAATCACCGACATACTTTTTCGGTCCCTCTTTGAAGTAATGGTAAATGACATAGCTGACCAAAAAAGCAGCCGACAAACCAAAAGCGGCAAGCATGGCCTGCTTATGCCGTTCGACATTGCCTCTCTTGATGTAGAAGAGCGCGATGACCAACAAAGCAGTGACACCTGCGTTGAGAGACGCATTGAGGGTGGGTAAAGCGCTGACGTCCAGACCGCCCGCTAATCCATCGGGTCTCGGCCCTAAGATGAGAAAGGCGACCGCGGCGCAGACGACGGCTGATAAAATGTAGATAATGCGACCGGCAAAGCCGTCTCGTCGCTTCAAGTCATCTTCACTCGCAACGGGTTTGGTCGCCAAGGTCTCTTGGCGTCGACGCGCCTCATCCACTTTTCTCAAAGCCGGTTGGTCCAGGTCGCTGCGGAGGTCCGCTTCCAACGCGTCCCAGAGCTGAGTTCTGGCGTCGAGGGCGCTGAAAGCTGCATCGGCGGCCCGCTGCCAATTGGCACGGTCGTCGCCACAAAGATAACAGAGCATTTTCTTGGCGAGTTCACCATGAGAATCGCCGTCCAATTCCACGTGTCGGTCGAAGTAATATCGCAACCTCGGAGAGCGGGCCCCATCGGCCGTATCAACCCGCCGTATCAGCGGGCGGAACATGGCTGGAATGATCGCTTCGCGCGCGAAACAAAAGGATGATGCAATCTCAACAAGGTCGCCGCGTTCAACCGTGGCCATTGTGGCCCCTGTAAACACTTTGGCCGCGGCTGGTGCGCCACAGCTATCCAGGGCGCTTTGGACGGGAATGCCATCTGCCAGAGCGCTCAGGAACGCACGAATCGGGCCCACATCGGCTCCTGTCTCCTCCATCGCCTCGATGTACAATTCGAGATGACTGAGATGCCGTCCATCTGCGGTCTCATCAGACTCTTCGCCGGCGACGACCTCATTGATGAACGCGCGCACATCGGCATCCCCGACGGGCCTCCAAGGTGTCGTCACGCACGTCAACTCACTCTGCAGCGCCTTCACTAAACTCATGAAGTCCCAAACCGCAAAGACGTGACTTTCCATGAAGGTACACATTGTTTTTCGAGTGCCGACGGCCGCATACACGGGATGCGCCGATAGAACAGTCTTTTTCGATCGGACCATGACGTTGAGCGCTTCGTATTGGTCCGACGCGTGGGGGGTCTCGAAACTGAGATTTTTGGCGTTCATCGAATCAGGATATCCAAAACGGTTGAGTCGTGCCGGGCGTAGCGCCGCGGATACGAGCCCACCGTCTAGCTAAAAACGGGGTAAAAAGCAGAGAGACTAAGGCACAGCTTGTTCTCATCTTGGTCATGCATGTCATCGCCAAATGGCTCCTCATGCTCAGTTAACAGCGCCCGGGTAACCGCGGGCAGACATAATGCAGCAGCGGTCAGAGTACAACAAAAGCACGGACCCGGCTCTGCTTGATGATACCCCAGATTTAAAAAAGTCACGCAATAAACAATCGCCGCGGTTGCCCCAACTCACCCAGCCGAGCTAATCTGGCGACATCTCGAATGGGGAGACTATCAACAACATGCGAGCCATTTACTTTATCGGACTCCTAATCCTGGTGTCTTGTGGCGGAGAGACCGGCAGCGACCCACAGCCGTCGACCGATGGCGGAGTACCGGACCAAAATAACGTCGATGCCCGTATTCAACCTGATGCTGCGGCGGCCCCAATGTGTGGTGATGGGCGCCTGCAAAGGGGTGAATCCTGTGACGATGGCAACCGCCTCAATGATGACGGTTGCGATAGAAATTGTACGGTAACTGGCTGTGGAAATGGCGTTGTAACGGGCGACGAAGGCTGCGATGACGGCAATCAAGTGGACGGTGATGGCTGTGATTCTAATTGTCGTCCAACGGCCTGCGGCAACGGCATCCAGACCGAGCGGGAACAATGTGATGACGGCAATCGGGCCAATGATGATGGATGCGATGAAAACTGCACATTGAGTGCCTGCGGGAACGGGATTCGCTCAGGCGACGAGGTGTGTGATGATGGTAATCTCGATGACGCCGACGGTTGCGATAGCAATTGCACCACGACTGGATGCGGTAATGGCATTCTGACCCGGGGCGAAGCATGCGACGACAGCAACCTGATCGACGGAGATGGCTGCGATAGCAACTGCCGGCCGACGGGCTGCGGCAATGGGGCGATTTCCAACGGAGAAGCGTGTGATGATGGTAACCGCGTTGATGGTGATGGCTGCGACAGCAATTGTCGGCCCACTGGCTGCGGTAATGGACTCGCGACGGTTGGCGAACGCTGCGACGACGGGAATGACATCGATGGCGACGGCTGCGACAGTAATTGCACCATCACCGGTTGTGGAAACGGAATTCTGACAGACGATGAACTCTGTGATGACGGCGACCTAATCGATGGGGATGGATGCGATAGCAACTGTACTCAGACGGGGTGCCAAAACGGAATTATGACCATCGGCGAAGACTGTGATGACGGAAATCCAGAAAACGGAGACGGTTGCGATGAAAACTGCACGCTAACCGAATGTGGCAACGGGATCAGGACCGACGCTGAAGTCTGCGACGATGGTAATCGCATAAGCGGTGATGGCTGCGACATCAACTGCACCGAGACCGGCTGCGGCAACAACGTCGTGACCGACCCAGAAGCTTGCGATGACGGCAATGCAATCGACGGAGACGGCTGCGACGGTGATTGCAGCCTAACACAATGCGGGAATGGGGTCTTGACCGCTGGCGAAGTGTGTGATGACGGTAATGATATCAACGGTGATGGTTGCGATACCAATTGTACCTTGACCGCCTGCGCAAATGGCGTTGTCGGCCCTGGGGAAGAATGCGACGACGGCAATCTAGATCCGGGAGACGGCTGCGAACCAGACTGCACCCGTACCCCCACATGTGATGATTCAAGGCAAAATGGCTCTGAGACCGACGTCGATTGCGGCGGGCCTGATTGCGGCCCCTGCCCTGCCGGCCGTCAATGCCGTGACGCAAATGATTGCTCTAGCCAAATTTGCAGCCGGGGGCTGTGTGGGACTGCATCATGCTATGACGGCATTCTGAATGGCTCTGAGGGTGACATCGATTGTGGAGGCGAGTCGGGTTTGGCCCAGCGAGTCGAGCTGGGCGGTGCAAACACCTGTGTTCATTTAGTCGGCGGTCATATCAGGTGCGTGGGTGCTAATAATGCAGGTCAACTCGGACTCGGAGACACGGAACCTAGGGGGATAATTCCAGAACAGTTAGGGGATCTTTTAAGGCCTGGCTTACCGGATAATTTTGGACCTATTTCAGACCTTGCTTTGAGTGCCGATGCACGCTGTATCCTGTCCGTGGATGGTCAGATTCTGTGTTCTGGTGCTCACCGAGTATTTGCACCAGAACTCGACGTCGAGGCTAACCGATACACGGGTGACCAAATTGATGAAATCGGTCAACAGGCAACTTGGTTCGAGTCACCTGATGACCCTTTTGTACAAGTCGAAACTGGTCTTGATTTCGTCTGTGCGCGCACCCAGGGCGGAGCGATTTTTTGCTGGGGTCAAAATGACTACGGCCAATTAGGACGCCCGACAGCTCAAACCTCCGGGACGTTTCAGTTGGATCAGCCCGTAGATCTAGGTGAGGCTCAATCGGCCATAGATTTAGCGGCCGGCGGTCAAACGGCATGCGCCATCATGAGCGATGAGCAACTCAAATGCTGGGGTCGAAATGACAGGGGTCAGCTCGGCCTACGACAGCGGGATGATGTGGGTCTTGCCCCAGATTCGATGGGTGCCAATCTGCTCGCGATTGATCTTGGAGCCGGTCGACTTGCTCGTCAAATCAGCGTGGGGTCCAAATTTACCTGTGCCGTACTCGACGATGCGAGCGCAAAGTGCTGGGGTGCCAATGACCGAGGCCAGCTTGGACAAGGTGCTGCTTGGTTCACCCATGGAACGGGACGCGCGCACATGGGGGATAACCTGCCGCCCATTACCCTTATCGGTCACGCGTCCGTCGCCTCGATTTCCGCGGGGCATCAACATGCATGTGCTGTCACCGGCGATGGACGGGCCATTTGCTGGGGTGGAAACGGCAACGGCCAACTTGGAATGGATGATCGTTTTGACCGTGGTCGGGCCGAAATTGAGATGGCTGAATTAACGGGCATCGATATGCCCTCTGACCTCGGTGTCCTTTATATTAATGCTGGCGGCGAGCACAGTTGTGCCGTCCTTTTTGACAAACGCGTTGTATGCTGGGGAGCCAATGAGAGCGGCCAACTCGGTCAGGGACACAGAGATGGCGTTGGCTCGGATCCAGACCAACCAGTCGCCGCAGCCAGCTCGATCCCGGTCGGTCGGAATTGTCCCAGCTGCTCGACGGGATCGGCTTGCGCACAACGAGACCAATGCGAGTCACAGATTTGTCGCGGTGGAACATGTCGCGAACCCGGCTGTTTTGATGGCATCCAGAATGCGTTGGAGACAGATTCAGATTGTGGAGGGAGCGATTGCCCAGCATGCCCACTCGGCTTTCAATGCCTGGCCCATGGCGATTGCATGAGTGGAAACTGTGAGCCTGAGTTCGGTGATAACGGCGCAGGTCGATGTGGTGCAGCGAGATGCGATGACGGGCTTCAAAATGCCGCCGAAACGGACATTGATTGTGGCGGACCTGCCTGCGACGCATGCGATGATGGACACCAATGCGACCAGGATCTGGACTGCGCCAGCGGGCGCTGTATCCAGGGCCTGTGTATTTCATGCGCCGATGGCATTCTAAATGGAGATGAGGTGGCCGTGGACTGCGGCGGTCCTGGGTGCTCTGGCTGCCAAGATGGATTGCCCTGTATCGCTGGGTCGGACTGCGACTCTGAGCTCTGTGCAGATGGTCTCTGCATCAGCTGCGAAGACGGACAATTAAATGGGTCCGAGACCGATGTCGACTGCGGTGGACTCAACTGCTCCGGCTGCCCCGATGGGCAGCGATGCCAAGTTAGGTCCGACTGCGCCTCGAATCAATGCGTGGACGGACGCTGTATTTCCTGCGAAGACGGTCTTCTAAATGGGGATGAAGCGCAAATCGATTGCGGCGGTGAAACCTGCCCTGGTTGCCGACCGGGTGCCGGTTGCCAACGCGCCATAGATTGTTCGAGTTTGAGTTGCGAAAATGCCGTGTGCAAACCATCGACCTGCTTTGATGGCATTCTGAATGGCTCTGAGGGTGATCTAGATTGCGGAGCCAGCCAAGCTGTTGTGGTGGATGTGGCCTTAGGACTCAACCACAGCTGTGTATTACTCGCTGGTGGCCAGATTAAATGTTTCGGAGCCAACGATCGTGGACAACTCGGTTATGAGGACCGGGTCAGTCGGTCAGCCCCAGAGCAACTTGGGGACATGCTTCTACCTGTTCAATTACCAGAACCTGCCCGGGCGCTTGCCGCGGGCCACGGGAGCACCTGCGCCGTGTCGATAACCGGCCGAGTTTATTGCTGGGGCGACAATCGAAATGGGCAGCTGGGCCGCGGGGATAATCGGCCTGACATAGGTGGCACGGCCGGCGACATGAGCGACTTGCTCCGGGCCGTCCAACTTCCAGCTGAGACCGACATTACCAATGTCTGTATGGGCCAAGCACATGCGTGCGCACGGTCCGTAGGCGGCGACGTTTTTTGTTGGGGCCAAAACAGCCGCGGCCAACTTGGCTACGATGACCGAACGACCCGCGGTCTTACGGCAGAGAGTATGGGCTCAGTGACCTCTTTGGTTCTTGGTCAACCAGCCGAACAGATCGTCTGCGGGGACTTATTCTCATGTGTCCGTTCCAATGACGGCGCCGTTCAATGTTGGGGCGATTCTGCAAGTGGCCAAATCGGCCAAGGTCGTTCATTTCCACTGGGTGATGACCCCGGTGAGATGGCCACGTTGCCGATGGTAGACTTGGGCAACGGACGGCGTGTTGTGGAACTGGCGGCAGGCGCCAAACATGCGTGCGCGCTGTTGGATGACCAAACTGTCAAATGCTGGGGCCAGGCAGCCTTTGGCGCCCTTGGCGTAGCTGGAGATGCCAATATCGGAGATGACCCCGATGAAATGGGAGACACTCTGGCACGCGTCAATTTTGTCCCTGGGTTTGCTCCAAAGTCAATCCGCGCTGGCGATGGGACCAGCTGCGTCATCGGCGAGGGTGACCAGGTCTATTGCTGGGGCCAGAGTGGCCGCTATGGGACGGTTGGCATCGAAAACCCCATTCCTATAATCCGGTTTTCACTGGACACACCTGCGGTGCAACTCGCATCCCTGGGCCGCTTGTCGACGCTGGCCATGGGCGAACACCACGCCTGCGTCGTGACCCGCGAACGAACCCTGCACTGCTGGGGCTGGAACGAAGCGGGACAACTGGGCCGAGGCGACCAGGTGACCATCGGACGGAGCCTGGGAGATATGGCTGCCACTGCCGCACCAGCATTACTCGGACGAGGGTGTTCAGCATGTGCGGATGGTCTAAGCTGTACAGCCAGTCGCCAGTGCACGTCCAATGTGTGTCAGAACGGGCAATGTGCCGCCATTGGCTGTGGTGACGGTGTCATCAACGGCACCGAGACGGACACCGACTGCGGCGGAGACATCTGCGGCCCATGTGGGCCGAGTGCAGCCTGCTTAAGCAATCAAGATTGCCAGCAAGGTCTCTGCCGGGCGGGCACCTGTTCGACCTGCGGAGATGAAGAACACAACGGATTGGAGACCGACATCGACTGTGGTGGTGATGATTGCGGCCCGTGTCCAGATGGGGCGGCCTGTAGCGAGTCAATGGACTGTCTGAGTTTTGCCTGTATCGAGGAGACATGTCGACCTCGCAGCTGCGATGACGGGATTGCAAACGGTCCGGAGACCGATATCGACTGTGGTGGTGACGAATGCAATCCCTGTCGAGACGGCCTACTGTGCCAATTCGATGCGGACTGCAGTTCGAGCCAATGCCGGTCCAACATCTGCATTTCTTGCGAAGATGGCGTTCGAAATGATGCTGAGACGGACGTCGATTGCGGCGGCCCGGACTGCGCTCCATGTAAGGCAGATGCGACCTGCCTTGTCGACTCTGACTGTCAAGGTCGTATCTGCCGTGCTGGCCTCTGCGCTCTAGAAAGTTGCAATGATCAAATCAGAAATGGTGATGAAGGGGATGTCGATTGTGGCGGGTCTACCCCAGTCCTTGGATTTGGACTTGGCGCGGAACATACGTGCGTTGTTTTCGCCAATGGTCATGTGAAATGTGTGGGGTCAAATGCGCGGGGCAAACTGGGTCTAGGCGATGATATCAGCCGCGGAGATGACCCGCTGTTGATGGGTCAGGCCCTGCCCACGGTTTCGCTGGCTGACGGTGACCCGATTACGGAGGTCGCGGCCGGGTGGAACCACACCTGCGCACTGACGTCTACAGGTCGCGTGGTCTGCTGGGGCGGCAATACCTTTGGACAGTTGGGGCTTGGTGACAATCGAGACCGAGGTGCACTCGCAGACGATATCGAAATGCCCTTTGCTTTGGCGGATCTCGGACAAAGACAGGTCGTGCAACTCGCCGTCGGTGGGAATCATAACTGCGTTTTGTTCGACGATGGCCAAGTTGGCTGCTGGGGTGCTAATAGCCGTGGCCAACTGGGTCTCGGAACCCAAGAACACCGCGGAGACAGCATGGATGAAACGGGTCAAAATATAGGGCTTGTTTCCTTGGGGGCCGGCGTCAGGGCCGTCGCCATCAGCGTCGGGTCAGAACACTCTTGTGCCCTTCTAGACGACAATACGATCAAATGTTGGGGTCGAGGGGACTCAGGACAACTCGGTCTAGGAACGGCGGATAATCGAGGCGACGACCCCAACGAAATGGGTGAGAATCTCCCTATTGTACGACATAACCTCGCCTCCGACATCGTGCTACTGAGCACCGGTGCTGCGCACACATGTATTCTCAACGACGAGGGCATCGCGACCTGTTGGGGACAGAATACCTCCGGCCAACTGGGCATCGATCACGACCTTAACATTGGTGACGACCCCATTGAATTGGGACCCGCCTTGGACCCCGTGCTGATAGACGAACCAATCGATAGCATCGCCCTCGGCTCCGCACACACCTGTGCACTTCTCAGGCGCGGACGCATCCAATGTTGGGGGGCAAACTTCGATGGACAACTGGGCCTTGGACAAGACCTGGCACACGTTGGACGCAGGGCAGATGACATGGCCAATCTGAGTCGAGTGGTCAATCTAGGTCATGGCATCCAGGTCATCGACATCGCCGTGGGTGATAACCACACGTGCGCGCTCCTACAGGACAGGACATTGCGGTGTTTCGGACACAATGAGTTCGGTCAGCTCGGCTTAGGGGACCAAGCAAATCGTGGCCGAGCTGAAGATGAAATGGGACTGGGTCTCGGAATACCTGACTATGGGCCCCAATGCGACCAGTGCGATGTGGGTCGCTCGTGTGAGCGAAATGCACAATGTCGAACGTTGACCTGCAGCGGTAATGGCCGATGCTCGTTCCTCGGCTGTGACCAACCTGAGTGTCCTACCTGTTGGGACGAACAAGTAAACGGACTTGAGACGGACATCGATTGCGGTGGTGAGGTCTGCCAGGCGTGCGCTATCGGTCAGCGCTGTGAGTTCAACCTAGATTGTGATTCGAGACTCTGTGACGGCGGACGCTGTGTCGGCTGTGCTGATGGGATTCAGAACGGTCGAGAAACCGATATCGATTGTGGCGGTAACGACTGCCAACCATGTGGCCAAGGGAGTCGATGCGAAAACAATCGGGACTGCGCATTTGGCCGCTGTTCAATGGCTGTGTGTACGGCGAACTGATCCTTTAACTCGGCCGTCAAGTGTCAGTTAGACCCGTAGGCACCCTCATCTGACTCGCTGTCCGCTGCCAAGTGCAAGAGACCCTGACCTGGTTCGATAACGAACCGCCCAAGCTCATGAGGGGCTGCTAAAAATTCTCCAGGGACCGGTTGATGGCTCACGCCGAGAAGCTGCTCTATCCGTGAGGAGATATAGCAGGCTAATCGCGCATCCCTCAAGCCTTTGAAGAGACACACCGTCTCCCCGACCGTTTCCTGTATGTAGACGTCAAAGTGACCTGGCTCGCGCTCGTGAACATAGAGCTGCTTGACCGAACCTCGATAGACACGTTTTTCTCGAAGCAATGGGATCGGGCCATACCGACTGCGAACACACTCGCCGTCTAGCGAAACCCTGTATCGATTAAAGATAAAGGCAGACCCAATGTAGGCGCATGCCCCGGTCAAAACAGCCATGGTTGCGACGAAGCCGACACTCCCTAAGGAACGACCAAGGGCCCACAACAAGGAGTACAAATTGAGTCCACCTAGACCCAACAAGACGCCACCTGCTGGCCGCATCCAGCGCCGCCGGAAACCGATCTCTTGACCATCATCGTCGACCTTCAGGTCCCCGGACGGCTTGAGAACATAACTCGTCTCAGACATTGAGGATGCCGCTTCAATAGCAAAGACATCATCGCAGACACGACAAAGGCCGACCATTGATTGCAGATTGATATCTGAGCTCTTGATCTGCTGCGAACAGGTTGGACACTGGATTTTCATAAACTGATCCTAGCATAACTTAAACATCGAACAAATTTGGTCAAGCGAGGGCGTAAAGTCAGCTTTGGCAGTGGCTTTTCTCGTTCGAAGCACGGCCTGAGATCGGGGAATATGTCTACATGAGCGTCGAGAATGACCGACCCGGCGCGAAAACTCTCTTGACTCCCAAGTCCAAACAGCTAAAACAGTGAACGTTTTTCTCGGATGGGACGAAATAAGTTTCATGACCGAGATGTTCGCACGATGACTTTTAGATTGTTGGAGGACTGCTATGGGGCAGACAAACCCAAGCGATGTTTGGATCAAAGCCGAAGGGCTGTCAAAATATTACGGTTCTTTTACCGCAATTGAGGATGTCAGTTTTGAGGTCAAGCGCGGGTCCATAGCGGCCTTTTTAGGGCCCAATGGAGCGGGCAAATCGACAACATTACGCTGCCTGACAGGCTTCCTAGCTCCATCAACAGGTCGGTCGACCATCTTAGGACATGACATGGCGACAGACAGGCTGGCAGGTAGCCGTCAGATAGGTTATCTCGGCGAGAGTGGTGCTCTGTACCCAGACATGACGCCGGCCTCTTACTTGCGTTTTTCGGCCGAGACGCGCAACCTCAAAGGCGGCGCTCTGAACACTGCGCTCGACCGAGTTGCCGAACTCTGTCAACTCAGTGAAGTCTGGAGCAAACCCATTCGAAAGCTGTCACGAGGTTTTCGTCAGCGGGTCGGGTTGGCGCAAGCCCTCATTCACGATCCCAAAGTGCTCATCTTGGACGAGCCAACGCTTGGATTGGATCCAAACCAAATTTCAATGGTTCGTGACTTGATTCGCAGCATCGCCAAAGACAAGGCCATTTTGCTATCAACGCACATTCTCCAAGAAGTCGCTGCCATGGCTGACAAAGTGATCCTCATCGATGAAGGGCGCCTCAAATTTAATGGGTCTTTTGACGCGTTAGCCAATGGAGGCGATCTAGAGACACGATTCAGAGAAATGACAGGAGGCGCATCCGTATGAGTGTACTCAGAACACATGCCGTCAAAGCGGTTTGGCGCCGCCAGCTCTGGAGCCTCCTGGGCAATCCCCTTGGCTATGTCTTCGTTTTAGCCTTCGTACTGATTTATGGTGGGTTGTTATTTATCCCAGCAGAGTTCTTTGTTCGCAATATCAATGACCTCGGGCCAATTCAGGACTATATCCCCTGGCTAATGGCCGTACTCATTCCCGCAATTGCCATGGGGTCCTGGGCATCCGAAAAAGAGTTGGGTACAGAAGAACAATTATTGACTCTGCCAATGACCGAAACAGACATTCTGGTCGGGAAGTGGCTTGCTGTATTTTCTTATTTCACGCTGGCCTTACTCTGTAGTCTGTCCAACGTGGCTGTCCTTGTGTGGTTAGGCGACCCCGACTTTGGTTTGATCGCAGCGCAATATCTCGGTTGGTGGCTTGCGGGTTCGGTTTTTTCAGCAGCAGGCGTTTTGGCCAGTTGCTGGGTCGGTCTTCCGGCCGTAGCCTTCGTTTTGGGCGTTCTGATCTGCGGATCGATGGCGACCCTGATCGGGTCGTTCGAGTCCCTTGACGCATTTAACCGAGGGGTCATTTCAATCGGTCAAATTGGGATTGCTGTCGCGCTTACGATCGTGTTTGTCGGCTTATCTATTCTCAGCCTTAATTCACGCCGTTGGCAGTCTGCATACAAGTCCATCATCGTCGGAACGATTGCGACCTTTATCGGTCTTACACTGACCTTCTTGAACGTGTCTGTGCAATTAGACCGGGCAGCCATCGACCTGGACGTGACCGACGAAGGGCTGTCGAGTTTGAGTCAGATGAGCGCAACATTACTGGCCGAGCAAGCGACGCCCGTTCGAATTACCGCGTTCGTCAGCAAGAATTTGCCCCCCGAATTGGCGCTGAAGGGTAAAGAGGTTCTCAACTTGCTCAAGCTCGTTGAACGGAGTGCGCCATCCAGCGTCGATTTAACCATTCACCATCCAGAAGATTCTCTCGACGATGCGGCGTCTCTCGCAAGCGAACATTATGGACTAGAGCCGCATTCTATGGTGGTTGATACGGTGACGGGCCAAGAACAGCGTGAGGTCTACTTGGCCGCTGTCATCAGCAGTGGGACTCGGACCGAAAAGATCGAATATTTCTCGCCTGGCTTGTCGGTGGAATACGAACTTGTCCGTGCGGTGAGAACAGCGGCCTTGGCTCAAAAGCGAGTGGTCGGCATCGCCAAGACTGACTTGGATATGCTGGGTGGCTTCGATTATGGCTCGCGACAAATGCGCCAACCATGGCAGGCAGTCGCAGAGCTTAAAAAACAATATGAGGTTCGCTCGGTTAATCTAGACGTGGCGGTGGGCGATGACGTCACAGTGCTCATCGTTCCACAACCATCCAGTTTGTCAGACAAGGGCGTGCAGAACCTTCATGATTACATCTGGGCAGGCCGCCCTGCCATGATCATGGAAGATCCAATGCCCATGTTTGCGGGGCCTCAGCTTGGCTCATCACAACCGAAGACCCCCAAACAACAAATGATGCCCGGGCAGCGTCCGCCAGCACCTGAGGCTAAACCAGACTTGAACCCACTCTTGGAAAGTCTGGGTATTCAGATGGCTCTGGATACCATCGCTTGGTCCGACTTCAACCCATCGAATCAGTTTCGTAATGTTTGGCCAAAAAATCTTGTTTGGGCCTTTCGGGCCAACAATGGCATCAGCAACGTGCCCTTTCTCAATG
>MDTC01039896.1_pt1 | contig 17191 bp, 21 predicted proteins | sample 811181 | NCBI WGS metagenome assembly MDTC01 (sample SAMN05326644, study PRJNA326480) | marine metagenome | isolation source: seawater | place: Pacific Ocean: North | collected 2011 | reverse complement strand
TTGTTAACTTTAAGGATTGTATCAATATATTTTTTACCTATCAAAGACAAAGTTTTCATTTTCACTAAAACTTTTCCTTCTTATCTAGATTTTCTATCTCTTTCATTGTGCAATCATTAATTTGTTTTCCTTCTAATAACATGTCCACCAACTTGGCCACGACATTTTCACCGCCATTACGTGGAACTATATTTCTTGCACCACAGTATTCTTTCAAAATGGCAGGTGAATCTTTTGGACAAAAGGCGTGACCTACCACTTTCATTATGGAGAGATCAAAAAGATCGTCTCCAATATATAACATGTCACTTTTATCAGTCTGATAGATTCTCTCAAATTTCTCTACAAAATCTGCTTTGTCTTTCCCTCTGGCAGAATAGAAATCTATATTTCTATTTTCAGCCATGAGCTTATTAACTTTCTCGTCTCCTGAAAGAAAACATACTCTGATGCCGGCGCCGCGGAGGCGTTTAATAGCAGTAAAGTCTTTGTCACAATATGTCTTAGCAAAAGGTAGGCCGTTGAGACCATAATATTTTCTACCATCAGTCATGATTCCGTCGATATCTAGAATAACTAACTTAATTTGCATAAGAACCTCTGTTAAAAATGACTTGCTTTATTTCTTCATAATCTTCCCAATAGATTATCTTAGATTCAAAGGCATGTTGAAGTGCCTTAAACCTAAAAGATGTTCTAATGGGTTTAAGTCTATGGCGGTCAAACTGTTTACCAAGAATAATTTCGCCGCCTTCGCTTTGCATATTAGAATTTTCCATATAACAATTAGAATATTTATCCATTGCGGTACTGCTTGCAAAAGCAAATTGGTCTTCTATTAATGTTTGACCATCAATATGTTGCCAAGACATACGATGAGAATTTTCACCTTTGTGGTACAAGTTTGTACCCACGTGAACATCATCTTTGTGGTTGAGCACGTGATCTAACTCAGTCTTTGAAATACGTTGATTTAGTAAAAAATCCATTCGGGATCGGATTACTACGTCATAAGTGAAGTTGTTTTCCTGCTCAAACTTTTTTTTGAGAAGGTTTGAGCGATAAATTGAATAATACATAATAGCTGTTGTTCGGGGAAATATATCGTTATTATGCTCTCGACGAAAATTCCAATCAGAGTTGAAATCTTGTATATCTGTTGAGACATTAGAATCTGGAAAGATGTTAGAAAACATTTCATTTTTATTCTTAGGGTTCTGCATCGTTGAGGAACAAAATCTAGTATTGCTTGACTCTTCGTTTTCTTCCCAAGTGTGCACAAAAACATCACAACCCAAGTCTTTACACAGGTATTCATTATACGTGTGCCCAGAGTTCTCAAAATCGCGGATCAGACCCGAAAGACAAAGAGCTACTCTCATTTATTCACCCTCCTGATCGTAACGGTCTCCACTATTGCGATAACCGTCCCACCAATATTGTTCACTAAATTTTTCCCACCACATATCGATAACAGGTAAGGGTTTAAATACCGAATTTCTATTTTCCAAATAAAAAGCCATCGCTTCTTCTCTTTTTGGGGCCTCATCCAAAAGAAATTCTTTCCAATTTTCAAGATGCGTTCTTGAATCTTCAAAAAACATGGCAAAATAATTAGCACCAATGTAGATCGGGTTTCTTAAGTGTCCAGTACGTATTGAAAAGTCTATAGGCTCCGGCATTAGTGGGGGCTCATATGAAAACGGCATGTTAAACAACCTCTCAAGGTCTTGTTTGTATCCGATGAAGACGTGGTCCTGTGGGTGATATGGAAAATTTATATTTGTTGCAATCACGTGAATCTTAGATTTTTGCATAGTTCCGTCAAGATATCGCATAGCGTTCTCGTTACCGCTCTTACAAAAGAATTCAATCCAAGTAGAGATACCTTCGTGAGACATCCTCTCATCTGATCGGATCTTTAAAACCACGTCACTACTGCAAAGACTTAGGCCGTTACGAGAAGACGCTAGATGCAAATTTAGGTTTCCAGGACCAACATAATCGGGGGTTGGGTTTTTTAATAGAATTATATTTTCGCCTACAACATCCTCTTGAGTTACCTGCTCGTAATCCCATGTTGATATCACGACCTTGTTAACCAGTTGATGTCTCGCATAGTGCATAGCGGTCTCTACTGTCCCTGGCCACATGCCGCCCTGAATTACCACGTCTATTTGCACTTTAGTCTCCTTTTATTAACCTATAACTATCTTCTTCAAAATGTTGTGTTGAAAATTCGAATAATTCTGTATCTTCCAGAGCTGTCATTTGGTGCCTCTGTCCAACATTCACATGCCAAGAATCTCCCTTTGTCAGGATCACTTCATGTGAGTTAATAATATCATCTTTGTCTGACCATTTTAATAGTATTCTACCGGATTGGATAAAAAATGTTTCGTCCTTAAGTTTATGATAATGCCAGGAGCACTTTCTTCCTTTCACAAAAAACAAAAGCTTTCCACAATACTTCTCATTATTAACTATCCATTTCTCAAAACCCCAACCCTTTGGTACGAATTTAATTTGTGAAGAAGTCAACATCCCTATATCTCCTTGTCATTTATATACACCAACAGATAACGTTTATACATTTAAACGCACAATTCATTGATATCTTCTTTAGTTAAAATATAAGTTCCAAACTTTGTGACGGACCGAGACGAACACTTGTTTGCAACCCTTATGGCGTTTACAATATCTCTGTCTAACAGATACGATAAGCCAAACACTGATAGGAAGATGTCTCCTGCTCCAGACACATCAAAAACATCTACCGAATCAGTTGAATAAGCAGTGCCTTCATATCGTGCGCCTCGGGCGCCGAGAGTGGTTACAACGTGTGAATTCTTAGGCAAACTAGTGCATTCTTCAGCTTCTTTTTCGTTTACCTTTAGAAAGCAATTCCTAAAACAAGAAAGGTCTTTCTTTTTTGAATCTACGAACACCGGAATAGATCTATTGTGATAAAACTCGCTTAACAGGGCGCAATCGTGAGATCTCAAGAATCCCTTGTTATAATCACTTACGAAAACCGCATCAACGTCTGATGGAAACAAAGAGATATCAACATTCCGCATTACCTGGCCTTCACCCTGGTCGACCCTCAATAAATGCTGATTAAATCTAACGTCTACGAACCTTCTTTTTGTGATTTGTTCTACATTTGTCATGTGAACTACCTCACAACCAAACTGTTCAATATTTTTTGCGACGTTAGATGACATTCCAGGGACTATTTTTTTAAATCTCTCCTTAAAAACAGGCACCGGTGCCTCTGGACTAAGCCTCGTGCATTCTCCATAGTGGTAAATATCTTCGCAACTATCACCTATCACTAATATTTTTAATTGTTTTAGTTGTTGAATATCCTTCAATTTTTTCAAAATACCTCACTTCTTTTGCATATACGGAACCTATTACTCTCTTTCCCCTATAATCGCTACCAACGACCATTATGTCTGGCTCAAAGCTTCTCACAAGTTCTTCTAATGCGGAATCCGAATCAAAACTACTCACTTTGTCTACGTATCTTATAGATTCCAACATGACAGTTCTGGACTTTAAATTGTTTATGGGTCTAGATGAGCCTTTTGCTGTTGCAATTCTAGTGTCTGTGTCTATCGCAACAAGAAGAAAATCTCCCAAGGATTTTGCATATTTCATTAGAGATATGTGGCCAGGGTGCAAAATGTCAAAACACCCATTAACGAATACCTTTCTCATCGTTAGGTATTCACTTTTTTGGGAGTAGCTACATAATTGCCCTCCCCTGTTGCCTCTATGCGAGCAATATCATGTGTTTCTGACAGTAAAAGTTCTATTTGATCGCTATCGTATTCACACAACATGTCTCTACTTATATTCCCTTGTCCTATATTTCTTAAGTGATTATTTAAGTTCTCATTATCTCTCTCAAATAGCCGGGCATCGTCGATTAGAATAACTGAGTCTTTAAAATGTGGACTCTTTTTTATGGCCTCTAGTTCCCTCAACAAGGGGACCCTAGAATCTATATCTTGAGTTTCCATGTACCCTTTTCTGTTTTCGTCATCTCGGTCACCTCCCGGAAAATGCGCGTCGAGCCAATAAAGACACGGGGCGTCAACTAAGTCAACTGCCTCGCTCATTTTGACGGAAGAGTCCCCGGTTATAATGTGTACACGAGAATCGTGAAAAAACTTTGCTCTACATTGAGACGCCAAGTCTTCTTCTATTTCTATAGAGATTATTTTTGTAAATAAAAAATTACGAGCATGCTCGACGGCATCTCCATATAGTGTTCCCGTTTCCACAAAGATCTCCAATGAATATGTGTCTATCAGATGTTGAACATTGTATGTTGTTATATTTCCCATTCCTATGTCGTCCTATGCTAATTTATCAAACCAATATTTTAAAAGGTCTTCGAGTGTTTGTTCTAGTTTTATTTTTGGCGACCAACCAGTTAGATTTGTTAACTCTGATGAATCTCCGTGCTGATAGTGTATATCAATTGGTCGATAAAAAGGGCCATGAATCTTTTGAATTACGTCTTCAAGGCCGGATAATTCAATTAACTTATCAGTAAAAATTTGCATTTTGTGGGGAGTATCTCCACAAACGTTAAAAACCTTACCGTTGCAACAATCTTGCATCATTGCTAAATAATACGCGTTTACAGTATCCCTTACATCAATAACAACCCTTACTGATTCTAAATTGCCAATCAGCAATTCCTTATCCTGCGTACCATGCATCATTCTTGCTATCTGAAAAGCATCCGAAGAGATAGAAAAGTTTTTGCCGCGGCGTGGGCCAGTGTGGGAGAATGCCCTTGTAATAAAACCTTGCATCTTGTCGTTTTCCAACCTCTCCTGCATATACAAGTCCGTAGCCACCTTTGATGCACCGTAAGGATTGGCTGGCAGTAGAGTGTCGGTTGTCAAAATCTTACGGCCGTCGTGGCCTACGTTTCCATAAACTTCTGAAGTTGAGCAGAACATAATTTTACACTCTGGTTGGTTATCTTGAATCGCTTGCATTAGTATCGCAGATCCCATAACATTGTTCTCAAAAGTGCCCAATGGGTCTATGAAGCTCGTTGGCGGGTGCGACTGTGCAGCAAGGTGAAATACACCATCAAATTTATTTTCCTTGAAAACATTGTTCATTACTCGATGATTTGTAATGTCTCCGTAAATAAATTCTATGTCTTTATATACCTCATCGGAAACTATATCTCTGATATCGTTCTCTCGTCCGTTGCTACACCTAACAAGGCCGCTAATTTCGTGCCCTTGGCTGTGCAATAAATTCGCCATGTGGGGTCCAGCAAATCCTGTTATTCCAGTTATTAAAAATCTCATTCATTCTCCTTTTAACTAATAAATAAATATTGTTTTTTAGCAAGTCTCTCAATCCAACTAAAATTTTCTATGTACGTTCTATCGCTATTGTTTCTAGAGTATATTGTTGGTATACAATTGAGTTCTAATTTTTCAAACAAATAAAATGTTGACGTAGATACTGTATCTATTCTACACGCATTTTCAAAAACTTTTAACCAATCAAATACAGAATATCTTGAATCCATAAACATGTCGAGCCTAGTCTCTGGAAAAACAGTTGTTATTTCCTTATTTAGAGTCTCTTTCCATCTGGGTGGGGTTCCAAAATTTTTGTTAACAAGGTGATATTGTTTGTTTTCTAGACCCAGTTCTTCATACAATCTATCTTCTTTTTTGTCACTTCTTGTTATTTGAAAATAATCTTGCCAATTATCGTGATTTATACCGCACATCTCAAACTTACCATGCATATTCGCAGCATCATGTGTGTCAAATTTGTTCAATTTTTGGCCGGCTGAGGACTGAAACGACCTCCTTAAAGGAACATGTACAAAACTAGACTCTTCGTGAACTTCGGACAGTTGTCTATTGACAAATTCAAGGTACCGGTTCTTGAATTTAAAATCATCTTCTACACACACAAAATCAAAACCAACTGTTTTTATTCTTTTCGATAGGTCAGAATATATAGGCTCAACTGGCCATATTACTTCATGTCCGAGCTTGGCAAAATAGTTACCTATCTTACAAGACAAAAGTATATCTCCTAAGCCACAAGTTTGTTCGATAAAGCACGTCTTTAGGGTCATTATATTTTTCCTTGTTTTATCAACTGTTCTAGAAAATTAAACATATTGTACTTTGTATAGTATAGGTCCTTCGCCTCTAGTAGATGCGGTAATCTATTTTGGTAGTTATCGTTCTTAAAGACATCAACAACTTGTTCTACGGTCTTTTCAATTGAATCTGAAAAGTCTAATTTTATAAAAGAGTCTGATGGATATATATCGTCTACGTTTGGACACCCATAATATATTGGCACAGTATTGCATACTGTGCAGTCAAAGAACTTTTCTGTTAAATAATTAACATAATTAGAATTTTCAATTGCTATAGAATATTCGTAATTAACTATTCCGTCAGATTTGTTATGTGGGGAACCTTTATATCTTGGATCTTGCAAATTCCAATCACGTCCAAAAAAATGTATATCTAGATCAGTGGCTAAGAGGCCTCTAAATAAAGCATGTCTCTTTAAGTAATTTAATTTGTGTCCATAATTTGAAGAAATTATGGACATTCTATTGGTCTTTGGAAAACTATTATTACGATAAAAGGTGTGATCATCAGTCGACTGAGTAAACATAAACAATGGACTCTCTATTGTATTGTCTCCAGGAAACATTTCATGGTCCTGACATACAACGTATTTGCAAAATCTATGTAGATTTCTTTGCCAACCGGTGGACCATTCTGGTTCAAGAGTGAACCCTATAGTTTTTTCGGGATTTCTAAAAAATTTACTAAAGTCGTCTCCCCTAAATCCACCTAATATTAGTAGATATTCGTAATCAACAGGATCTAGTTCAAAATTATCTGGCATTGGCCAATTTCTTTTTGCTCTACTTGCGACCGTGGTATCATAAATCTCATCCCAATTGCACACCACCCAAACTTTAACTTTGTTCATATCTCACCTCAACATTGACCTTAGACCCTGGTACGCCCCTTCTTTAGAAGCTAGAACAGATCCGTGCTTTGTTATTGCTTTCGCCCAATATACATTAAACTCCAAGTCTCTAAACCTATCATTAAGCTCCCAATCAAAGGCCTGTGTTATTATTGGATCTTTAATTAGGTTATTGTGCAGCTTTGTAATAGATTCTTTCTTGTAAAGAACGGTGCACAGGCCATTTGTAGACGGATATTCTTTTTTGTAAAAAATATCCCTATCGTCTTTATATCTCAGATCGGCTTCTCCCATAAAAATACAATCGAAATTTATGTTATTTGTGTTACAGTGATCAATTACTTGACTTATGTAATCTACAGGATCCTGTTTAAATATTACATCGTCTTCTAAAATCAAAAAATAGTCTCCATCATCTTGAGACACCCTAGAAAAACATTCTTTGAATTTCATAGATAAAGACATTTCCGGTTCTGAAAATGGTCTTTTGAATTTATCTTGATAGGCCTGTTTATCGAAATTTTTCAGTATCAAATCATCAGTTAACTGCTCTCTGTCGTGTTTTTCGATGAATTCATATTCAATCCCAGGAAACCACTTTGACATTTCCATAGTCATGTGGCGCCACCTTTCCTGGTTCTTTGTATAATGTATAATATAAATTTTACTTAACATTATTTAACATCCAATCCTCAAGTTTAATTTTTGCAGACCAACCTAAGATCAACCTTGCCCTACTGGAGTCTGATAGTGTAACTCTCGATTCAGCCGGTCGAGGTGGAATATGTTTATAAGGTCCACCAATCATTCTTACTATGTCTAAAACATTGTGATTCGTACCGGTTCCTATATTGAAAGTTTCACCTATGCATTTGTTATTTGACAAGTTAGAGGCCAAGATATTAGCAGTGACAACATCAGATACATGCGTAAAGTCTCTTCTCTGTAAACCATCACCAACAACAGTCATTTCTTTGCCTTCAAGGTTTTGTCTTATAAACAAACCTATTACTGGTGCATATTGACCTCTTAGTGGCTGCCTCTCTCCATACACATTAAAGTATCTAAATACTACTGTCTGCAATCCAAATAAATTAGTGTACATCTTACACAACTCTTCGCCTGATACTTTCGTAACCGAGTATGGATTTAAACAATCATTTGGCATTGTCTCTCTAAGGGGTGGAGTATTTTTCAGCCCATAAGCGGAAGAAGTAGAGCTATATACAACTCTCTTTACATTTGCTTCTCTAGCACACTGCAATACAGTACAAGTCCCTGTTACGTTGGTCTTTGTTGCTAGTATCGGATTTAACAAAGCAGGTTGTATCCTGGCCTCCGCAGCCAAATGATAGACAATGTCCACATTTTTAAATAACGGTCTTATTGCATCATAATCACATATATCTAACTTGTGGTTATTTGAATGGGGGTTCCAATAAAAACTATCGTGTGCATCTGAAGATTCATTATCAATAACTGTTACAGTGTTCCCTTCTTCTAACAATTTATCTACTAAGTTTGAGCCAATAAATCCCGCTCCGCCTGTTACTAAACATCTCATTTTATTATTTCATAATCCTATCTATTTTATTCTTCCACCAGCTTATCTTCATTTTACCTAAATTATACTCACTATTTAACATTTTTTGATAAAATTTTGTTAATGATTGTTCAGTAATCTCAGACCAATCATCAACAAAATAAATAGGCAAATCTTCAAAATAACACATGCCCTCAGATTTCAAAACTATAGGTATTGTTCTTAAATATAGTGCTTCCCAAGTTCTGTGGCAATCTAAACCATTTCCTCGTGGAGAAATGACAAATTTATGAGATGCTAAGTCAAAGTAAAAATGATCCATAGATAGATTTGAGGTACTAGTAACCCAGTCCTTTTCTACAAACTCGTCCCAGACTCTCTGTCTTTCCTCTGGGTGGGTTTTGATGTTAAAGTTCATGTAAACTAAATCATTTTTAAGTAATTGCAAATTTGCGAATCTATCAATCGTTTCAGCCTTATGTAAAGCACCAGGTACTTGAGACGAGAACTGCCCTCCAGCTGCGGCAGCGCTGGTTCTTAATAGCATGTTTTCTAACCCAATAGGTATGGAAGTTACACTATCCTGTTGGCATTCATTATTCTGAGCAAACCAATGACAATGAGAAGGACAGTTTTCGTACACCTGCCTTGTTATGCTATAATCACTATTATGTGTTACAAAGACTTTTTTACCAACTTGACTGTGTTGATGTATATAATCAGTCTTGCAAAAAGTCGCACCTGTCTCTTCACAGATATCTATAAACCTGTTACCGGTTATGTAATCATCAAGTCCTATTTTATGTGTTGCAAATTTTTCCATCTAGATTAGTTCTAAAAATTCGTTCCTATATTGTATGAAGCTATTTACTTTTTCGGCGCTAAATGTACTTTTCATTATTGTTAACATATCTTCCCAGACTTGACCTTCCCATGGTCTTCTATGGATATGAATATCAATGATCTTTGTATTTCTACAGTAGTTGTATGTTTCAGACCACGCGCCACGGTCAATCCTATAATTTCTAAGACCTAAATTGTTTCCGCCGCGCTCAATCATTTGGCACATATCTGGGTAATACTTACTGTTAAAAACACCGTTTGTCAATATCCACTCATCTAAGTTCCAAGCTTTGTCCCAGGTGGATTCTTTAGACAAGTGACGCCCCATGCATGAGGCAAGGCTATCTCTTATATCGCCCTTACCGAACCCGATAATTTCCCTCCAAACACGTGAACTCATACCTATGTTTCCTATTTTCAATCTTGTATAGTTTAATTCATCAGGATCAAAAATGTGAATCTTCTTTGAGAAGTCTTGTTGATTGAACCACATAAAATCAACTGGTATTTTGTCAATGTCATCTGTAATTAGATAATCGGAGTCTTCAAAATAAGTTGATGCAGCTGCATAAAGGCGCGATAGTTGAGCCACGTTACATGTCCTAAACCCGTCTATATGTTCTAAGTTGTGAATCACGGCGCCTTCTTTTTCAGTTAATGAAACAACTAATTCTTTCAAAGCAGGGTTAAAATCTTTATCGACAACCATTATAAATGGAGTATAGCCCATATCCATCCAAAAAGCTGCTGTAATTGGTGCCAAAAATAGGTAATCAGGATTTGAATCCACAGAAAGTATTGAATATTTATTCACGATAAAAACCTCATGTTTCCAAACTTCGACTCCCTAGCCGACATTACTATTTGATTTTCGCGGACAACATAATCTGGATCATGGACTTTGAATGTCTGCCAGTCTCCGTACTTGCTTTGCAAAATAGGATCGTAAAAACTGTGTCTAAAGTGATTATGTATAAGCAATGAGTATACTGATTGATCTTGCCTATGTTCCTTGCATGGACGATCGTTGCCGTCTGGGTTTTTCACAGAAGTGTTTGGCAGCGCGATCTCAGGGTCAAGCATATAATTGTGCATGTCCTCTGTAAACTTAATATTCTTCTCGGACTTCTCGTAAGCTTGGAACCCCGCCCAGTACTGCATCATGTTTCTGGCTGAACCTGCAGACATCTTTTCAAAACACCTGTCAGTTGTCCAATATTTGTTAAGCAAACGTTCATCGTTATATGGAAGGAACATTGCTCCATCAACCAAGCTTTCTCGGATATTATCTTTTTTCACAAACACGTTGGTTGCATCAGAATAAACAATTCCTCGCGAACTGGGTAGTGAGTCTTTAATTGCGAAAGTCTTGTAGTAAAAAACAGTTGGCTCATAAGCGTGGGCACAGGACCTTGGTACCTCTCGCACCTCTAACTTGTCGCTCTCCAGTTCCCTTGCTCTGTCGAGAGTTTTATCATCTAGGTCGAAGTAATATAAAAAAACCTTTTCATCACAAAAGTTAACTTGGTAACTTTTTATCAGATTAATTGCATTTGTGAAATACCTCTGGTTGGTTACTGTGCAGAGGTCCATTTACGAGACCTTTTCCTGCCTTTGCATCTCCTGGTAGATTTTCATGTAGTTTGTAAATATTTCCCTTTCATGAACCTTCTTCCAAGAATCATGCTCAGGGTTCGTGGACATGCCAGTAGGATTGAAATAATATACCCCTAGGACCTCTGGATGTTTCAAAAACTTCGAACCGCCGAAAGCGCAGCGAAGCCAAAAATCCCAATCGCCGGCTGACTTATAGTACTGATTGAAATACCCGTGCTTCTCATGAATACTCCTCTTCCACATGGGATTGTTGTGCGGTAGATTTCCTCGTAGCATCGCCTCAGTCGAAAACTGTTCAAAATTATATTTTTGAGTATCCGAGGGGACATCTTCGAACATAATATTAGGTTCGTGAGTAATATAGGAATCATTGTAAACAAGTTCTACATCGGGATTATTATACAAAGCTGTTGCTTGCTTTTCTAAACCTCGGCCGGCTCGACGGTCATCACAGTTGACGTTAGTTATATATTCCCCAGTGCACATCTTTATTCCCTTATTCCAAGTATCATAGATGCCAGGATCTTCTTCCATTCTCTCGTATACGATGTTGTTAGGGAATTTTTCCTTGTACTTTAGAATGACTTCTTCCTCATATTCAAAACCTGGCTTATTAGCATTCAGTATAACCCACTCACACTTCTCAAAGACGGTCTGACGCGTGATGTCTTCCATAAGCTGGTCTATGTAATCCTCCGCTCTAAATACGGAAGTAATGAGGGAAATCTTTGGTAACAAATCAAGATCCATAGGCTTGAGACTCTTAACTCGGTCAGAACCTAACAAAGAGACGAGCATCTGATCCATGACTGATTCCTCAGTGTATTTTTCCCGTATTTGTGAAGCCAAGGTATCTGCCCACTTCTTGTACATTCCGTACTGCTTCTGCACCTTTCGCATCTGCTTCTTGAAACTGTCCTTCTTTGGGTAGGCCCATCGCGAATCTTTAACCAAAATATCTTCCCAAACAGCAGACTCTGGAATCTTATCAAATGTACAGTCCACTCTCGCGAATAATTTCTTGTTTTTTAACTTGTTTCCTGTTTTTATTTGACCCGACAAGAATTCTGTATGTGCTGACCAATCTGTTGCTATGACAGGTAATGAGCATGCAGCGGCCTCAAACAGTGGTAGTCCGAAACCCTCTCCATGAGTAGTTGATACGATAGCATCAATCTTAGAATTTGAATACAACCCCATCATTTCAGCGTCTGTCAGGTTGCCGTGGAGCAAATAGACTCTGCACTTGTGAGTATCCTTGCTTTGGTTCACCAATTTTTTGAGAGTCTGCATTGTACTCTCTCTGTCGATATGAGATGCCCGACCCTTGCTGACTTTTAATACTAGACCGACGTCTGGGTCTTCCTTGAACTCTTCCAGGAACCACTGTACAGTGTTTTCTAGATTTTTTCTTGGACCAAACATAGCTACGCACAGAAAGTTAAAACTAGTTTCCAGATCGAGATTCAACTCTGTTGGTTCGATATCCTTGAACGGGTACGGCACAACATCTACGGGACACCTACAACCTAATTTAAATTCATTGCCTTTGTCGTCTCGGGCATCATAAAACGTGTCTACAAAACCTTTCTTCGCATGACGCGACGGTACGATTATTTTATCTATACCCTGGTGAGTCTTAAGTACCCAATTTGGAGACACCCTATCAGTCTCGATACCCGCTGTAACACAAACAGAATAGGGTGCCCTCTTCTCAAACTCATTAGGTATTCCAACCCGAATCTGCACATCGTATTCAGGCTTGTTTTCGGATTGCCTGACATATATTTCGTTTTTAACTTGTAACGCCATGGCAAATTTGGAAAGTTGCTTGTCAGTATTAGCCCACGAAGTTCGGCCCCAGTTGAGAGGCTCCAAATAGATATCCAATTCGTCTGAGTTTAAATTAAGCAAAGATCTCAAAACTAATCTGGAATGTTCTCCATATCCTGAAGATGTGAATATTGGTGCCTGTAAAAGTATTTTCATTTAATTTCTGTTAACTCCCATGATTGATAATTTTTTCTGTCCTCCCAAGATCCGTGCTTCTCAATAGTGTCGTCGAAGATCTTAACCCAATGTTCTCGGAATTGGTTCATAGAATAATTATTCATGATGTGGTCTCTGCCCTTCTTGCCCAGTTCTTCTCTCTCTTCCTTTGACATGTTATAAATACTCAACAGCGCGTTGACAAAATCTTCGCCATCAATTCTATCCTCATAGATCCATGGAACTTCCTGAGAACCTATAATCGCTCTTGACGATGGCTTAATACCCACTCCAAAGAACTCCTTACCGTCAGTGACTTGCTCCTGCGGTCCGCCTGTCATAGTGGTGATAACAGGTACTTCACATGAAAGGGATTCCATGATAGACAACCCAAAACCCTCTGCGTCAGACGCGCAGACTGTACAGTCCATACAATTGTAAAGTTTTGCCAATTCCGCAGGTGGCATCTTGTTTACGGAAAGTAAAACTTGTCCGTCGCTGAGTCCTAAGTGTTCGATTATCGCATCAAGGTCCTGACCGTTGGGGTCTTTAGGTTCTGTGTGCATTAATAAAGTTGCCTTGTCGTGACCAACTTTGTCCAGGAATTCCTTGAACCAAAAAATTATTGAACCTGATTGTTTTCTCCTTGCGTTCCTACTGTTAAAGAAAAAATAAACTTTATCCCCTTTATCTAATTGCTTCAGAAAAGTCTCATACTTCTCTAGCTTCTGTTTCTTAAAAATATCATTATCTACAGCATGTGGGACCCTTATCGTCTCGACGTCTGGTGCTAGCGTTGTGACTATATCATGAGTTAATTTACTTATCGTGCAAATAAGGTCGTTTGACTTGTAATATTTAGTGTTAAACGTAGGATAAGGAAGGTTATCCCACACGTGATAGTATATCATCGGAACATGAGGCCTTATTTCGTCTTCCATGTCCCACAACCAGTGATAGAATCTCGGATCGGTCATGAACCACATGGCATCCGGCTTGAAACCTCTCAGCATGTCTCTGATAACCTCTGGGTTTCCGTAACCATCAACCGGTTGAATAAGCCAATCTTCGCCCCAACCTTCTACTTTTTGTAATCTGTATTCTTGATGTTTTATAGCGCCGGCGAGACATAAAACCTTATACCTGCCAGTCTCCAACAACGACTCAATGACGTAACGCGTTTGTGTTCCGACTCCTGATGGGGCCATGGGGCTATCAGAAATAAATAATATTTTCTTTTTCTCGTTCATGTACAATACTCTGTTTTGTGAAATTTGCAATATTTGCAATTGAGGCGGTTCTTGATAGATACACCTTTCTCTATATTTATAACAGCATTTTCTAACAATTTTAATGAGTTTTCTGTCTTTTTGACCCCAGACGTCACTTTTACGACTTCTACGTTATCTTTTTTAGCTGTTCTTTTAAGTAGTACGAAATATGTCTCTACTTGACTTGGTTCGATGTTATGCTTTTTTGAGAAGTAGTTCTTGTAATATGTTAGCTGATAATTTGTCATCGGGTCAGATTTTTTATCTCTAGACCATCCCCAGGAGCACGTTTTCCAATCAATGACGTGATACTTACCATCGGGTGTTTTTATAACCATGTCAATAAACCCTTTGAAGTTACGGCCACGTGAATCAAACTCTCTTATCGGTTCAAGTATTTGTTCCTCAACAGAAAAGACCTCAAAGGCACCAAAGTGCTCCTTTACGGCTGGTAATACCTGTTCACAAATTGGTACCGCTTGCCTTCTCATGTCAGATATTAGTGAAACGTTTAATTCTTTACCTTCTTCTTTGAGTGTTCTTAGTTCTTTTAAAAAACTATGCTCAAAAACATCTAGAGAGTTGGGTTTACTTTCTGGTATGGTTTTTTCACAAGCCTCATGGATTGCTGTACCAAAGGCTGTAAATTCGTTTCCTTCAAAATAAGGAAGCTTATCGATGTGTATTAGCTTGTGGCGATGTGGGCACTCTTTCCAGTTTTTTAGTTCTGAAAAACTTATTCTTTTTACTTCTTGCACTTAGTTACTTTCTTTTACACTTTTTGCTATCTTACTCATTCTACCACGGATCGATGTGCTTTTACCAGAACTTTTTGATTGATTTGTAGATTTTTTGACGGCGGTGGCCCTTTTGGGCCTGGTTTTGACGGGCTCGACCTCCTGAGGTTCAAGTTCAAATATCCAAGTTCCTTTGTTTGTATCATGTTCATTTTTTGTAAAGTTTTTAATTGGTGGACAGTTACTTATTGTCGATAAGACCCTACCCCCGCTTATTTCATTTGCAATCTGCCTTGCTTTTTCGGTAGATACCTTGACCTTTTTGTCATCTGCATATATAGCTAAAGGTAATTCAACTGTGATCATTATCGCGTTGGATAATATTTTATGTTCTATCTTCATCTTTTAGTAAATTCTCCAATTTTTTGTATAACACTGGACTTATCTTTCTTATTTTGTGAGTCTCCGCTTGCAAATAAAATGCCTCGAACCCATTTGCAAAATATTCCCTAATTGATGTGGCGGCATAGGGAGAATAGAATATGCTTGGCGTCAATATCCTCATTGTAGGATAACCAACAGTCTTATGCAGATACTCATCGAACCTCTCAGAATAATTAGGGTCTAGAAAAAATTGCATATTTTGTTCGAATCCTCGAATTTTCAATAAATTCCACAGTTGCATTCTCTTTTTTACAAACTCATCCTCGATTAATCCATCTGAATAAATCAATTCTTCATATTTCTCTTCTACAGCATGAGCAATTTCATGAACAATATCATCCATCATATCAGACTCGTCAACTTGGTGATTGGTCATGAATACAGAATTGTCCTTATAGTACGCCTGAATTTTTCTTCTTCTCAGTTCTTCAAATTGGCCAATGTTAATGGATTTTATGGTCCTAAGAAGATGATGCGGTATTGCTTTCCTTAATCTCGATATAACATTATCAACAGAAATATTATCCGGTAAAGGGTCCACCTGATTGATCTCTATTTGTGAAAAATATTGTTTTTTATTTTTCTTCTTTTTTATGTAGTTTTCTAAGCTCATTATTATTCTTCACATAATCGACGTCATTCAGCGCCTGAGTGTATCCACTTATCCAATTCTCTTCTGCTATAGCTAGTAGAAATTCTGGAAACTCGCTTGAAAAAACTTCAACCACTTGCTCTACGGTTATTTCTTCACTGTCGGGATTAAGACTGTTTCCGACGTAGTTGACGATTATCTCCTTCAACTCAGATTCTGTTGGTACAACTTGTTTTGTAAGGTCCTCGTTAATCATATTATAATTTTGTTGCGGCGATGGTAGCTACCTTTGACCGCTCTCCTTTCAAGAGTGTTACGTGTCCTGTTATTTTCTCGTCTTTCAGTTTTTCTACGACATAAGAAAGCCCATTGTTGGTCGCATCTATGTAAACATTATCTATCTGTTCAATGTCCCCGGTCAGGATTATTTTTGTACCCTCGCCCACTCGGGTAAGGACCGTTTTTATTTCGTGTTGTGTCATATTCTGAACTTCATCGATAACAATGAAAGCATTCGATATTGACCTTCCGCGGATGAAGGTCATAGCTTCGACTTCAATCTGACCTTTCTCCATGTATAGTTCTAAAGTTGCTTTGTCGTCCCCCATCAAGAATTGTAAGTTATCCTGTATTGGTGCCAACCATGGTAACATTTTTTCTTCCATGGACCCCGGAAGAAATCCTATATCTTTACCTACGGGTTCAACTGGCTTAGTTACCACAATCTTCTTGTATAAAGATCCTTTTCCGAATGTCTGCTCCAGGCCTGCAGCGAGGGCAAGTAATGTTTTTCCTGAACCTGCTTTACCTACTAGAGACACTACAGAGATCTCAGGGTCCAATAAGAGGTCAAACGCAAACTGTTGCTCCTTGTTCCTAGGTTCAGTGCTCCATATCTGCTTGTTACTTCTTACTATCTTTTGTAATGGTCTGTTATAATCTTCAAACCTTGCAAGAGCTGTCTTCTTGTCATTTGAATTGGAGATTAACATAATAAATTGATTAGGACACAATATGTGATCCTCAGGGTCCATCCAAATTTCATCGCCGGCGTAAAATCTGTCGATGTCCTGTTCATCTACCAGTATTTCAGCGCGGCCTGTATAGAGACCCTCTGCGTGGTCGACTACTTGCT
>MDTC01177100.1_pt1 | contig 17192 bp, 19 predicted proteins | sample 811181 | NCBI WGS metagenome assembly MDTC01 (sample SAMN05326644, study PRJNA326480) | marine metagenome | isolation source: seawater | place: Pacific Ocean: North | collected 2011 | reverse complement strand
GCCGAGTTTCACCCTGCTGCAGGGTCAGATTATTCCGCCCGCAGGCGGTGATACGTTGTGGGCCAGCGCCACTGCTGCGTTTGATGCCCTGTCGCCCCAGTTACAGGCATTCTTGTTGCCGCTAGCAGCAGTGAATGATTTTCGCCACGGCTTTCGTGAAAGTTTGGCGGAGCCCGGTGGTGCCGAACGGCTGGCACCGGCGATTGCGGAGAATCCCCCAGTAGTCCATCCGCTGATACGCAGTCATCCGGAAACCGGGCGTAAGGGAATTTACGTTAATGCTCTTTTTACCACCCAGATTGTTGGCCTGCCCGCTAAAGAGAGTGACGCTTTGCTGACGTTTTTGTATCGACACATGGTTACTGAGGAGCATACCGTACGGCTGTCTTGGCAGCCGGGTACCGTGGCCATTTGGGATAATCGGTCCACTCAGCACAAGCCGGTAAACGATTTTTTCCCCCAGCATCGCCTGATGCACCGAGTTACTCTTACTGGCGACAAACCGGTCTAACAGGAGAATCCTATGGCTGTAATCAAGCTGACACTGGCAAGTTTGTTGGTGACTTTGGCGGCATCGGTGATGGCCGCGCCACAGCAACCTACTCTAGTCCTCTTGTCCGAGTCGGCCTCGGTGCAAGCGCGCGCCGCCGAAGCTGCTGCGTTGGAGGTAATGTATGAGTTTATGCGCACATTTAACGAACGTAACGTGCCGGAATTTGCCGGCACCTTGGCGTTTCCTCATGTGCGAGTTGCCAGTGGCGACGTGCGTATTACCCCCGACCGTCAGAGCATGATCGACAGCATGGATTTCGAGGCCTTTGCAGAGCGCTTTAACTGGTCCCACAGTCGCTGGGCGCGTATCGAAACCGTTCAGGCCGACGCTGACAAGGTGCATTTTGCGGTGCGCTTTACCCGTGTTAACCCCGAGGGGGTGGCCTATGTGACGTTCGACTCGCTGTACATTGTGCAGCGCACGGCAACAGGTTGGGGTATTCGTGCACGCTCCAGCTTTGCGCCCTAATGGCAGTGCCGTCCGCAACAACAGAGCTTGCCAGTGTGGACGACTACCTGAAAGACGCAGGGTCGTTAGATAAAGCCCTGTTGCCGCTGGGTTTCTTGCTGGTCTTTTGCGCCCAACACCAGCTGCTGAGTCCGCAATTTCGCCAAGATCGAGAACAACAATTGTCATCGGTGCGATTTCAGCAAGGACCAGTCACCGCCCTGCTTGCCAGCCATGGCGGTACCCTATACGCGACGGACTTTAGCCCGCGCGGGGTTGCGTTTATGCAACAGTATCTGCAGCAGCTGCCTGCTGACTTTGCCGACATTTTCGGTGTCGACTGCTATGCCATTGAGGACAATTGGGAAAATTACCAGTTGCTTGCCAATCTGCTGGTACGGCACTTGCTGGGTAAGCCGCAGCGACACCGCTCAGGCGGAATGTGGTCATCGATTAAAGGAATGGTGTCGCGGCTGTGGAGATAGCGCTGCGCGATTACGAAGTGTTTCGTGGTGAGGTCGCAATGTTGCCGCCTAATATGGCACGGGTATTTGAGCGCCAGCAGCCCCAGCCAGAGATTCTTCGGGTTGCCAAGCTTGGAGAACAAGTGATCGGCTGCTATGCGATGCAGGAACCGGCGGCCCCACTCCGCAACGCTGCTGAGATGCAAGCATTCACCCTTACCATGGTAATGGTATTGCCAAGTTGTCAGCGCAATGGTGTCGGGCGCTGGTTGGTAGGCCACGCCATCGGCGTAGCTGAGAGTAAGGGCGGACGGCGGCTCGAAGCGCTGCTAGCTGGCCCTGAGAATTTTTTTGTTGGCCTAGGCTTTGAGTCCTTAGCAAACGGCTATTGCTTCGCCATGTACCAAGAATAGACGCTGCCGCGAAACTTGAGTAGGCTCTGCGAGCGATTCAATATTTTAATGAGGTCGGCGTTAAAGACAAAAATTTGCCCGACAGGGAAACGATTGGGGGGAGGCTGTGCAAGACAATATCCACATTACCTATGAGCATGTGCCGCGTTTCGTTACCGCAGACCCGGAGGCGAAGCGGTATCTTGACGAGCATGGCTATGTGATTGTCGCCAACGCGTTAACTACCGAGCAGGCTAACCAAAGCGTGTCTTTGCTTTGGGACTATCTAGAAGAACTGGGTACCGGAATCGACCGCCACAAAGTCGACACGTGGGGCGACGACCGCTGGCCGACCACTGTGCATGGTGGCATTTTGCCAAGCTACGGTATTGGCCACTCTGCGGCCCAGTGGTTTATCCGAGATGTCCCCAACATCAAAGAGAGCTTTGCTCAGGTTTGGGGCGGCGATGACGACCTGTTGGTCAGTTTTGATGGTGTCACGATCTGGCGCCCTTGGACCCACAACGCCGACTGGAAAACCAACGCGGGCAACAGCTGGCTGCACATAGACCAACACCCTATTGGGCGACCGGGTAGGCACTGTGTACAGGGGTTGGTGAACCTGTTGCCTACTTCACCGGCAACTGGTGGCAACGTGGTAGTGCCCGGAAGTCATCGTCTGTTCGAGCATATTCCAACCCAGTACAAAGAGCGCCTCGACCGGATACATCCTAGTGTCGATCATTTCCGCTTTCCCAACGACGACCCTAATTTGGCGCAAACCCAGCCCATCATGTGTCATATGGAAGCGGGTGATCTATTGCTCTGGGATTCCCGCACCATTCACTGCAGTGCGCCGAGTTTGCAGACCCCTACCGCTGGCGCGGAGCTGCTGCGGGCTGCGAGCTTGATCTGCATGATGCCCCGATCGAAGTCTAATGCGAAGGTGATCGACAAACGCAAGCACGCGGTGGAAACACGGACCTCCACTACCAACTGGTCGGATCGCTTTATTGACGCAGATGCCTTCCCCAATATTCTGGCCGCGCCCCAGCGCGACAGCTACCAATGGCCCAAGGTGCCGACCCTAAATGCCAATCAGCTGAAAATGGTGGGCTGGACTGAGCAGGAGCTTGCGAGCCTTTAGTGATGCGATGCGTGTAGGTTGTTAGCGCGGCTCGTTGTCGGCCTGCGCGATGCTACCGAGATAGCCGCCATGATGACGCAGGCCAAAGTCTTCTTGCGTCACCCCTTTCTGTTCGAGCAATGCCAGCGCCAGAGCATCACTGATGGCAAGCATTACCGCCATTGAAGCACTGGGTGTTAGGCCCACCGGACACGGCTCTTCGATGTTGCCCATATCAAGGATCAGGTCCGAGTGCTCGCGCAGCTCCGAGTCGAGGTGAGAGGTCACACCGATAATTGTGTCCACACCTAAATGGCGTGACTTTTCCAGAATTTCCAGCACCTCGCGGCTTTTGCCGCTGGTAGAAAAGGCAATCATCACATCGGCCTGACCGACTAGCCCTAGATCGCCATGGGCCGCTTCAGCTGGATGAATAAAGCTCGCAGGTGTCGCGGTAGAGCAAAGTGTGGCGGCAAATTTCTTTGCAATATGCCCCGCCTTACCAATACCCGTGGTAAGAATTTTGCCTTGGCATTTTTGCATCACCGTAACGGCAGCAACAAAATCCTCGCTCACTTCGATGGCGCCTATAGCCTCTGCTTCGGCTTTTATTACCGCCTGCATCCGTTCTTTTATGTCCAAGGGAAATCTGCTCATTGAGAAAAAGCTTGCGCAGTTTAACCGAATCGTTAACGAAACGCTCAGCGCTCAGCGTGAATTGACGGTTAGGCTGCTGTAACAAAATCATCGACCGCGCTATGCGGACCGCTCTGCCTGCATACTTTGCGGCTGGTTTTTCATGCATCATTGCCGTCATGACAATGAATCTAAGCACTCTGCAGTGCATGCCACTACCAGCCCGAGTGAATCTGACTGAGCTAACTGAGGCTGATCGGCCGCCGTCCCGTGCAGCGCAAAGCGATTTTTTCCTGACAGGCTCTAATGATCTGCGGCTACAGGCTGTGGCCGCGCAGATGCTTGACGGCTGCTCTGTGGGCGAGCTGCATATTTCTATCGCAGATGAATCGGCTGCAATGCTGCCTCATCTGCATATGGACGAGGCCTATACCTTGGCCATATCAGACAACCTTGTCGAACTACAGTCGGCCTCGGTGTGGGGCGGGTTGCGCGGCATTGCCACCCTTGCCCAGTTGGCGCGGCAGCGACAGCTTTATGCAGGCCTAAAAATTCAGGATGCACCGCGCTTTGCTTGGCGCGGACTATCGTTGGATGTGGCGCGACACTTTTTTCCCTTGGCGTCTTTGACGGCGGTAGTCGATGGTTTGACGGCGTTAAAAATGAACGTACTGCACCTTCATTTGTCTGACGATCAGGCCTTTCGATTTCCCAGCACAGCCTACCCCAGTCTGGCTAGTGAGCAGCACTACACTGTAACCGAGCTGAAAGAACTGGTGGGTTACGCGGCAGACCGAGGGATTCGGGTGGTTCCAGAGCTGGACGTGCCCGGCCATGTAACTGCATGGCTGGTTGCCTACCCGCAGTGGGGCAGCGGGATAGTATCTCCAACTACCCGGTTTGGGGTCCATAAAGGCTGCCTAAATCCGCTAGATGACAGCGTCTATGAGGCTATTGATGCCTTGCTCGATGAACTGGGCGATATTTTTCCTGACGAGTACATACATGTGGGCGGTGATGAGGTTAGCCCCACTTGGTGGCAGGAGGATGATGTGATAGGTGCCTATTTGCGCGAGCAGCAAATGAGTGCCCAAGATTTGCAGAATGTTTTTCTCCGTCGTGTCTGCAGTATGGTGAGCAACACAGGCAAGAAGGCTGTTGCTTGGGATGAGGTACTGCACCGAGATATGCCGGAATGCGTCGTACAAAACTGGCGCGGCGCAACTACGCGGGACCGTGCCTTGGCGTTGTCGATGCCGGTATTGGTTTCTGCTCCCTACTATCTCGACCTCAACTATCCAGCGGATCTGCACTATGGCTTTGATCCCGAAGCCACCCAGAGTCAGTGGCTGGCCCAAGAAGATGCCCTGCAAGATGACCCGCGGCTGCGGCATGTAGCCGATGGCATCGAGTGGACCAAGCAATGGCGGGCGGGCAATGTCGCCTTCGATGGACCGGTAAAAGTGCTCGGTGGCGAGGCCTGTCTTTGGTCCGAGTTGGTGGTGCCTGAGGTATTGCCCACACGACTGTGGAGTCGGCTGCCTGTCGTGGCCGAAAGATTTTGGTCCCCGGCCGAGTGCACCAACACCGACGATATGTACCAACGGCTGCAAAGCTGCTGGCGCAATTTGCCTGAGGATCCCGAAGCGCTGTGCATGCAGAATTTGCACAAATTCGGCTGCGGCGAGGCTCTTACAACCTTGGTTGCCTTGCTCGAACCGGTGAAATGGTACGGGCGTTTGCTAGGTGAGCAGGCACTGCAGGCGCGGCTTGCGGGTACAGAAATGCCCAAGGCCAGACCCTATCAGGTAGACACACCGCTGAACCGAGTGGCTGATTTTCTGTTACCCGAAAGCATGGCGGCACGCCGGCTCAACGAGCAGGATTTGGTCCAAGGGGCAGACCGGGTAGTCCAACTGTATAACCAAGCGCAGCACGAAAAACTGCCGCAAGATCTCTGCGATGCAGTAGAGGCCTTGCTGCAAGGGGCAGAGGTTGTTTTAGCAGCGTCGGCAGCAAGTATCTCAAACGCTGAGGCGCTAACGCGTCTGCAATCACTCGATGTGCCCTATGGAGAATACATCGCTGCGCCACTGCACTACTGGCGGGCTGCCCTCGGCGGCGCCGAACTCGCCTAATGCATGCCACTGAGCAAGCAGCGCAGCGTGCCATTGCAGCAGCTGGTGTATGGGTTGAGCCTGCTGGATTAGAACCCCTTGGTAATGGTCATATTCACCAAACGTATTTGCTCAGCGACAAAAACAATGCTGCACAGCGTTACGTACTACAGCGCATCAATCCCTCGGTTTACCAGAATATTCCGCTGCTAATGCAGCAGACCCAAACCGTACTAGCAACGCTAACCGCAGACGCCGAATACTGCAGCGCTTATCAGGTGGCACCCTTGGTTGCTGCCAAAGATGGCCAACTGTTGCATACGCAAAACGATGACGGCGGCGTTCATTGCTGGCGGCTTTGGCAGTTCGTGGAGGGTTCCATTACCTGCGACCCGCCAAGTCAAAGGACACAGATTTGGCAGGCGGCAAGGGCTTTTGGCGCGTATCAGCGTGCCTTGGCCGTCTTGTCCCCTGCAGCCTTGCAGCCAACGATTAGCGGTTTTTTGCATATGCCGAGTTATCTTGATCAATACGACAAAGCGCTAGCTGACTGCAGCCAGGTGGTGCGGCAGGAAGTGTCACAGTGGTTGTCTGTTGTCGAAGCCCAGCGGCATTGGCCGGAGTCTCTGAACAGCCCTAATGCGATGATTCACGGCGACTGCAAAATTAACAACGTGTTGTTCGACGCTGCTGGTGAGAGCGCTGTTGCGGTTATTGATTTGGACAACAACATGTATGGACACTGGGCTTGGGACTTTGGCGACTTGGTGCGCTCCGTAGCGTTCAGCCGCGGCGGCGCAGACACTGCCGATTATCGAGCCTGTGCTTCTGGGTTTGTTGCTGGCCGCGGTGCCTTCGCTGTACAACGCGAACTTTATGCAGTCGCTCCAGCCTACCTTGCCTTTATGCTAGGGCTGAGGTTTGTTACCGACCATATGAACGGTGATCGGTACTTCAGTGTGCCTAGCCGTGGTGACAACTTGCGTCGGGCAGCGGAACAGTTTGAGTTGCTGCGACAGTTTCAGTTCCATGCTCAAGCGTTTACAGAGGTTGCCGAAGAACTGGCCGCAGAAATTTCTGCAAAACACTCCTAAAGCGCCACTCTTAGGACCAGTGTGACCACGCCAGCCATCACTAGGACAAAGGCTGCCGTTAGCACAACACCGACAATAATGAAGTGGCTGGCCTTGCCTCTGGCAAAGTCGCGCTCGCGCTTTTCCTTAGATTGCACACCGATCATTGCCGCTATGGCGCTGCCAAACATTTGTCCAAGGGTTAGGGTCTGCTGCGCCTCATCGTTTGCTTCGGTAGCCTGTGTTTCGACTTCGTTCACAGAATTCGTTTTCGTAGGATCTGGCATGGTATGAAGATATGGATTATCGGCGTCAGGAAACCCAGTATAGGCTAGGGAGAGCGAGCATGCAGACACGACAATTTAGTTTCGATGGTTTTCATGGCCTGAGCCGCGTTTTTCGCTTTGTGTTGTTGCTAAGCAGCATGTTGTTGTGCTCTTGCGCCTCGCAAGGGGCGGCGAATCGGCCCCTGCAGTTGCTCAGCGGCAGCGCGCCAGTGTATCCCCAGACGCTGGTGAGTCGCGGTGTTGGCGGTCAGGTTACCCTCGGCTACGACGTTACGGCCCAAGGCACCGTGGTTAACATCAAGGTGGTTGCCAGTGAGCCATCGGTTCTGTTCGATGCGGCGGCAGTGCAGGCGGTAAGCAGTTGGGTATTTCGCCCCCAGCAACGCGATGGCAAGTTTCGGGGTGTGGAAGGATTGGAGAGTACGCTGGAGTTTCGCACGCCATAGCGAATCCGGGAGGTGACGAGGGGAATGCATAGTGGCGGTTAACGCTCGATTTGGTTTGGGCCTGATCGCGCTCACTGGAGTGGTGATTCTGGGCGGGTTTTTTACCGCACCCAGCGGATTTTCGTCAGCAACCCTGCCTGAGCATATAGGCTACATGCTGCGCGTTACAGCTAGGCTCGGTTTCGCCCTTTTACTGTTAGCCTACGTTACGCGCCCGTTCTTTCAGCTTAGTGGCTGGGGCCGTGAGCTATTGCTGCAGCGTCGCTATGTAGGCTTGTCGGCGGCGCTGAGTCTTACCGTAAATTTTGGCTAAGTAGTGTCCCATTTGCGTTTGTCCGGGGAGTCTTTGGACCTGCTGACCGTGGTTTTTGGTGGTGCTGCCTTTGTGCTGGCATGGGCCATGACGCTTACCAGCAGTCGCGCAGCCCAGCAAAAACTGGATATTTACTGGCGGCGACTGCATCTCACCGGGATGGACTATTTGTGGCTGATTTATATGCAAACCTTTGTTGGCAGGGTGTTAGCCGGTGACTCGGTTTGGGCCGAGGTGATGGTTCTGCTGGGGTTGGTGGCGCTGGGCACTAGGCTTAGCGCCCGGCTCAATCAGCGATTTAGCCGCACCGCATAGACGCCAGAAAATTCTCCCGCACGGCTGCCGTCGGCCAACAGCACCTCGCAGACCAATGGAAATCTGCCCTTGCCAGATGTCTTGAGCTTGGTCATCTCATCGTGTTGCTGGCCAAAGCTGCAGCGCACAAAAATATCTTCAGCGACGGGTTTGGCATAGTTGATTTGGCCGCTGGCGATAACGATGGAGGCGTCCAACACATTGAGTTTTAGCTGCAAATGCATCATGCCCCAGCCGGTCAGCGCCTGAATAGCGTACAAGCTGCCGGCAAAAGCGGTGCCATGTACGTTTACATTTGGTGCCAAGGACGCGCAAGTGGTCAGTACCTCGCCATCAAAGTCAGCAATCTGCATTTGCATAGCCGAGGATAGTGGAATCTGCTCATGCCAAATGGCTTGCAGCCGCTGACATAGTAGTTGGGTGTCTGCGTGGGTATCGGTCATGATGGGTATTGTCCGCGTGCTGGAGGGATGAGTCGTGATCAGTGTGAATATGGCGGGTATCAATGTCTATGAGGTTGTACTGGAGGGCAGTGAGGAAAGCTTTCATAGCGTGACGCTATCTCCAGAGTTTTATCAGACCCTATGTGCGGGCACGAATACCCACGAATGGGTGCTCATTCAAGCCTTCAAGTTTCTGTTAGAACACGGCTCACGGGCAGCAGTTGCCGCCGAGTTTGACCTTGCTGATTTACCAAGGGCTTACCCTGATTTTGTCACTAGCATGCAAGACCGGCTCGGTTTTACTCAGCTCAAGCAAGAGCGCGGCTGGTAGACACTTGAACCACTTACAACGCCAATATGCATTGTATCGAAGCGTGTTTGCATTAATCTGCAAAGGCAAATAGGGAGACTGGAATGCGCGTAAAAACACTTTTGGTTAGCTCTGTGGTGATCCTTGTCACTGCCATTGCTCCGAGTTTAGGGGCCGCTAACACACTTAACCAGACCATCGCCCAGAGGGTTACGGCGGTAAACGATAAGGTTGTGGCTTGGCGGCGAGATATTCACGCCAACCCAGAATTGTCCAATCGTGAATTCCGCACCTCGGCGCTGGTTGCGCAGCATCTGCGCAGTCTGGGTATTGAGGTGCAAACCGGCGTTGCGCATACCGGCGTTATTGGCCTGCTTAAGGGCGGGAAACCCGGCCCGGTGATCGCACTGCGTGCGGATATGGATGCGCTGCCAGTGGTGGAAAAGACTGGCCTGCCATATGCCTCAACAGTGCGAGGTGAATACCAAGGCCGAGACGTTGGCGTGATGCATGCCTGCGGTCATGACACTCATGTGGCCATTTTGATGGGCGCAGCCGAAGTACTGGCCGCCGTGCGCGATGAATTGCCCGGCACGGTGAAGTTTCTGTTTCAGCCAGCAGAGGAAGGGGCGCCCAAGGGCGAAAATGGCGGCGCCAAGATGATGATCGAGGAGGGTGCGCTACTGAACCCCCGGGTCGATGCCGTCGTGGGGCTGCACATATCCCAGAGCGATGTGGTGGGTAGAGCAAGTTTTCGCCCTCTAGGTCTGATGGCCAGCGCCCAACGCTTCGACGTGGAAATTAGCGGCAGCCAAACCCATGGGGCGCGGCCTTGGGCTGGGGTAGATCCGATTGTGGCTGGGGCGCAAATCGTCAACGGGCTGCAAACCATCGCCAGTCGTCAGATCGACATAACCCAGCATCCGGTTGTGGTCACCGTAGGCCAATTTGAGGCCGGAGTGCGTAACAACATCGTGCCGGAAACCGCACGCCTTAGCGGTACCATTCGCACCTTTGATCCGAATGTGCGTGGCCAAGTGCATGAGAAAATCCAACGTATCGTCACCCAAGTGGCGGCATCCCAAGGCGCGACGGCCACAGTAGATATCGACCCAGGGGTGCCTGTGACTTACAACCATGCTGGCCTGACGGAGCAACTGCAAGGGGCCTTGGCTGCAGTATACGGATCAGACAATTTGATTGTGCCGCCACCGATAACAGGAGCCGAGGACTTCTCCTTCTTTCAAGAGCAGGTGCCGGGCTTTTTCTTTTTTATTGGCGGCCGGCCTGTCGATGTGCCGGTGAGTGAGGCGATTCCCAATCACTCACCCTACTTCTATGTCGACGAAGGCGCGCTGCCGCTAGGTGTGCACGCCATGTCGCGGCTGGCGGTAGATTACCTGCGCGCTGGCAGCAACTAAGGTCCGCGACAGCGGCATCGGGCTGGAGAAATCACAGCCCCCAGCACTCGCCGTCATTGGCAAAGAGGATACTGCCCTTGTAGTTGTCCTCCATGGCGTTGCGGCTGATGCTCTCGCGCCCTCGGGTGCGGGTGCTACGATGGCCGAGAATCATCATTCGCGCGTTAGCTTGAGCGGCGACGCGACCAAGCTGGGACGGTTTGGCATATAGCTCCAGAAGTTTGCCCCGCGAGTTTTCCGGTATGGCATGGCTCACAACGAGGGCATCAGTATCCTTGGCGAAGTTCGCTATCAAATTTTTCGAGTTATTGAATGCCCCAGCAATGACGACACTTTGGTCACCAATTTCAATGCGCCAGGCCAATGCCGGGATGTCGCCATGGTGGACGGGAATGGCGCTAAGCTTCACATGCTTGGTCTGATAACGCGCCCAACGCTTGGAGCCGGTGGCTGGCACATCAACACTGCGGATCCGATAGCCGAGGCTGGCCCGGGGCTTAATGGCATTGGCAAGGTATGGATACACACCATCCGCGCCGAATAGGCGCTGCATCAGTTCGCGGGTGGACGGGTTGGCTGCGCTGTCACCGGACGGACCGATAATACTCAGGCGCATTTCTCTGCTATCGCTTTGAGCGGCACCTAGATAGGCGGGCAGGTCGCCACTGTGGTCTGGCCGCAGCTGGGTAAGAGCAATGGCCTCAATGGTCTCAAAACTTGCCCCAGATTTTTCAAAGGCTACTTGGGACCCAGCGCCAGCGTCTACGAGGACTCGTGCTACATCGTTGTGCCAGATGAGATAACTGGGCGAGGCCTGCCCGTCATTTAGCTCACCACTGCCGGCACCCAAAATCTCAACCCACACACCTTCATCGCCACAGTGTTTGCTGCTGGCAAGTGCTGGACTGGCGAGGCTCATACTGAGCAGCAGGCCTGAAAGTAAGCGGATAAATGCACGTATCATTCGCGTGGATGAGAGCAATGTCATGGTCAACACTCGCAAAAATTAGGGCTTGGATTGGTTCGCACCATCCGGCAGCAAGGCTTGTACCTCACTGAGCAGTTGTTCGAATCCGGCCTCATCGGGCATACGCCAGTCGCCGCGAGGCGATAAACTGACGCTGCCAACCTTGGGGCCGGGGGGAAGGGTAGTGCGCTTAAATTGCTGGGTCATAAAGCGCTGAAAAAATTTCGCCAGCCAATGTTGAATGATCCCAGCACTGTACTCACCGGCAAATGTGCGACAGGCCAAGGCGAAAATTTTGCTCGGCGTGGCACCGTGACGCAACCAGTGATAGAGAAAAAAGTCGTGTAGCTCGTAAGGCCCCACCACTTCTTCTGTGCGCTGACTGATTTCGCCATCGGTAGGCGGCAGCAGTTCCGGACTGATTGGAGTGGCTAGAACATCATGCAGCACTGCGGCTAGCGCCGGTTCAGCACGATGCTGGGCATACCAGCGCACCAGATAGGCGATAAGGGTTTTCGGTACGCTGGCGTTGACGTTGTAGTTTGCCATCTGGTCTGCGTTGAAAGTGGCCCAACCCAGCGCAAGCTCGCTCAAGTCACCGGTGCCAACGACGATGCCGCCAACCTTGTTGGCATAGTTGAATAAAATTTGGGTGCGTTCCCGTGCCTGTGCATTTTCAAAAACCACATCGTGGTCGCCCTCATGCTCCAGATCAGCCAGGTGCTGATCGACGGCGGCCTGAATAGGAATCTCCTGCAAAGATACTCCAGTGCTTTGGGCTAACTTGTGGGCGCTGCTGCGCGTACCCGGGGTAGTGCCGGGGCCGGGCAATGTCAGAGCCATAAGGTTTTCCGGCGCCAAAGACACCTTGGCCAGCGCATCCTTGGCGACCAAAAATGCCAGCGTGGAGTCCAGCCCACCAGACAGGCCAATAACCAGTCGCTGGGTGTTGGCTGCCAGCATGCGCCGCGCCAGCCCAGTGCATTGGATCAGTAGGATCTCTTGGGCGCGGGCCGCAAACTCGGTTTCGTCTTCGGGCACGAAGGGCTGTTTGCTGTAGTTGCGCTGCAGATCGGTTACGGCCTCAAGGTTCAGGTCAGTGGCCACGCGGCGAAAGGCTCGCGGCCGAGGCATTTGTGCAAAGGTACTGTTCTGGCTGCGATCATGGCTCAGCCGCTGCAGGTCGATGTCGGCGCGCAGCGTTTGTGCGGTCAGCGCAAAGCGCTCGCTCTCAGCCAGTAGCTGGCCAGCCTCGGCTATTAAACAGTGACCGCCGAAAACAACATCCTTGGTCGATTCCAGCGCCCCAGCGCTGGCATAGACATAGGCACAGAAATTACTCGCACTGGTCATACGCACCAAGTCGCGCCGGTAGTCGGCCTTGCTGATCAGTTCGTTGCTGGCAGAGAGATTGCAGACAATACTGGCCCCAGCCAAGGCCGCTTGGGTACCGGGGCTAACAGGTGCCCACAGGTCTTCGCAAATCTCCGCACCCACCCAGCAGGGTCCCAGCTGGAAAAGTTGATCCACGCGCACATGAAATGTGCCGAGGTCCTGATTCACCTCGGTCTCATTGATGTTGGCGCCAGATACGAACCAGCGCTGCTCATAGAATTCGCTGTAGTTGGGTAAAAACGACTTCGGCACCATGCCAAGTACCCGGCCGTTACCAATAAATACTGAGCAGTTAAGCAGGCGGCCGTCGGCCAAGCGCCAGGGTGCGCCCACGGCCAGTAGCGGTAGGCGGCTTTGACAGAGCTGACTGAGAGCGTTGCCCACGGCCTGCAGCAGTGCCTCAGAAAAAAATAAGTCCTCGGCTGAGTAGCCACTCAAACACAGTTCAGGGAACACCCCAAGTGCAACGCCTTGATCTGCCAATGCGTTGGCTAGGCTCAGCACGGCAGCAGTGTTTGCGTCTACATCGCCGATGGTCAGCGTGGGCGTAGCGGTGGCCACCCGCAGATAACCCAGCTCGCTGAAGTTAGTGCGGGTGCTGTTTGTACTAACGGTACGATTCATGGTCGCAGTCTAGCCTAATTTGCTGCGCTCACTACTGCCCGTGTCTTGTCTGTTGTCTAAAAACAGCAATGAATTCAGCGTCGAAGAGCGGACAAAACCTCTGCTATATTGTTCTGTCGTAGGGAAACGAACACATCTTGGAGGGGAACCATGAACTTTGAATTTTCTGATGAACAGGAACTGCTGCGCGAGCAAGCGCGCGGCTTTTTAGCCGAACACTGTCCGCCCACTGCCGTGCGCGCTGTATTAGATGGTGATGCAGACTACGATGCTGCGCTGTGGCAAAAAATTGTCGAAATGGGCTGGACTGCCACGGTGATCCCCGAAGAGTTTGGTGGTCTGGGCCTTTCTTATCTCGAGCTTGTGGTTATTGCGGAAGAATTGGGCCGCTCGGTAGCCCCCGTGCCGTTTAGCTCCTCAGTCTATCTTGCCACCGAAGCGCTAATGGCCTGCGGCTCCCAAGAGCAAAAAGAAAAGTGGCTGCCCTTGCTTGCCGCTGGCGAAGCCATTGGCACCTTTGCCTTAGCCGAGGGCAACGGCCGTCCAAGCGTCAAAAGCTTGACCACGCGTATGGACGGCAGTGGTCTGAACGGTCGCAAACTACCAGTGGCCGATGGCCGCGCTGCGGACTTCGCCGTAGTGGTGGGTAGCTCGCAAAGTGGTGATGGGGCTAGCTGGTATTTGGTGGAACTGGATCAGGACGGTGTTTCCCGCGAAGCCGTCCGCACACTGGATTTTTCCAGAGGTCATGCGGTGGTGGAGTTCAAAAATGCCAATGCCGAACTGCTCGGCGGTGAAGGCGCTGGTTGGGCTGCCACAGAGCGGCTGCTTGATCGTGCCGCAGTGCTGTTCGCTTGGGAGCAGGTGGGCTTGGCTGACGCGGCTATGATTCAGGCTCGAGACTACGCCATGGGGCGTTATGCTTTTGGCCGCGCGATCGCCTCCTATCAGGCGATAAAGCACAAGCTCGCCAACATGTATGTGAAAAACACGCTGGCCCGCAGCAACTGCTATTACGGTGCGTGGGCTTTGAATACAGACAGCGCGGAGTTGCCGCTAGCCGCTGCCACTGCGCGGGTCGGTGCCATAAAGGCTGCCGTATTTGCAGCGGAGGAGAATGTACAAACCCACGGTGGCATGGGCTTCACTTGGGAATTCGACTGCCAGTTTTACTACCGACGCGCCAAGTTACTCGGGGTTAACGTGGGCAGCGAAGGGTACTGGCAAGACCGCCTCGTAACCGCCTACGAACAAAACAACGCGGCCTAAGGCCGTATAGCTAGGGCGCTACAACTAGCGCTTACAGAATCAAGTTAAGGAAAGAATATGGATTTCAACGACACACAAGAAGAAGCGGCTTTTCGCGCCGAGGCAGCCGCTTGGCTGAAAGCCAATGTGCCCAGCCAAGAGGAACTGGCGGGCCTAGATGAAATTGCTGCGGCCAAGCTGTGGCAGAAAAGAAAATACGATGCCGGCTGGGCCTGCATCCGCTGGGAAAAGCAGTTTGGCGGCCGCGAAGCCAACGCCATTGAACAGGTAATCTGGAACCAAGAAGAAGCCAAGTACAATACCCCCGGCGGTGTGTTTGTGATTGGTCAGGGCATGGCAGCGCCAACCCTAATGACTTGGGGCAAGCCCGAACACCATGAGCGTTTTTTGCCCAAGCTGGCCAGCGGCGAAGAAATTTGGTGCCAGCTGTTCTCTGAGCCAGCAGGCGGATCGGATTTAGCCGCACTGCGTACCAAGGCAGAGCGCGATGGCGATGACTGGGTAATCAACGGCCAAAAGATCTGGACCTCCGGGGCGCACTATTCCGACTACGGAATTTTGGTGGTACGCACGGACCCGAATGTGGCCAAACACAAAGGTCTGAGTTATTTCTTCCTCGACATGAAGTCACCGGGCGTGGAAATAAAGCCCATCAAGCAGCTCACCGGCGGCGCTAACTTCAACGAAGTGTACTTCACCGATGTGCGCATTCCCGATAGTCAACGGCTAGGCGAAGTGGGCCAAGGTTGGCAGGTGGCTTTGACGACTCTGATGAATGAACGCGCGGCCATTGGCGGCGGCGGCGCTGGGGTGAATGTGGATGTGGCTTACCGCATTGCCAGTGAGGTGATGATTGATGACAAGCCTGCCATCGAGGACAGCGCGGTGCGCGCCAAACTCGCCGACTGGTATGTGCAAGAGTCGGGTCTGCGATTTACCGGCTATCGTTCCATGACCGCCATGTCTCGGGGCGAGATACCCGGCCCTGAAAACTCCATTGGCAAGCTTGTAGGTGCGCCTAAGACACAGGAAATGGCCTCGTTCTGCATGGACCTGCTGGAAATGAGCGGTGCCATTTGGGATGAAAATCTTTCTAAGGAAGCCGGTTTGTTACAGCTCACCTATATGGGTGCGCCCGGCGGCCGTATTGCAGGCGGCACCGACGAGATAATGGCCAACATTATTGCTGAGCGGGTTTTGGGAATGCCCCAAGAGCCGCGTATGGATAAGGGTATGTCCTTTAGCGAAGTGCCCACCGGCAGCAACTAGCTCCAGAAGGGAGGGGGAGAAAGGCGCGCCTGTGAGAGCAGGCGCGCCTTTTTTATTGCTCCTAGGAGGCCAACCAATGGATGGTGTCGCCTAGCTTGAGGCTGCCGGCTTGTTCAACGCTCAAATAAACGCCGAGATTGCCGCCATTTTCTTTGACTAGGTGGCGCATGATTTTTGGGTCCTTGGGAAGATCGTCAAAGCCATGGGTTGTCATCACGCAGCGCGGGCATACCACTTCAACCTTGACGATAGCCGAGCCCAGCTGACCGCGCCTTCCTACCCATGCATTTTCTGGGAACCCCGACTCCTCGGTTTCCACCACAATGTTGGGTCGGAAACGCCGCAGATCAAATTGTGCACCGTCATCACTGGCAGCCATGGGCTCGTTAAAATAGCGCAAGCTGGCTTCGCTCATAAGCAAAATGGGGAAAGCATCAAAGTAGGTGCCCGGTGACGACTCGTAAATAAACAATTCCTCTGGGAAGGCAGAAAGGTCCGGCAACGGCTCGTCGGGATTGCGCGCAAACACCTCTCGGAAGTAGGCCTCCGGGTCAACGCCTTGTTCCATGGGCGGACGACGATAGTGCTCCAACTGATCTTCCGGCAGTAAGGGCCACAGGCTAACCGGGGCGCCCACGGCGGCGCTCAGTACAGTGTTGACGTTGTGGTCAGATGACGACACCCGATTGCCGTCCGCCAGCGTAATTTGTACTTCTGGTGAAATGGATTGGGCACTGGGTTCGCTTGTAAAGCGCGCCTGCATACCAAGCAACTCGGGAAAGCGCTTGCCGCCCTTGATGCCGCCGCGCTCTTCGTCCCTGAGCGCCCAAGCGCGGTCGCCGGGAATGCCCTTCGTCGTAAGGGTGATTTCCTCCAGCGCGTGACCGCCCATGCTTTTGATGGGATAACGAAAGAGCTGGGTAACATTCGGCGACATAGGTAGTCCTTGGGTTATTCCTTGGGTTAATTCCTTGGCATAGATGACAGGGCTATCACTGGTGTCAGCCGAGCAGGGCTACAAGACCGCGATAATCTTCTAGAACCTCGTTGGCACCCGCAGCATACATTGTAGGGGCATCGTTGCTGCCGGTGAGCACTCCTACACAGCGCATGGCTAGTGCGCGGCCTGCCTGCATGTCTAGGGCGCCATCACCAACCATAAGCGCCGCCTCGGGAGCCACCCCAAGAGCGTCAAGGTTTGATTGCAGATGCCGAGGGTCTGGTTTTAAGTATTCCACATCGTCTCGGGCATGCAGACAGTCAATGTACTCGTTCAGGTCAGGGAACATGGTAAGCACAGCCTCGCGGCAGTTGCGGGTGACAAT
>MDTC01009386.1_pt1 | contig 17193 bp, 15 predicted proteins | sample 811181 | NCBI WGS metagenome assembly MDTC01 (sample SAMN05326644, study PRJNA326480) | marine metagenome | isolation source: seawater | place: Pacific Ocean: North | collected 2011 | reverse complement strand
TTGGCAAAGACCTCGGAACCCAGGATGCGCAGTCTCTTCGTCGAGTTGTAACTGGTTGGTACCAGTAAGTGGCGAATTATGTCCAGGTTGCCTTCTTCGAGGAAGAGAGTGTGGTCCACGGCTACGGTTTCTAGGGTCCTATTCGTGGCATGCTGTATTTCCTCCGTCTTTTGGTCGATGGTCTTGGTGGTGTTGTCAATTCCTAGGAGCTCCTTGATCATTTGCTCGTCACGTGATTTCTCGTTCGCTTGTGCGGTGCTGACGTTGGTCAGTTGGAGGCCTATTTCCCCCATGTCTCTTAAATCCAGGGTCGGCGCTGTGCAAATTGCCTTTTTGCCGCTGCTGCTCCCGCAGCAAGCCCTGTCCAGATAAAGCTGTTTAGTGGCATCACACACGGATGGTTTTGCCGTTGTTGTCCCGCCCACGGAGGATGAAGCAGCTTCTGCATTTTCTGCGGCTTCGCCGAAAGGCAGTAATAATGATGACATGGCAATCTGGAGAAGAAAAAAGTGAGGCAACCTTGCTTTCTTTTGCATTTTTTATTAATTGTTTGTATGTTGTGTATATATGCATGCATGACACCGGCCAAGCCTTTGCAACAAAGGGAGGCCAGCCATCGTTAGAGGCCGCCGGTGCTTAATGCCTGCTGCCCGCTTAGCGGTTGCGCCGCCTCGGCAACGATTGCATGAAAAACATGATGGTTGATTTGCAAGTTTCGAGTCTGTCGATAGCGAAAGCTTGTGCCGACTCGATCTTGGCAAACCGAATCGTTTGTTCGTTGCCTTCTTCTTCTTCGTCGTCTTCTTTCCCCTTTTGTACGTTGTCGTTGTCGTCCTCCTCCTCCTTGTCTTGCTTCTTGCTAACACTACAGCAGACCAGCGCTGCGATGGTTGATCAACGAAGACCGTTGCGCTTATGTTGTTCTTGTTGTTCAAATCATCTCTTTCAAGCAGCGGGTGCTATATACCCTGCCAAGCTCTGTGGTGACGTGTGTGGCGCGCGCACACACACACGGCCATTATGAACCAATTCCCTGCGGACCACGACCTGGTCGGAGCGTTTTACAAGAGCAGGCGGACGCTCGCTTCTTTTCCTTCTTCCTCTTCGCGCGTTTGGGAAGCCAACGGAACCTTACAGCGCGAGCTGCTGCGCTGGGGCTGCTCGATGACGACCAAAGCAACGGCAGAGGCCAAAGGCATGCTGGAGTACATGCAGTCACCTGCGGCGACAGGTCGGCGGTCAAGCGGCAGACCCAAGGCCGACCTTTACGACGTCCACTCGAGACTCAAGTTCTTTGCGGTGATGCCAGACGACAGTCCTGGCGCCCGCGCCATGCTGGAGTACAGTGGCGGTGAAGGTCATCATCACCGCCACCGCCGTTGCGTGGCGCTGTGGGTCGTTTCGAGGGCCATGGTGGTGAAGCGCCTGCGGCGTGGCGAGGCGCCGGACCGACAGCGCGTGCCAACGGCCGGCGAGGAGTTGACCTTCGATGTGCCGATGCACTCGCAGCTCATGGCAACAGCCAAGGCCTCGCCGCTACACGGCCTAGTGCTTGAGGCCGGCCGCGTGGAGGCCGTGCGCTTCGCGAGCAACCCGGAGCGGGCCGTCTCGTGTGTGGTGGTCAGCTTCGATGAAGTAGAGGAAGCGGAGGAGGAACAACACAACGATGGCTCTTAATCTTCTGCTTCGACCACGACCGAAGCCATCTTCGAGTAGCACGAGCTGCAGAACGGGTGCATGTCTCCTTCGCACGCCACGATGCAGGCCTGTTTCCTAGGTTCCAACTCCTCGTAGCACACGGGACAGGTCACCTTGGCTCCTTCTGGCCACGAGGTCACCTTCACCGGCGGCCTTACGTACCGCATGCACAGCGGGCACTTTGCTCCGCGCTCCCCTCGCCGCGGCCTCCTGCTCGTCTCGGCCTCGTAGATCCGCCTGCCCTCGCGCTGCCTTTGCTGCCGCCTGAGCCTTGCCCTGCGCTCCTCCTCGAATTGCATCTCCGCTTCGGCAGACAGCTCCACCACCGAGACATCCTCGCCTCTGTGCTCGTAGCTCCGCGAGTAGTCGCCGCTCAGGCCTCCTCTAACGGCAGCGAGCATGCGGTCTGCAAGCCTCACGGGCCGCTTGGCGCTGCGGCGCCTATTCCTCCTCCTCCTCCTTCTGCTACTCGTCACGACGACGGCGCTCTCCGTCGTCCAACCTGGCTCTCCTTCTCCTTCTTCTTCTTCTCCATCGTCGTCTGATTCTCCATGTACGTCCTCCTCCTCCTCCCACCCGCTTCCACTGCTACTGAATTCATCTTCTTCTTCTTCTTCACCCTCTTCCCACTCGCTACACTCATCCTCCTCTCCTTCATCGTTGTCATCAACGGGACCGATCAACCGCTCCAGCACAGGACGTTGCGTGCTCCTCGTCGTGGTCGTGGTTCTCGTCCTTTCCATGGTGGTTTTGGTGACAACGTCACTCCCTCCCCCTCCTCCTCTTCCTCCGCGTCGCGTCCTTCTTGTGGACATGATGGTTGGTTGACGTTCGTTCGATTTGATCTACCGTTTGCGACACACGCTCCTTTTTATACCGCCAGGTTGCCGTTGAAAATACATCGACGGCCGTTGGTTTGGCAACATCGTTGCCACGTAACCGTTCGACATAAAAGCGAGACATTTCGCTTTCGAGGCATTAGTCTTCGCAGTCATGGGGGAGAATCTCGTTGAAGAAGGCATAATGTTGAAGGAGTTGGGGGAGTTTGTCAGTATGTACAACCGACTGCAACGCATCGGGAAAAAGGGTGGTCCGCACTTTACAATTTCGAAACTGATCAAGTACTTTGTCGATTACAAGACAAGGGGAGGCAACAAGGCATATGTTACACTCAGAACGTTTTTTTCTTACCCCGTCAGTTTCTTTCGCGACAATGAGGGTGAGTACGAGGAAGATTACCAAGACTTCTTGAAATATCAAAAGCTGTTTGTCAAACTAATGAACAGATTCGTTGATCCAGAGACAACTTTCTTTCCACAGATTGTGAGAGCCGCTTTGAGAAGAGTAGAAGTGCCATCTCAAAGAGAGACGCCTAGAGAATTACTCTATCCCAATGTATGGGATTCTCTCATCAAAATCAGCGAGGAACACGGCATCGAGCCTTCAACGTTGCTGTTGCAGACACAGAAAGACTACCAAGCATTCCTCCCTCGTATCAAAAAGGCATTCGACTGCATTGAACGAAAAGTGAACAATGTGCTCAAGAAGTGCTTTTTGGGGGGTGAGTACACAAGCAAGTTTGTTACAGCTCTTCTCTCCAAAAACAAACTCATCTCCCCAACGAACCCATGTCCATACGCCGTCTCTTTCGGTGTTGCTTTGGCTATGGAGCACCAAGAGGTCAAGAGCCAGGAACATTCAACAAGGAATGAACGCGGGGCAATCGCATTCAAAGAGAAGAGCGAAGGCCATGAGCAGGTACATGGGTCCTCCTTTTGTGTTCAAGTGCCCGATCGCCAGTATCGTCTCTATCCCCAGTATTGGGTGAATAGATTGAGGTACGAGGGAACATGGCCACTTGGGTGGCAGCGGGCTTGTACACGCACCTAACGGCCACGGGCCTTATGGGCCTAACAAAAAAAACAGAGCCATCGCTCGGGCCGTTGAAAAATGTGCGTGACACTATTTAACCCGCAATACAATCGGTTTACATCAGCACCATCTTATCAAAAAATGAATCATCGTCACCTGGAAGACTTGGCAAGATCTCTTCACGTGCACGTGTATGCTTGGAAAGCAAGCGCCAACGAAGACCGATCAGGCGTGGACCTCAGCAAGCACCTCCTTTTCACGAGGTCAATCAACGCAGAATTCGTGTGGGGAGTTAGAGACGATCGCGTTGTGCAGCCCGACTTTGCAGAGTGGTGTCTGCGCCGCATCGTCGACCCTGAGGAATCCGCGCTGTTCGTCTCGTCGGTCAACAACTCGTTGAGGCATGCTGCCATTTTTCCAGAGACCGCGGAGAGCAAGAAGCAAAAGGTATGGAGTTGGGAGGGTACCATCATGCGACCAGGGGAAGACGGTGCCGAGGCACCGGTGCGGGTGAGGGCCAGGTCGGTGCCCACTTTTGACCACGAGAACGGCACGTGCGTCTGGGAAGGCCACATGGAGGCGAAGGATGTGCCCAAAGCACATGAGAAGCATGTTGTAGAAACGCGCGCAGCTGAAGTGTTTGCGGACAAGGACGCCGTTTGGGGTTGCGTCAACGAGGCCATGTCCATCGTAGACGGAGACTCGCCATTCGAGGGCCGCATCCTGGACAACAATCCCGCCTTGGAGGAGCTGGCATTCAAGGTCGGTTACCAAGGCGAAATTAAGGGCCGCACGCTGGCCGGGGTGCTTGGAGTCAAAGGGGAGATGATTTGCGCGAAGCAAGGCATCAGTCCGCTTTCGGCCATCTACGAATTCGAGCTGTCGGCGGTCGAAGAAGAAGAAGATGATGCTGGTGGTGTTCCTTCGCTGTGGCCGCAGTCTGCCGTCATCAACTGCGAGGCGACCGTGGCCAAGGTCTTCCTCGACGCCGATAAGGACAGCGGCGATGGCGAGAGTCGCATGGCTGTTGTGATCCGCGACCGCACCGTCGTGAAGGAACTCGAGAGGCAGCAGCACCAGGTGGAGATCCAGCTCACGCGGAACCAGACGCTGCAGACGCACCTCAAGTGGGTGCAGCACGAGGTGAAGAACTCCGCGCTGGCCATGCAGGCCAGGGTCGGGGTGTTGGAGCACCTCATTTCGGGCTTGCCGGAGTACGCCCAGGCGAGCATGGTGGACGACGTGGCAGGCATCCAGGTCGAGGTGGACACGCTGCTGCGCGGGCTGAACGACCACGTTGTGCTTGGCTGCCTGGCAAGCGGTACCTACAGCGTGCAGTGGTCAGAGTGCCGACAGCACGAGCTGTTGTCCAAACTCCTGCGTCACCTCGGCCCGACAGCGACAACAAACGAGTCGCAGCGACTCGAAGTGCACGGCCTCTGCGACTGCATGGCGGACCCACACGCCCTGAAGCACGCCACGTACAACCTGGAGTCCAACGCCCTCAAGTACGGCGTGCGGGAGTCGTTGAGGGTGTGCGCATGGATCGCCAGCGACAAAGACACGTGGCGCTCCGATGCCGCGAAGATGGGTCTACCTTCGGCGGTGCAGTACACCTTGCTGCACCCGGAGGAGACGGTGGTGGATAACATCGGTGAAATGACGCCAGGGACGTTGGTGAATTCCGACTCCGCGAGCAAGCTGTACTTCGACACCAGCGTCAAGGGCATGCTGTGCCTGTGCTTCGGCAACGAGGTTCTGGATACCGGTGGCAGCAGCGGCAGTGGGGAACAGAGAAGAAAGTTCATGGAGATGGCACGCAACGGGCGACTCCACGAGCTGTTCGAGGAGGGCGTCAGGGCGGCAGGAGAGCACAATTCGCTGCAGTCGTCTGGAGACGGACTTGCCCTCACACGCGCGGTGATCGAGGCGCTGATGGGCTCGCTTCACGTCTCCGTGTTTGACAGCAGCAACAACAATGAGAGGTTGTTCTTCCAAGTGCGGTGCGTCGTGCCGGTGCTTTGCGTCGAAGGGAGTCAACAACAACAACAACAACAAAAACAACAGGGAGGTCACGGCGGCGGCGACGACGACGAAGACGACGTGCTTCCAGAAAACACCTGCATCGTGGCACTCGACGACTGCAAAATGCAGCGCATGCTGCTCAAGTCTTGCCTGAAGAAGATGGGATCGTCCTTCCTTGTCTTGGGCGACCAGCAAGAGCACATGACTCGTCCCGTGGAGAACATGCTGCACCAAGCGCAGCAGGTGCAGCCCTCCTTGTCCACGATTATCTGCATTCTCGACCAGAACCTGGGAGCGGACACGCCCCTCGGAACAGACATTTCACAGACTCTGCGCACTGCGCTGATCGAAGACAAACGGCTTCGCGCTGCGCTTTCGGGTGGTCTCCACACGTTCATCCGCTCGGCAAACACGCAGCGCGACGACGTCGAAATGTACCTCCGGCACGCGGATGGCGTGGTGCACAAGGATGTGAGCTGGCAAAACCTCAGACGGCAACTGGTGCGTCGAGTCAGATCCGGAACGCAGCTTCGGAAGTTTGCGGCAGCGGCGGACCAACGGGCAAAGCAGAGCATGTGCCAATGGGCCTCCTCCGCCACTTCTTCTTCTTCCTCCGCATCGTCGTCGGATGAGGTCGAACTGGGCCAAGGGAGAAGCGAAAGCGTAGAAGAGGAAGAAGAGCGTGAGATGGTACGCACACTGCGAATCGGCATCCTTGAACGCATTGTTAACGTCAAGTCGACCGTTGCATCGATGTTGTCCGAGGATGTTTTGGGTTCTCTTTGCTTGGATAACCAGTTCAAGAGCGATCTCCACCAGATCAAGGGCGGTCTGCTGTCGCTTTCTGCAATTGGCGAAGTTCGGAACGGCGAAGAAGCCGGTACCCTCTGCGATGCGATCTCTGAAATTCGAACACTAGATAGCTGCGCGCGCCTACAGCTCGAGGCTTTAAGCACGAAGCTTTCACGGGCATGGGAAATGGTGACATTGGGAGAAGGGGAGGAGGTGAAGGAGGATGGCAGCGGCGAGCGCGCTTAAAAAAACCCCAGCCGCCGCGGCGCGGGCTTGTGCAAGTACCTAACGGCCACGGTCGTAGGAAACGTATAAGAAGTCAAGCGATAATAGATTCATACACTACGGATGTCAAGCAATACGGAACTGCAAGTTGCTGCTCTCCGCACATTCATCAACCACGTAAACGAGAAAACGTCTGTTGTTCAGATTCCCACCCCAGAGGAAGCAAGGCAACTTTTCAACTCACACGTTCAAGGACTCGTACGAGAAGGAATAAACAAAATGATAAAAGAGGGTAGGCGAAAAGGTACAATCTTATTGCTTCCTGAGCATGCCGAGGTTGCGACGTTGTTGCTCTCTCAAAGTGGCTATGAAGTTGTAAATAAAGGAAAAGATAATCAATATTACGGACACAATGTTGAAATTAGCTTTTAAGGCGCGCCAGGCCTTGCGCTTTTAAACAAATGTGCCGCCCAAGGGCCGACTTGGCCGCGAAAACCATTTGTTTTCAATCATCATTATCCTCCTCCTCCTCCTCGCTGCTTTCGCTGGTGATTGTAACTGCTTCTTCCTCCTCTTCATCGTCGTCGTCTTGGTCTTCGTCCAAGCGCATGCTGAATGATATTGCACCACCGTCCTCATATTCTTCTTCTTCTTCATCATCATCATCATCATCATAACACTGCAGCCGTCTTTGGCGCTTCGCTCCTCCACGACGGCGACTACTATTACTATGGTAAGCTTCTTTGCGCTTGCGTCCTCCTCGTCTTGTTGCTGCAGCAAGCGGGTTGCCGCAGACATCCGTCGTCGCGCGACAGTTCTTGACCCAGTGGCTCTTCCTCCCGCACCTCAGGCAGCCGTTGTTGGCATGGAAGAGCTCCTTGCACAGGACCTTTAGGTCTTGCCGAGAGATGATCTTCCGCGAGTACGACCCGCCTCTCACCTTGTCAATGCCCTGCTCGAGCATGACCTTCTTCACCTGAGCGTCCTCTTGCAAGCGCGTGTCGTGGTCTTTGCTGTGCTCTGCCGTTGAGAGCACCCTCATGGGGTACTTGCTCGAGAAGCCCACGGGCCTGTGCGCCTTGGTCCACGTCGCGCCTTTGCCGCGCCTGTGCTCGTCAAGGCGGCGAGCAGGGTTTTTGGTGGTGCCGACGTACCAAAAGCCACCGGACAGGTCCAACGTGTACAGGTACGTGTCGTCGTTGCCGCCGGGCATGGTTATTCTTATTGTTATTATGATTATGCCGCGCGGAGAGAGGGAGAGATGCCAGCGTCTTTATACACGCGCGGAAGGGTAGGGCCTAAGGTCAAAGCCTCGTAGGCGAACTCCTTCTTCTACGTGCAAACAACTTCGTGCACCTCTGGGATCTCTCGATAACGTGCGTAAATGCCCCTCTCACGTTTAGGACCATTCGAAACGGCTGGCTTGCAACGGCCTTGCAAATAATTAAAGCTGCTTTTAACACCCCCGCGCCCGGCCACCCCCCTATTTGGCCGTTACTGATGCACCACCGCCACTACCACCCATCGGAACCTTCTCGCCGCTCTCCCTCTCTACGACGAAGACCCTTCCTCCGTGCACGCACCACAGCTTAGTGTCGTCCTTTGTCTTCACGCCGGAGCATTCGAAGAGGGTCTTTGGATCGTGATTTTGCAGGAAGGGGAGGTAGTCGAAGGCACTGAATCCACCCTTGAGCTCAAGGAGGATGTTGCCGAGACGAGCTTCGTGTGGCGCCAAGGCATTGAGCACATCAAGCTGGGCTTCGGAGTAGATCGTGTCACAAGGCAGGAAGAGCACCTTCTCATCCGTTTCCGGCGAAGGGTCTTCGAAATGCACCACTCCCTGCATTTCGAACCTCGCAACGTAGTGCACCACAGCCTTGATGGCGATCGGCTTCCCCTTGTAGTCCACCACCCAGATCTTCCACCCCATCTGAGCAGTCCCGGTCACAAGGCCATCCGTGACCTTGGATAGCTGTCGCAGGTAGGTGTCCACGTTCTCCCGGCACTCCTGCTCGCCGTAGTGCTGGTTGCTCATCCCTTTGACGCAAGCTCCTGGAGTGAGCCACTTCATGCTCTCGAGGGTGTGCTCAGGGTCGCCACACGTCAGCGCGGTGAACACGTCGACGTTCTCCACGTCGCACGCAATGTCGACGAGCTCCTTGATGGTAGGGCTTCGGTCGAATGGCACGCCCATTGCCATTGCAAACCTTGAGAACCTCGCTGTCTCCTTCTTTGCCTTCCTCGCTGCCTTGTTCCTCTCGCCGCCGCCATCCTTCTTCTTCTTGTTGGCCTCCTTCAGCTTTGCTTGCTTTCCCATGATGATGTTTGTTGTCTCAGCAGCGAAATGTGTCGCTTTTATGCGGAGCCGTTGTGGTTTTCTGGTTACGTAGCACCGATGTTGCGTAAGCAACGGTCAACGTATTCGGCGATAACGTAAAAATACACAATGGCCGTTGGATTCATGTTGCATTGGTTCAACGGCCCGAAATGCATCATAAAAGCGAACGAAGACACAGTCTGCCAAATCACACACATGAACTCCTCTAAAGTGGACCGAGTGCCGAATGGTCGTGCTGTTTACAAGCCATCCGTTGTGCTCGAGAAGACATACAGAGGCATTGCCGACCTCGACGAGAGACACGAATTGGGGTTGATCCGTCGACACCCGTCGTGCAATCTGAAGACCATGAACTTCACCTTGCTCAAGTACCAAGCGACGGGACTCAAGCAACTTGACCTCCACGAGCTGCAAATGAACAGGCAGCTGCTTGCGATGCGAAAGGAGAAGATCTCGTGCGACGAGTTCGGCACGCTGATGTGCAGCGGCAACCACCTCATGAGCTTGATCGTGGATCACCGGGTGAAATCCAACGACCCGGTGAAAATCCAGGAAGTGATGGTTTGGGAGGCAGAGGCAGAGGTGATTGAACACGACAAGGCGAACCCTGAGCTGAAGGAGACAGGAGGCAACAGGTACCGCTTGAAGGAGATCACCTGTCGATCGATTGGCATCCTAAAGCCAAGCGAAGAGGATTCGAACATGTACGACTGGCTCCTGCCTGATGGGCTGAAAAACAAGAATGCCCTAACGAGCCAGACATGGAAGTACGAAGGGGATGTGTTGGGCGAGGAGCGGGTAATCGAGCTGAAGGAGCAGAACGAAGAATGGATCTGGGAGTACGAGTTCGAAGGAGAGAGAGGACACGAGACCCTGCGAAAGGTGCTTCAGCTAAGGAAGCATCAGAAGGCGAAGGAGTGGGACGGAGAAGCACCAGAGGTGCAAAGAGGAGCGACGATCAAGGAGCTCTCTGTTCTGAGCGAGTTCAAAGAAGGACCAGATGGTGGACGTCCCTGCCTTGTGTACCGCAACATCGTGTGGGCCAGCGCGCTGATTGAGGAGTACAGCTATCGAGCTCGTGACAGCAGCATGGACAAGTTGGTGCTGCACAACAGGGACTACGACGGCCAAAAAATCACTGCGACGTTCGAAGGGCCGATGAATAAGGAGCGTTTGGTGCAGATCGAGGCCCCGTATTTTGACGGGCGTCTTAACGAGTGGGTCTCTGCGGTCTATCATTACTCAGGTGTCAAGGAGGTGCTTCAGACCGTGGATATCAGCGTTACCAGTATGGGAGATGAAGGCAAGAACCTTTACGTGCGGACCTTCAGCGGAGAAGAAGACGAGTGCCTGATCAAGGAAGAGAACTTGCTGACTGGCAAGGTGGTGCGCTTCGAAGGTCCCAAGGGAAAGGAGGTGGAGAAGAAGAACAAGAACAAGAAGAAGGGGATGCATGGCAGGCAGAGGCAGAGAGCCAGACGCAGAGAGGAGAAGAAAGCAGCGAAGGAGGGGGAGAAGGAGGAGGAGGAGGAGGAGGAACTCTGCAAAGAAGAGCTCAGCGAGGAAGAAGCTAAGGAGGAGCAGGAGCAGGAGCAGGAGAAGGAAGAGGAGGAGAAGGAGGCACTGGCCGCAGAAGCCGAGTGCGTCGTCGTCGGTGTTGAGCAAGAAGAGGTTGTTGTTGAGCAAAGCAAGGGCGAGTGCTGCGTGTGCTCCGAGGAACACGGAGAGAAGCTGAAGATCTTGGTGCCCTGTGGCCACAAGTGCATCTGCCAAGGGTGCATGGACAAAATGGTCGCCAAAGCGGCTCCTGATCCAATGCAGTGTCCCTTGTGCATGGTGCCCGTGATTTGTCACCTTGACAAAGTGTTTAGCGTCTAGCCTGTGCTTGTATTACTACTTAAGCGGCCTGCCTTGCCTCCGGCGCGCTAAGCAACAGTGGTAATAAAGCTCACACCATCGCCGCCGCCGCCACCGCCATGCAACAGCAACAAGAAGATGAAGAACAAGCGCGCCAGGACGACGACGGTGGAGAATCCCCGGTCCTGTGCGACGCGGGAAGCGAGTGTAGCGGCAATAATCACGATGATGATAACGGTGATCGTCGTAGTAGTGGTCCCGTGGAAGAGGAGTGCTGCTCGGAGGAGTGTCTCCTCTGCCGCGTGGACTGTCGACCCGAGGCGTACGGAATCACGCCGTCGGCGACGCAGTCGCTGCGGCAGCTGATGCTGATCGAGGCCTCCAACTTTGGGATGATCCCGGACGACCTGCTCTTCGGCAAGGTGGCTGAGGCGTACCGCGTTCTCATCTACGACCCAGCCCATGACAGAGGGGAGGCAGACGTGCCGCTTTGGACCCCTGCGGACGTCAAGCACCACTTCACCAAATGTCTCACGCTACTGCCGAGGCGCAACGTGGTCTCCACCATGAAGTCACTGACTCGCATCGAGAAGCACATCCGCCTCAACGAGCTTTTTCAGACAGACACGGACAGTGGCAGAAGAGAGATCTGTCCCAAATCCCTCGACAGTTACCTCAAAGTCGTGAAGACGAGGATGGACATGCAGAAGACCCTCATGGGAATTAACAAGCTAGACGCCGGCCACATCGAGGCGAGCCGCCTCGGCGTGGCAACGGGGGGAGGGGCAACAGGAGGAGGAATGGGAGGAACCGAAGGGGGGGAAGCCATGCTAGACATCGACGTGACAGGGGAGTCAATGTTTGCATGAGCGTTTTATTCTCAAACCCCGCCGCGCGCCTCCCTTTTGCGGCCACTAGTGCCCCCCAGCGGCGCAGCTAGCCACGTCGCCAGCTCAGCGAGCTGGGACGCGGTGAACAACAACGCGCACATGTAAGCAACAGAAGTAGCAAACCCCATGCAGAGACCCGAGTCAAGCAGAAACGACGAGGACGCCTCCCAGAGATCATTTGCCGCGGACCCGCCCCCTTGACCGAATCCAGTATCGCTCGATCGTCGAATGGAGCTGCCTTGTGCGTGGGGATCGGGGTACTGTCGGTGCATCGTTTTTGTCTTTCGTTGCCGACGGCACATCCGCACTCTTTTAAGGGCACTTTTTAACAAAACACCTTCCTCTGCCCTTTGGAGCCATCCTATCCTCGATCATTTTTATTATCAACCTTGAGCCGATTTCAGTAGAGCGTCTGAAATCCACCTTCTGTAGTTCGATGGCGGCCTGCTGTTGCGCGAGCTGTTCCATCCTGTCAAAATGTAACGCGTTTTTCTGTAGGTCTCCGCAAGACTTGAACCCCTGAGGGGGCGACCAATGTGCTTCTGTCCCTTCGTTGACGGTCGCTTCTTTTTGTGATCTTTCAAAGGCCGCGGACTGTGTGCATTCAGACGAAAGCGTTGGGCTAACTCCTCCTCCTCTTCCTCGTGTATCTGGTACTTTCTCTCCACTGGTTTGCACGTTTTTCTCCCCCTTGAAATTATCCGCTCTTCTTTTGTCCTTGTTCTTTGCCCTGGATGTCACGGGCCTTTTCAGCTTCGTGGACTTGTTGCACTTCAGAAAGTCGTATGCAATCTGCACTCTGTAGAATTCATTCACTGTGTCGTTCCTTCCACTTCTGTCGGGATGAGTTTCCCTCAATTTGTTTTGCCATGCTTTTTTGATTGCTTGAAAGTCTGCACCCCGCTTCACGCCAAGCACGCTCCGCGCCTCAGTCACGCTGTCTATCGACCCACCGGGATCATCGCGCCTGATTTTAGTCATTGCTTTCTTCCAACCGGGAATCAATTGAGTCCTTCCAACGCCGTGAATATATTCCCGCTTTTATGCACACACAAGATTTGTCAACGGCACACTGCCGTTGCAAATAAATGACAGCTCAACGGTATTCGGAGGTACCGAGAAGCATACTGATTTCCAGGCCGTTCCTTTCAGACATGACGTAATCGGGACAGCCGCAGCCCCCACCAACGTTTTCATTGCATTCGCACACGCACCCACAGTCCACCATCATTGACTGCCAGGTGGCTGGCTGCAGAGACACACCATCGGAGAGTAATAGCTCGTTAGCAAGGCTGCGGCAGCGGAGGAACGACGAGGCGTTCATCATCACCCATGCGCAATGTCGAAGAAGCAAAGTCAAGCAGCTGCCGCGATTCTCTTCATCTCGACCCCTACCTCCTTCTTCGGCTAGCCTGTCAAATTGCCAGTGCAGTCGCGACGCCCTGGATGCAAGGTCTCGTAGTGAAGGTGAAGTCCGTAACGTTTCTTCTACTTCTTCTTCTTCTTCTCTTTCTTTTCCGATCTTCTGCGTTGCTGTATTGCCAGTTACACGCTCGGCATCTATCAAGAAGCTCAGGCTCTCCCGGATCAGCACCAAGCCCGATTTGTGATTCGCAAGGAGATGCATAAATGGAGGCGCGAATGGGTCCAGATCAAAGTCACTGCTCCACGCCTCATCTCCTGAGTCTCTTCGTGTTTCGCCGTGTTGAGAGAAGAGGCCTTCCATGAGTTTTGTGGAATTTAGCGCACTGTCGAACTTTTGAACGGCCAACTGAGCTGCCAGGGTGGTGCACCAAACCAGAACACACTCTATGATCAGTGAGTTGGTTCGGTATTCACACGGCCTCGTTTTGCTCAGTGTGCACACCCTAGTCCACCCGAAGGTCAAGAAAGATACCCTTGTCGGTAGTGTGACAAGGCCACCCGGTTCTTGAAGGGCCTGCTGCAAGGCACATGCGTATCGCCGCGCATGATAAGCCAGCCTATTCTCAAGTGATTGCTTTCGCTGACAGACGCGAGATTTACTCGAGGCCCCCTGCTCATGGTAATCCTGGATGTAGCGAGCTGCGTTGAGAAAGGATATTTGCTTGCAGTAAAGGAGCTCTCGTCCGTCTCGGCTCTCTCTCTCGCACCGCAGAGCTTTTAGGATCAAGTGCCAGTTCACAGGCGCCACTGGTATGTAGAAAGACCCAGCCGGGGCAAACCAAGTGAGGATGCAGTCGCGCACACTGTCGACCATACACTTATGATTGACACCCGGTGCGCTACGGCGTTCTTCCATGACGTGATTGGTCGTGGAAGCGTGTGTGATTCCATGTCGCTCGAGTATGCGCTCCATGTTGCCCAAACAAATGGACGACAATGAAAGTTGCTTCTTGGTAGGTCTGGGTGATTATATACCTTTAGAGGTTGGACGCGGGCAAGAATAACATAGCCAGTGCGGACACATAAAGTCCAAGAGCGTCAACAAAAATGGCTCCTGTGGTGTGGCAAGCCGCCGTGCCGCTAACACTGCTCATTTCCTGGGCAATTAACTTTGGATTCTTGACGAATTCCGCCTCCAATGCCGACAAGGACCTCTGGTGTTCCTCTGGAGACAAAATGGCACACCTCAAACACGCGCACATTGTACAGGAGCTCAAGAGGATTCCGGTCGTTGAGCCGGGGCCGTGCGTGGTGGTGTGGGATCAACGAGTGTTCTTGGCCTTCCTGACCGAGGTGGTGCCCGAAACACTCGCCGTGTACGTGATGGAGAACGTTACACACGTGGATGAGTCAATGAGTCCTATCCACATTTTCAAAAGCAAAACCTCGACCGCTGCCGATGTGACTGCTGGTAATCAGTGGGCCATTTTGAAGATCTTATCAGGCAAGCAGCAAAACTTTCAAATAAAAAGCAGTGCCAAAGTGCAAATGGCCTTGACACCAGAAAGGGATGGGCTTGTGATCCTTGTAGACGGCATTAGCAGCAGCAGTGCCAGGCATCAGGTGCTCCATTCCATTTTGTCCAAGGGGGGCCAGTGGTTAACGTCTGTGAACGACGCGGAACACGCCGTGCCCGGAGGAGAGCTCACCACAATGGACCTTACGCGCGTCCACGGCACCTCTGGTGGCACGGGTGAAACGTCGCGGCCTTCACTGCTCAAACTTACTTTGTCCGTTCATAAAGCTGACAACGTTGTTGACAACTTCCTGACCTTAGAGCGCTTTACAAACCAAGCCTCGATAGGGTCGCGTGCCATTGACTACAACCACACCAAGGCGACGCTGCAGCTCCCGGCCGGTGTGCTCTCCGTCAGCAAGGCAAACGTGGTTCCCCCTGAAGCCACCCTTGCAGCAACTCTGCCAAGCACCGCAAGCTACGTGCTCTGTCACGTTTTCGTGATGGTCATGGTTTACAGGGAAGGCAAGTCTCATGCTTTCAAGAGCATCATGAGGCTAGACGTCACGTCTCAAGAGAATAACATACACTCGCTTTCGATCACCATAGGCAGTGCCTGGGCCAGGGGCGATGCTTTTACACCAACCTCGTCTGTGTTGGAGACACTAGCGTCCGCGGCTTCTGTTGACACCGCAGCAATGGCAGCAGAAAGCACCCTTTTTGTTGCCACGTCTTCTCACATCACGTTCGACACCCTCCATGTCACTACTTCCGATGCCAACAAACTATCGCTTGTCCGTTTAGACGAACACGGTAGAGTAAGGAAGAATAGCAACTGTGCGTCGATTTTGACGCATCCCGGTTTAATACCACAAGTGTCCTCAATGGTCGCGTTAGGAAGAGGCGATGCGATCAAAAGCAACCATACTGTAAAAGCGACGCGTATCCGTGCAGTCGCAAGAAACGCTATTTTGGCATACACCAGGTACTTTGATGACCGGCTTTCCCTTCACGTGGCCATCTTGCGCGTGGGGTGAAAAACATTAAAATTGGCCACCGGCCCGCTTGGTTATAATAGTATCCCCCATGCGGCCGCGCTGGCCCTCAGCGAGCCTGCACCTTGCCACGTCACGGTGCCCCCCGAGCTGTTGCGCTTCCCATTCTTCCTAGCAGCGACAGCACCAACACCGCTTGATGATGATCCATGCTTACGCTTCAAAGAAACCGCGCTAAAGGCGCTCTGCATTGAGCGCTCTTGCACGTCCCTTGGTGGTTGCATGCCGATCAAGGATAACAACAAGCGCTCTTTGACCATGAGGTTAGACACCGTGAGCCCTTCCTTGGGTTTCAAGCCCCCTGCGTCCACGGCCTCCTCTCTCTGTATCATCTCCTCGAGTGCACCCTTTGCGGACGGAGGTGGCCCTAAAGTCAGGCCACCGCACAGTTTCTGTATTACGTAATGCATGAGCTCAAGCAAGTGAGGGCCAGTTTGAGGCATTCGGCCCAGGGAGGCAACGATGCCCCTTTCGTGCACCTTCCCTTTCACTGAGCCTCCTTGCGAGGCTTCAAGTGCCTGCCCGAACTGACACTGAGAATGTACAATCACCAGGTTTGCGTAGTCCTTGTCGAGTCGAAAGGTGCAGACAGTGGCGGCGTTGATGGATGCCAGAGCACGTCCCACTTGATCGTCTGTCAGGTCGACAGACGTTCCCTCCGTAACCGCCTTGGTCGATGCAAAAATCATGGAATCGGAAATGAGTGCCACGCACTGCAGGCCAACCCCGAGAGCCGCGGTCTTCGCGAGCTCCATGTCCTTGTAGAGGCCCTTAACGTACATGTCTCTAATCCTCGGGGCAATGTGGGCCAACGCCCCTAGGAAGGAGTTCCCTGCGAGCTTGAACCCTGCTGCAAGTTCAGAGTCTCCCTTCTTTGCTGCTTCTTCACGAAACTTAAGGAATCCTCGAACTACCCCCTGAACGTGTCTCAAAGCACAATCGTTTTCTTCCTCTGCGTCTGCGTGAAGAAGGAGTGTGGTGTACGCGGCCTCGGCGTCGTACTCGACGCACCTCGCAGGCACGGCCTTCACGGTTGGATGTGCCCAAAAGCGCGGTCCTAGGTGCACAGCCTTTGTCCGGGGCTTCTCTCTCTTCTCAATCAGCTCTTCGTAGCAACTGGCTCCCATCTTCTCCCTAAGCAGATGCTCACTCCACTCCTGTGTGCCTCCCTTTCTCTCCACCTCTTCCAACTTCGGCTTTCCTTCTTTCGCCAGCAAATGTGACAGCACTGGGTCCCAGTGTATCTTGTAGTTCGCACGAACGCATTTTGCCCTGCCTCCCATCCTTCTGCCTCTCTCTCTCTCTCTCTTACAAGAAGTTTGATGGTCTTGGATTTCTGTTTTTTAATCGCCTTCAACGGCAGTCGTGTTCAGCCGTTGCTAAAGCCCTCAGGGATTTGCCAACGGCACAATTTCAAATCTTCCTTTGCGCGCCAAAAATGGAAGGTTTGAAATTTGACAGTTACGCGTGACAGGCCAGAATGGAATAAATAAATCAAGTGCACTATCGACCGATTTGCAGGTTCTTAAGGGCCTTTTTCTAAAAATAGATTAATAGGGG
>MDTC01004126.1_pt1 | contig 17194 bp, 7 predicted proteins | sample 811181 | NCBI WGS metagenome assembly MDTC01 (sample SAMN05326644, study PRJNA326480) | marine metagenome | isolation source: seawater | place: Pacific Ocean: North | collected 2011 | reverse complement strand
GGATATTAGCCAAAGGCACGGTTAAAGTCACATTCTCGAGCTCTCGCTCATGGGCATCTTCTAATTCTTTCGGGATCGAATCTGTTCCCTCGCTGGAAACCATATTATCGGAATTGCTCTGCTCTTGCCCTCCATCGCTCTCTTTCGGAGCAGCAATCTCTAGTGATTTGTCGACTGTATTGCCTTCTTGGTCTTCTTGAACGGCCCCTTCCTTTTTATCTGAAACCGGGGTTTGGTTTTCATCTTCGGAGACTGAGCGAGGTACCTCTAGAACGGTGTCGTGGTGAAGGCCTTCCATATATTTTGATTTTTAGGCGTAAATTGTGAGTCTGTGGTCAAAGGTTATGGTTACTAATCTGGTGGGGGAGGTTCGGTGCTTCAACTAAAATTTTCGGGTTGTCCGGCACGGTGAAATCGGCTCGCAAAGCCGCGAATTCACCGTGCCTCTTGTCATAAACTGGCCACACGAGAAGGTGGTCGGTATCTGGAATCGCCAAATTGTTAACATCTTTACGATCGAACCATGCGAATTTGCCTTCAGGTCCTTCGGGTGGCAAATCGTTTAGCGATGTAAGGCAATCGAAGAGAAACATCAACCAGTGACCAGATCCTTCGTAATTTTTTTCGGAAATGTATGCGAAAAGCCTTAAATCCCCATCATCAATTCTCATGCCTGTCTCTTCCAAAGTCTCTCGTGCTGCACACTCGAAGGGTGACTCACCAATGGAGAAATCGAGTTTGCCGCCAATAGGGCTCCACTTGCCAAGGTTTGGAGCCCTAACTCTCTTTAGAAGAAGCAACTTCCCGTTGCCATTTCTAATAAATATCAGCGTAGAGATGCGATATGGAATATTTGCCATGGGTAATAATTGAAGAAGAAAACACAAATCGAATGAGCAGGTATTGGTCTCTTGAGGTTTACATTGAATTAAAAATCAAGTTGAATTTTGAAAATCATCGATCTACAACTGTTTAATGAAGTACCAATATTACATTCTATCCCTTGCCCTTGGAATCATTTTCTTTTGTTGTAATCTTGTCGCTGCCCCGGGCTTCGGAAAAATCCCAAAACCCGATGAGTTAGTTTCTCTTGACGCGGTTAGTTTGCAAACGGGAACTGGCAAATGGTTTACCGTGACCGTCAGTTTTACTCCAAGGAAACATCCTGACCCAGATAAGGCTTTCAACGAAGACTTCATAGATGACGTCAAGTTGGATCTTTATATCTGCTTGCGTAATGATTCTCGTGAAAAAAAATTTAAGAGGGAACGGAAAAAGAACTTCATAGAAGCAGACCTCTATGACTATTATCATTCCAGCGTCGAGATTATCACCCTCAAGGTAGACAACATTCGAAAGGAATTACATTTCCTTATCTCGAACGAATTAGCAGAACGAGACGGCTTTAATCGGACCGTTAAGCCGGTGGGTCATGTTGTCGAGATGACTCTAGGTGGAGTTCCCATCGAATTCAAGGAGGGGGTCGTGTTCGAAAAGTATCGAGAAGAAAAAGTACTAGAGAAATTCAAAGAATTCTGCCTGTCGAAGTCCAAGGCTAACGAAGGTTTACTCTTGCCCGCCCACATAGTGAGCGCAAACTACCTGTCAAATTCACCGGCAGTAAAGATTGGTCCAAGCCCTTCTGCGTCGGGCCTTTGAGCACAACCTCTTGCGAGAAATTCCAAACAAAGTTTTTTCAGCCAGCCTAGAGTGAAGCCAATCCGCAAAACAATTGTAAATTGTGGAGTGAGCCATGTTTCGGCGTGTGTTTTCGCGAAGGAGGGCGATGGCACCTTGGTTTTAGAGCAGACGGAGACAGAGAGCCTGCAGTATGACTATTCAAACGACAGTCTCTGGCTTGATGCGCTTGCTGATGGTCTTGAAAAACTCGTGGCCCGTGGAATTGGTAAGGGAGAGGCCCATTTTATTTTGCCAGGCAGCCTTTTGCTTACGAAAACGATTCGAGCACCTCGCGTAGAAGAAAGCAAACAGCGACAAATAGTTGCCTTTGAATTGCAGCAAAAGATGCCATACCCCTTGGCCGAATTAATTTGGGACTATCAGGTCGTTGAGGATGATGGGGTGGAGCAGGAGGTTTTGGCCATAGCGGTTCGTCCTGCGATCGCGGAACCCTTTTGCGAAAAAGTCGATGCTCTGGGTCTCAGTCCCGTCGAATTGAGCGCAGCCTCCATACTGGACTATAATGCGTTAAGACATTCTTTGCTCGAAATGAGGGGCGAGGAGACTTTGGTCATCAACATCGGCGCCAAGTCCACTAATCTTCTTTTCATAAATCCAGAGGGCTTTCTCATTCGCAGTATTGCCCTTGGCGGCAATTCACTAACTCAGCATGTCGCCGATAGCATAGGAGTGCCCTTCACTAAGGCGGAGCAAGTAAAGCAATCATTTTTTTCCGGCGAGGTAGCCTTCTCTTCCGATGATCCTGCAGTGCAGGTCCTAGAGAAAAATGCCGAACAATTCAAAGCCCGCCTCAGTCAAGAAGTAACTCGTTCCGTTGTTACTTACAAACGCCTGAAAAAAGGCAAATCGCCGACCAGAGTTTTTCTCTGCGGGAAGGGCTCTTTGCTGCCGGGTCTTCCTGAATATTTAAGCCAAAAACAGGCTTTGGCAGTAGATTATTTTGATCCGTTACGCTCCATAAGAATAGGAGCCAAAATAGATCCTGAAATTTTACCACAACTGCCATTTATGTTGAGCGAAGTGGTTGGAGAGGCTTGCCGAGTTTTTGCAGTAGGCGAGACCTCATCCTACCGAGGCATAAACTTATTGCCCAAAGACAAGCTGGCTCATATGACCGTTCGAAAAAAGCGTTGGTGGTTGGCGGCGGCGGCGGCAATTCTTTCTCTGGTTCCCCTTCCAGCCGTGATTGAAACCAGCGCGGAGTTGTCTAAAGCCGAACAGACGCTTACAGAAAAAAAAGGACAGTTGCGTCAAAAACAACTTGAAGTTTCAGAACAGGTAGAAAAGCAACAAGGCTTGCTTGCCCTCGACCATTTTGCGAGAGCGATAGACAAAGAAATTTCGCCGCTTCAAGGCGTAAGCTCAGGGGCCGATAATTGGCGACTTTTACTGGCTGAGCTGCAGGTTCTAATTATAAATGAAGCTCGCGAGGTTTGGCTTGATGAACTTTATGTCCAACGTGTGGCTCCCGCCAACCAAAAGCCTGTTTCTCGGCGAGCGGGTAACAACAAAAGCCCAAAACCGAATCGTGTTCTTGTCTTGAACGGTCGCTTTCTTGTCCGCGACCCAAACACCGAATCGAGTCGCGAAAACTTAATTCAGCTTAACAGTGTTCGCCAGAAGGCACTTACGGAAAGCCTCGAGCAGTGCGATTTCGCTAAAAAGATTTTAAAAAAGCAATTCGAAACCGAAGGAAGAGGAGATCTCTTCAATCGCTTCTACACTTACTTTCACTACGAAATCGAATTGAAAGGGGAACGCTCCTTATAGCTTTATACTTTCCGCACATCGCATCTTGATGAAAAGCTTTATAAAGGGAAACCTCGGTCTATTAACTTTTGCCATTTTGGCAGGCGGAGTGTTTGCATTCTTGTTGATGTTCTCATGCAATCAGTCGGAGGATTTGAATGAGGCTATTGAGAGTATTGAGTCTCTCGACCGAGATTTGTCCAAGGCAAGTGACGACGGAGCGGGTTTTGGGTGGATCGAAGCAAATTTGGACTTGGCTGTAGAAGATAACAAAAATCTATTGGACAAGCGAGTTCGTGAACTCAAGAAGTGGAGAGAGATTTTGGGTAGGGATGATGTTTTCGCTGATGTCGAAAAGAAGGCTTCCGACGATATTAATGCGGAAATTTCTCGTTTTTTGGATCTTTACCGAAAAGAAGCTTCTGAATACAGCGTCAAAATTAAAGGGGCATCAATAACTAATGCAGATGAACCCATCGGATTGTTTCCGAGCGAGGAAATTTCGTCTGGAGAGGATCGAGAGGGTTTCGGGTTCGCTGGATACGATGGTTCTTGGCCAAGTATTTCCGATGAAGAAGCGCGAGAGCTTTTAAAGCAAAAACTGATTTCGGAAAGGCTTTTGCTGACTCTGTTTAAAGCCAAACAGGATGGTGAGCCCATGGAATTACTAGGTGTTCGCCGTGAGCTTGTCGGAGATGTCGACCGACAGCGAATTGCAGACGAAGCCTTGAATGTGGATTCTTTAGCCAATGTTCTCGCTAAGCGAGAAGGAAGCATTCGGACTTATGCCTTTGAGGTAAGTTTTCTGTCGCGAACGAGCACCCTCCGCACCTTTTTAAATAGTCTCCAGTATCCTTTCCTTGTCAGAGATATTTCCATCAGGCGATTGGAAAATAGTTCATCCGATTTTACGACAACCAACGATTCAGTCTCTAGTAATCCCTTTGGTTCGAGCCCTGAGACTATTGCAGAAGATTCAAAAGCTCTGCCGATAATCAAGGATGTAGGTTCCCAATTTTCCATCATAGTTGAATACGTTTTGGCAGTTCATGCAGACTTGGATTTGCTTAAGCCTCTTTGCTCCAATAGCTTGCTTGCTGAATGCACTTTGGCCATCGAGCCGGGAGAGGAATCCGACGAGGCGCTGAAAGTCTTTCTTCGGCGTCATTATCCTTGGTCCTCTCCACCTTCCGAATCCATATCTAAATTGCTAAAAGTATTGGGGTCGGAACAAGATCCTAAATATTTTCTTAAACAAATTTCTAGTAACAAATAATCCTCGTGAAAAAATTCCTGGCAGCTAACTACGAAAAGATTACGCTAGGCTTGTCTTTTCTTTGCTTGGGCTTGTTTATCTTGCTTTCCTTCTTGGGCAATGACGATCGCGAGGTTAAGCCATTTCGTGGACAAAATGGTGCAACACTCATACAGGAATCGAACACGATATCCTTGGAAACGAAAACCCCACACGGCTTGATGCCCGGTGAGCTTTTAGTTATAAACGAAGCCGAACCGGATTCTTTTAACGGTAACTTTACCGTAGAAACAATCCTTCTTCCAGAAAACTACACCGAGGTCGTCCTTCTGCTTTCTGACGGAAAAACCATATCAGGAAAACTTAAGAAATCCGGGCCAAAGGAATTAAATCGGGAATGGCGATTTACTACGGGCTTTTTGTCGCTGAGAACGAAGGAGGGCGAGCAAGACATTCGCATTGCAGAACTGGAACAACTTTGGGGCTCCACTGGACTGACTATTTCTTCTGACAATGACAACGAAGAGGAGTCCGATGGCGATTTTGAGTTAGCTACCTATCAAACGCGTGGCGGCTTGTCTCTTAAAAGCGACTGGTCAAACGGTGGCAAGTGGGTCGAATCTTCTTCTCCAAAGGAGGGAGAACCGAGCTACGATCTCTTTACGCCCCCTGTGTTGTATGTTGTCAACGGTCGCCTCGAAACAAGTTTACCTGAAGAGGCAAAACGAGAAAAACCTCCAGAGGAATTTGGCCTGCGCCTTGTCGCATTTGAGAAAGTTCCTTACAGGTTCCGAATTCGTAGTTGGATTGGAGAAACGCCATATCTTGAAGACCTCCGTCATGAATTTCCCGCGGGAACGGGGCGCTATGTTCGCAACCGCCTGCAAGTCAGAGTTCCATACAAGGAAAACCGCAATTACAAACCAGGTGCACCTTCTCTTCTCCCGGCTAATGCTGAGGACCCCGACAAAATGATCATTGTGAATGCTTTTGCCGTGCAACAGGTACGAGACCCAAAAACGGGCGGTATTCGCTCTGTCGGTCGGGCAATGGTCAAAGATTTTCGGTTACCCGTGAAACCATTTGAAATTAATAGCTTCATGAACGAAACCCATGCCGGGCAGTATCGTATTGTTGTGGAGTCTATCTCTAAAAACAATTCCGGCGAAAAATTTACTTTCGAGCAAAATGCGAAAGGAACTTCCTTTCCGCTTGCTCTGCGGGATTACAAGATTTTGGAAATAGATCTTATAAAATTTCGAGTACATCTTGAAAAACAAGCTCTCGATCCACCAGAAGTCCAGCGCGAATGGATTGGTTTGCTTGACGACAAATGATTGCGCCGGAAAATTATCAGTGGAAACAAAACAACCTTTTTTCGATAGAAACGGTTTCAATTTTGGAAGTTGACCCACAGTTCTAAAACTGTTCTTTGATTTGCAGGAATTATTAAGTTTGAAGACTGCACCTCTCCTTTATAAATCCATATACCTTTGCCCTTAAATGAAACCTTTGAATGCTGAATTGGCCCGAACGGATAAATCCGTCCTGAGAGCGGTTTTTTTGTTCGTAGGCTTTTGCACGGTTTCCTCGGGCTTTACGCAGTCGCTTCCTCCCCTCCCTCCATTACCTTTGGCTGGTGAACCAATCCCTGCTCCGGATGGGATTCCTCCTTTGCCCGGAGTCGGCGGCGGAGAGCTCGCCCCTGTCGAAAGTCCTCCCTCATTCCCGCCTTTGCCGGGAATCCTCGATCCGGTGGACTCAGTGGATGCGGCTTCTTCTGAAGCAACCCCTCTTCCATTGGATCGGTCGGCTTTGCCCGAAGAGGAACTTTCTCTACCCTTGGCGGATGGAACCGACTTATCTGAGCCTGCCAAAACCGAAACGATTGAAGTATCGGGCTTTCGTCTTCCGCCTGTGACTGATAACGCAGGTCTTTTACGACTCCTCGACGAAGTGAGGGTTCGCTTAAGAAGAGAGGATTACCAAGGAGCTCAAGCCTTGACCGAGCAAACTCTCCTCACATTTGCCGAGACTGCAGAAAACGCCTTCTATTTAAGGCAGTTTCGGAGGGAGCAAACGAATCTTTACTATCGAATGGCCCATAAAGCCCTTAAGGAAAAGAGATATTCTCTAGCGAGCCAATACCTCGGACGCTATCAAGAAAACGTGGCTCGTGATGCCGAAGATCGTAAAAGAGTGCGAGAGGTGCGTATCGGCACCCAAGGCAAGAGCGATGTTTCTCTAGTAGGTAAACTTGTCGAGGAACTCGATGAAGCAAAAAAAGAACTCGCGGAAATCCGTGCGAAATCAGGTCTTCCAGAAAGCGATGCCAAAGTTGATTACGAGCGCATTATGGCTCAGGAACAACAAGAACTCGTCAAGGCGAAAACTAGAGCAGAGCGTTTGCTGCAAAAAGCCCGAATAGATGCCGCAGACGGTCAGTACGAATTGGCCAAAGATCAAGTTGATGAAGCCTTGTCTTTCCTCCCTAAAAATGTGGCGACCATAGCTTTGATGAGTGATCTTTACAAAGCTAAGCAGCAAATTCTCTGGTATAGGATCGGGGAAGCTATGCAAAAGGGGCGAGTGGGCAATGTTCAGGTTCTCGTGCTTGAGTATCAAGATGTGGAAAAAGAGAGACGAAGTGAAGAGGTTGCCACCCTCGGGATCGAAGAAGGACCTGACTTCGAGGGGGAAATGCAAAAGGCGAGGGAGAAAGCAGAGCAACAAGCGGAACTTGCAGAAAAGATGCTTGCAGAGGCCAAAGGTAATATTCGAGACAAGGAATACGCTAATGCAGAGCAGGATTTAGTTAAAATCACTAATTATCTAGAACCAAGCACTCGCACATGGCCGATTATTTTGGATGCCGCCATTACTCGCAATCAAATCAATTTGGAAAAAGCAGAGGATGCCAGAAAGGCCAAAGATTGGGAATTGGCAAATCAGTATACTGATGCTTACAGGACAGGTCTTCTTCAGGATCGAAATGTCATGGGTGCAGGAGAAATGGACCTCGGAAGACCAGGTCTAGAGTCCACTAAGGGTAAAGGCTCCATAGACAACCTAATGAAAAGATCTGACCGTATGCGGGGCAGAATAGAGGATGACATGAAAAACCCTTACCGACGGCATATATCGGAGTTTTCACCCGACCGTGAAGATCAACTGGAGGATTTGCGTGAATTGCTCATGCGAGCGAAAGTGCAGTTTATCAACAACGACCTTACGGGCGCTCAAGAGACATATCGTCTCATCGAGGCTCGTTATTCTGATAATTACGAAGCGAAGCAAATGCTCCGCCGGATTGCCCAAATCCGCCAAGAAGAAAGCTATCTTGGCTACCTTCAAACACGAGAGTCGATGCTTGAGGAAATTAATCGTGAGTGGGAGAGGCCAAAGGTATTCGAGCGACAAATCGACGACATAAAGCCTATCCAGGAAACGGGTAACAATTTGTTGGAAAAATTAAAGACGATCAATATCCCTGCAGTTCAATTTTTCGAATCACCTTTACCGGAAGTAGTTGCGGAACTTCAAAGGCTTGCCAAGCAGTTTGATTTTGCCGAGCAAGATCCCACGAAAAAAGGCGTTAACATTGTCGTTCTAAATCAAGCGGGTGAGCCTCCCCCTAATGTTACTATCACGCTTAATGGTATGGCTTTGGATCAAATGATCTCTTTCATTTCGGAAATGGTCGGTTGGAGTTTCGATGTAAGAAACGATGCCGTTGTTCTCTCAAAATCCGGTGCTGGCGGTGGCCGACCCATTGGATTGGAAACAGAATTTTACGAAGTCTCTCAAGGTACCATACAAAGAATGACCGGAGGGGCAGGTGCAGGCGGAGGCGGAGGCGGTGCCGATCCATTTGCGCCACCGGGCGGTGGCGGTGGAGGTGGCGGGGCGGACGACGTCGGTGCTAAAATTCGCGGTTTTCTTGAACAGGCTGGCATACCGTTTGAAGATGCCAGAGGACATAAGTTCGTATTTGACGGTTTTCAAATGATTGTTACGCACGAGCGACGCTTTTTGGATTTGATTGAGCGCATTCTCGAGCGGTTGGACCAAGACTCTAGCCGACAAGTTGAAATCGAAACTAAGTTTCTTGAGGTGCAAGAAGGTGTTTTGGATGAAATCAGTTTTGATTGGAATATGCGCTGGGGTAATTCTCGTCCTATCTTTGATGCCGATACGGGAATGCCAACAATTGATTCCAATGGTAACCCTCTTTTGAGATACGACAAGAACTTCAAGGGTAATACCAGGACTTTAGCTCTGGCTCACTCTCCTAGCGGAGTGGAAAGAAATATTCAAATTACGTATGATCAAAACCCGGAAGCGAACAAGCGATTTGGGCAACCAATCCCAATGATGCCCGGAAATATTGGTATTGGCGCAGGCGTGGAATCATTGGTTGATTGGACTGGATCGATTTTGGGCATGAGGGAGGCAACCCTTTTGGTTAACGCACTCAAGAGAAAGCAAGGTACGGATTTGCTTAGCGCTCCTCGGGTTACTGTCATGGATGGACAGCCGGCCAGTATTACAATTGCTCAGGAATTCATTTACCCCACCGATTGGCAACTTCAGCAGCAAGGTGGTGGCGGTGGAGGAGCAGGCGGTGTTGGAGGTGGGGGCGTACAATTTCCTCAACCTGCTCTTCCGCAATTTGATACGGTTGCCCCCGACGACGAACAACCTGGTTTTCGTGAAGTCGGTGTTGTCTTGGATGTCACCCCAAGGATCGAAAAATACAATTCAATTGCATTGGAGTTAAATCCTAAAGTAACGGAGTTTGATGGTTTTATAGAATATGGGGGTTCGCAGATTTCTTCCGTGGCATCTTTTGCCGGCATGGGTATCGTAACATCACCATCTGGTATTTTGATGCCAATATTCTCGGTTCGAAAAGTGAACACAACGGTAACCATCTTTGATGGTGCAACTGTCATTATTGGTGGGCTTACTCGAGAAGAAGTAAAGACGGTTAACGATAAAATACCAGTGCTAGGCAATATCCCTCTTATCGGTAGGTTGTTTCAGTCGCAGGCGGAAAGTTATCAGAAGCGAAATTTGCTAATCTTCGTGTCCGCAAGTATCGTAAGTAGAGGTGGTTCTCCTGTTAGAGAGGTTATTCAAAACATCACTCCACAATCTATTTTCAAAGATCCTGTCATCATGACGCCAACGGGTACAATAAGAAGAGAGTTTAAAGGAGATCTTGGCGGTGTAGCGCCATAAACCAGTTGGCATTTTAAAATGTTTCGGATTGTAAGCAAAATCGAAGAAAACTAAGCCGAGTTCATCTTCGATAACTTTTTTTTCTAATAAATTTGTTTTTGCAGCGTCATTTAAGAATAAACTTGGAATTGTATGATCTGTTTTTGCTTTCTGCTCACGCATTTGCCCGAAACTTTCTGCCCTTTTCAGAAAAAAGTTGAATAAGTATGTATCATTTCGAAGATTTTCGCTAATAGCACTTTGCAATGCCTAAGTTGTTCCTACCCGCGTTGATGAACAATAAGTTCTTGAGGTGCTCCTTGTGGTTGTTTTCGTTTGGCGGCATTTTAGGATCTTTCTGCCTTCTGCTCACGAGCTTGCCCGAAACTGACTTTCCACAATCAAAAAATACCTTCTCCTCCCAAAACGTTTCCAAAGTATTAAGTCCCGTCAATAATGACAGTCCCATTGCCAATGGTACGGGCGAATCTTTTACTCCTGAATGGTGCGATATTGGCGAGCGGCGAACCAAGGCGTCTCCCCACCCGATATTCCATCGCTTCAGGGAATGGATTGAAGAGTACAAAAATCATCCCCAAAAAATAGATTCCAAGAAAATGCTTCTTGGGTTCGATTTAGCCAAGCAAAGGAGGGTAGCCCTCAAACATTTGATCAAATCCAGTCCTCGTGAAGCCTTGAGGCAAATTGTACCTCCTTTTGATCGCAAACAACTCCCGATTAAAATTGTGGGTGAATTGTCTGAATTTGTTACTGGTGTTGGCAATTTGGAAGTTTTGCATGCCTGTTTTGGACCGCAAAAAGGTTATCAGCAAACGACATTTAGAACACTCCGAATGAGGGACGGGAAAAAATACAACGTGTCGACTTATGGTCAGAGAGCACTGCTTCAGGAAAAGCGAGGTCTCTCGGTTTTGGGAGCGGCTATTGATGGTGAGCTTGCTTTGCTTGATTCGCCGGCAAGAATTCTTGATGAAGTCGAGGCCGCGGAGTCGGGGTTGCCAATGAATCGCGTCCATGTCGAGATTTGCGGAGAGTTCTTGGATTTTCCTTCTCGGGAGGAGGCTGAATCCTTTAGCCGTAGATCTCGGAGACTCGAGAGTAGAGGCGGTAAGGTTCTGGATTACGAGGCTCATCGGGCATCAGGTCAGGTTCTCCATTCTACGACTTATCAATATCAGGTGCTAGACGTTAATTTATCATGGCAGAACGCCCGAATCGTTGCCCAGGGGTTGGGTGGAGATTTGGCACAGATCAATGTCGCTTCCGAAAGGCAAACAATTGCCAAGCTTATTGGGAATTCCGGATTAGGTTCAGCTTGGGTCCTCAATCAAGAGAACTTGGCCCTTTTCGTAGATGAACACAATGAGACGAGATCGACACCCCAAAAGGGTTTTGTCGTCGAGTATCCACTTACACCTTTTGCCAATGCGAGCAAGGACTCTAATGCGACCGTGGTTCGAGTTTTGGTCATCCCGGCTCGCTACAAAAACCAAGATACGCAGGCGTCTGGTCAGTTCGGAAATTTTTCCCCGCGCACATCTCGGGAGATTTACAAGGAGATGGAAGCTACCCGCACTTTTTATCTGCGCGAATCAAATGGAAGGTGCCGCTTGGATTACAATACAACGGGTACAGTTACGCTTCCGGAAGACGATTCATTCTATGATTGGGCGTCTTCTCCTCCTCGTGACAGTGGTTTCGCGTTTGGCTTCCTTACTTCTCACGCCTTGGCTGCCGCCGTCGCAGAAGGCTATGATATTTCCGGTTACGATAAGTTCGTCTTCATAACAACCAAAGCCCATTCCGGTTACGGCGGTTTAGGCGGAGGTTCCTTTGCTCATTGCCCGGGCTGGCAATCGGGAGTAATCATTCATGAACTCGGCCATTGTTTTGGTTTGCCGCATGCGAACCAATGGGTATCCTTTGGCGAAAGTCCGATAAGCGACGATGGTTTTGACATTGATTATGGAAATCCCCTTTCCGTTATGGGTGGAAGTGGCCACATGGAAAGCCCGGATGAAGTTGTTGCGGTAGGAGCCGAAGAATCGGAAGGCACCGCATCTTTCACGCTATGGGCTAAAGACATAATATCCGCAAACGATCCAGAGGGGTTTTACAGGGCAGGTCAAGTTTCATTGCCGACTAGTAAAATTCGCGGTTGTGATGTTCTGGAAATTGAAAGTAATTCGAGCGATGCCATGGTTCTGGGCACTGGTTTGATTCAACATGATGCAAATTATTCCAACTTTTATCGAATATATCACCACGATTTCGACCTAACTGAAAAATATTTGGCTTCTCTTCCCTTGCCCCAGCAAGAGTTCCTTCGAGAAAACGGCATAGCTCCTTATGGGCTCAAGGAAGGTACTTTTCTTGTCACCATTCCGTCTTCGGTTACATTATTCGACGATTACGAGGCAAATGGTTCCATTGCACCCAGCGACCGGACTTTTCTCCCTAAATTCATCGGTTCCGGAAACGACGTCAACGCGACCTTAACGCGTTTGGCCAACGGCAATTTCAACCTTACAATTATTAACGGCGGTAGCGGGTTTTGCGTAGAGCCAGGCCTTGTTTTTGCTGAAAACAGCGGAACTGGTATTGAAGTTTCTGTCCAAAAAGATTGGATTGGCATGGAAACAAATGGAACCTTTACGACGGTGACTCTGCTGGAGAAAGCCGATTGGGCGTTGTCCAGCGCTGGCTTTGCTCGAGGTTTGCGTGGAATTGTTGCTCCTTCAAGCCCGTTCGGGCCAGATGGCGCAAATGCCTTGGAATGGAATGCTACGACCAATCAATTTGTAGAAGTCCCGGTATCGGGGCAGTATTGGGTGGGGTATCGTCGAGAATACAGTCACCGGGGGCTAACCTTGACGCTGTCAAACAAGCTCTTGGACATGACGAGGGAAACTCAGGAAAAGTATTCCGACGGGTCCCTGCTGATTGGTCGTACCTACTCCGACTACGGAACTGATTTTCACGTTACTCCCATTAGGCACGGAGGAACCTATCCGATGGAGTACATCGACGTCGTCGTACATTTCAAAACTCACAACGGCGCTGACGGAGTTTCTGGAAATGAAGATGACAACAATTCGCCGCCAGTTGCGAATCTAATGATTGACAAGCAGTTTCCCAAAGTCGGGGAACAGGTATCTCTTACTGCTTCCATCTCATACGACCAAGACAAAGACGAAGATTTTGCCTATGCATGGTATGTCAACGACGTCATGCTGAGCCAAGAACAGTATCTGAACAAACCTTCCATAAGTTATGGGTTCGATAAAGTGGGCTTTCAAAAAATTCGGATAGAGGTTTCAGACATGAAAGGGGGAGTGGCATCCATCTCTAAAACGGTTGAAGTCGGCAACCCGGAGGCGCGAAGCTTTTCCAATATAGATGGTCGGGTGCTCGGCGCCCAGGGCAAGGGCGTTAGAGGTCTTCGCGTAGTTGCTCAAAAGGCATTGCCCATTATGCACCATCTCACATGGGAGAGTTCGGCAGATGACAATAGATTCAATCGCTTTTTTATTGATGGAAAAGAATCGCCCGATTTGGTTTTGCATCGCGGGCAGTGGCATCGCTTTATGTTGGATGAGTCCTTGGAAGACGTGTCTATTAGTTTCAACGAAGAGACAGACCGTCATCCACCCGTAATTATTCCTAAAATGGGACTACGCTTGCATCTGGTTGAATCCGGAGCGGGATATGCCACCAGCCCTAAAGTTTCTCTCAATGGTCTTTTCGACCAAGAATATCAGGATCGATTCATTTTGGGAACGGATTGGCACGAAAACGCTCCTGCATATCTGAATGGAACCAAATTTCCCGATAGCATGGTTCTTAAAATGCCACGAATCGAATCCATTCTTTATCCAACGAAATTGAGCGAAGTCAAACTCTTGCACGGAGGTCGTGGCTACCAAAACCCCGGGGATTACCTAACGGTTGTAGTGGACCGCAACAAAACATGGCACACTTACCACCCATGGATTCCTCAATTCGTGGGTGAAGCAAATGGTAGTTTGTCCGCAAACCCTGATTTTAATGCGACCTTGGATCGAACAGATGTAAACGCAACCCTCATAGATGCCAACATAACTGCCAGAATAGATGGTGTCGGCACGATTCGGGTGACTCACCGAGGAGACGGTTATCCGGGAGCGCCCTCCATCGCAGTCATCGGGAGAGGCCAGGATGTCAACGCGACAGGAATCATTGGTGGCAAGAAAGGTATTAAAAATGATGAACTGGGCAGCGTTTCCGTAAGCGCTACGGGTTTGGGCTATGACGAGGATACAACATTTGCTGTTGCGACCTATCCCGCGAATCCTCGCGCTTATTGGTCGTTCGACAATATTCCGACCAGGCTGACCATGGTTCCGCGTACTCCGAATTGGACTGACTACGTTAAGCCTAATTTAGCGCACCGATGGAAGTTCGACGAACTTGCAAACAATTCCTCGACTTTTGCCGATTCGATAGGCGACGGTAATCTTACGTCATGGAATGCCGGAGCTTTAATTGGTTCTAATAATTATTCCACGGCGGGAAAACACTGGGGCGCGCTCGAACTTAACGGAACGGCCACCGAAATCTCACCTCCTGTCGCGGTTGATCCTTCCAAAGGTTTAACGGTATCGCTGTGGGCGAGAGTTACTGAAAACAACTCAAGTGACCACGATTTCATTTCCTTGGGTGACGGGGGAGCAACCGGGGGGTTCAGCCTCTATGTCGACGCGACGGGCAATGACGCTTGTGCCAGAGCACGTGCGGGCACACAAGCTTCTCCCCAAACCTTCAACCCGCAGGCATTCAATGTTTTCGGCGCTAATGCATGGGTTCATTTAGCCCTTGCCTTTACCGAGCAAAATGGAACTTCCGGAAGCTGGAGTTTTTATGTCAACGGTGACTTGATTGGCGAGAAGTTAACCGAAATATTTCCTACTGCCGGCTCGATTAAAATAGGCGATGCCTTCGTCGGGCAAATCGACGAACTGGAAATTTATACGAGAGGCTTGTCCATTGCTGAAATTCGCGAACTGGCAGGTATCTACGTCTTGGACTCCGGGGGCAACGACACCCATGGCGTTTTGGTGGGTGGTGATGAGGCATCGGTTGTTATCGGAGCCGGAAACTCCAAAGTTTCGAACGCCTTGGACCTTAACGGTTCGACGTACGTGGATCTCTTTCCATCGATTGGCGTTATGAATAGTATGCCCCGCGGTACCATTACCGCTTGGTATGCGACTAATGGTCGCAGGGGCGGCAATGGCGCGTGGGAGGACATGACGATTCTCTCCGCCTCCGACAAGGATGATAATAGCTCAGCCCTTCGCTTGATGATTCGTGATACCGGCCAAATTGGCTTTTCAGTTAAGAACGATGGATCGGAGGTCGTAGACGTATATACCGAAAAGGTGTTTCGCGATCCTGATTCCGGAGAACCTGACGAGTGGCATCACCTTGCAGTCATCGTCGACGACAATGGCACTGAGATTTACGTGGACGGGCAAAAGACAAATATCTTGGCTAGTACCGGTTCTGTCGATGCGAGAGGCTTTTTCTCGGACGTCCAAAATATTGATAGTATTACTCTTGGGCGTCATTTTTGCTCGAACGTCGATCAGACTGAAATTTTCGAAGGAAGGTTGGATGAAGTGTACTTGTTTGATAGAGTGCTTTCAGCTAAGGAATTGCAATACATGATCGACGAGGCTACCCTAAACTCTGTGGAAGAAGCTTCGGTGGTTCCTTCAATTGATGCGATTGGTACGGTTAAATTGATCGACGGAGGATCCGGTTACAGAGAAATACCGAACCTATCTTTCGTCGGCACCCACACCGGAGGCGATAAGGGCATGGCAATTTCAGAAGCGTCTCTTGTCCCTACGAAACTTGATGATCTGGCATTTGTGGATTTCGAAAAAATCCCCCTTGTGGATACGGTAATGAGCAATGACACTCATGGGTTGCTTGCTCAATTCGTATTTGGTTTTAGACTTCCACCAACTGTTGGCATTGATGCCTCTCCTTCCAACCAAGACAAGGATGCCGTCGCCAAAAACCTATACTTTATACCCGAAGTCGGTGGTTATTACATTCCATCGGCAGGTTCGGGGTTTGTAGAAAATTGGATTTCCGGAGATGATACCTTTGTAATTTCAGGAAGGGGAAGCAAGCCCCCTGTTTTCGAACCCTTGATGGAACCCGACCCGCATCATGAAGGGTTTTTTAGAATAGCAGCCATAAGGCTAAAGGAGAGAGGGTATGGACCCTACGACAACAACAACACTTACCTGCTTGAACAGCGCAATCCGGCGAACGGTAAAGTAGACTATTATTATCTCAATCCTCAATTCATTACCGGAGGGGACATTGCAGCGCCTTTCAATTCAAGGTTCGTAGGAAATTCGGGTCATGCCGGGTATCCGACCGATACCTATCCGGCTAGGTTGAAGGTGAACATCGCCGATGCAGCTGACGTTGCTGCAGGGTTGGCCTTTACCAAAGGGGACATTATGAGCATGGAGGTTATTGCAGGGGGAAAATACAATTTCGGACCACCGGACAAGCAAGATATTGTTGGTGGAGTTGGTTATCGCAAAGCCCCCCTCATTGATTTTAGCGGTCTTACGATGACTCACCGTCTTGCCATCGATGGCAATAAGACGAAATTGCATCAAGTTTTAACCCGAGCGAGCCTTGAGGACAGAGGAAAGGGCTATCGCAAGCCCTTGGAGATTAAATGGCACGGAGGATATTTTCCTGAGAGCAACGTTTCTTTAATTTCTTATCCCAAGATTATCGGGGTACAAATAGATGAGAACGGCAGCATTGCCTCCATATCGGCTGAAAGCAATGCAACGACAAATGTTCCCAATTGGGAAAACCTTACAATGTCGATCACCGGCGCCGGGGGCACGGGTGCATCGGTCGAATTGGCATTGAATTTTCTTGGCGGACCGATCGTGGAGATAAACGGAACCAATGCCACTATAATCACGAATTGGTTTGGCCAAGCCACTGGAATATACAAAAGGGGCGACGCAAACGCATCGTCCGTCTACTTCGACGGCTGGAACAACCTTTTTGCTTTTGATGGTAATCTATCAAATAACATTGCTACTCAGTATACGGTCACCCCCTTTTGGGACTGGATCGCCATACCCGAGAGCAACGCGACCGGTTCTTTGGTAAATGGTATCACCATCGAAGGAGTCCGTTATTATTGGGATATGAATG